>Ga0184634_10000016_pt1 | contig 40804 bp, 39 predicted proteins | sample PLM31_200_b1_FD_133016 | JGI IMG/M metagenome (GOLD analysis project Ga0184634, IMG submission 133016) | Groundwater sediment microbial communities from an aquifer in East River, Colorado, USA - PLM3-1_200_b1 | ecosystem: Environmental > Terrestrial > Soil > Riparian zone | place: USA: East... | reverse complement strand
GTAGCCGAAGTAGCTACTTCGGCGGAGTAGGCTGCTGCGGGGATGAAGGCGAGGAGAACCCTCCGTAGCCTTGGCGAAGGAGGGTAGCGGCTTCGGAGAATTTCGCAGGATACCCCGCAGCTTGCTGCGGGGAGCTTCATTGAGTCCCTAGAGCCTGGATGGATGGGTTGGGGGGAGGTGGGCGAAAAGCTCGTTGAAGTTCCAGACCCTCTTTACCCTGGGGTGGGTGAAGGATTGATTATAAGGCTGGTGGGGCATAAGGACCAGCGCCTCGGTCTTCTCGGCGACATCCTCGCAGTTCTCGTACCGGTCATCCATGAAAAGGCGAATCCCCAGGCTCTGCGCCAGATCGCCTTTGGACTCCTGAATGAAGTGGACGGCGGGTCGGCTGATGCCATGCCGCTTGAGCCAGTCGCACGTCACTCTATGGATGTCGTAGGTCGCGCGCACATAGCGGTGGGTGATGAAGACCAGTTTTCCCCTGCGGCTTAGCCGCTCCAGCCTCTGCCATTCTTTTGCGGAGATGAGCGAGGCGAGACCCTGCCAGAAGTCCGGATCATAAGAGACCGCCTCCATGCATTTCCCCACGGTCTCTTCCGAGAGAAAAGGATGATCCTTGAAGTTGAAGTCGGTGACCGTATCGGCCGGGATGGGGCCGTTGCCGACCCTTTTTTCTAGGAAACGTAAGAAAGGGGAGAGGAAATCAGCCACCACCCCATCGATATCCAGTCCGACCATCATAAGAGCCCAATTTAGGGTAAAAATCGGCCTAGGTCAACTAACTGGGTTCGTTACTCTCGATGGCCTTGATGATGCGTCTCTTAAGTTCTGCGCGCCCAACCTTACATGGCCGGCATCCCTCAGGCCAAGCCCTTCCGGGCGCGGTCAATGGGCCTCAAGCCTTGTAGGTTTGGTCGTGAGCTCGACTCGACTGAGCTCGCCGAAGTCAGCCGAACGGCCACCACCCCGTCCGCTCCAAGGGTGGCTATTCCCACGGCTTGGGCCACAACGCAACCTCTACGTTCCTGTGCCCGCGCTCTCCAGGGCTCGCCCCTCGGTCGCCTGATGGCTACTTACTTATGAGCTCCTTGGTAAGTCCGGCGCTGCCCTTGACAGCCCCGCTAATTTGTGTAATTTTTACACTAATTTAGTGTAATCGATACATTAACTAGGAAAGGACAAAGGCGTTATGGAGAGCGTCTTGGAAGGACAGGCAAAGGATCCGCACGAGCTTTACGAACACCTGTCGCGCCTGGAAGATCCGGCGACCTATACCCCTGAGAGCTGCAAACGATTTTATGAACAGATCCAGGAGATTCTGAGACTCAAGCAGGAGCGCAACGCGGTCATCCTGGCCCACAACTATCAGCGGCCCGAGATCTTTGAGGTGGCGGATTTTATCGGCGACTCTCTCGAGCTGGCCCGCCAGGCCACCGAGGTAACGGCCGACGTGATCGTTTTTTGCGGTGTCCACTTCATGGCGGAGACGGCGAAGATCCTCAACCCGGAAAAGACCGTCCTGCTGCCGAATCTCCGCGCCGGCTGCTCTCTGGCGGATAGCGTGGAGGCCGGGTCGCTGGCGGAGCGGAGAGAGGAACTGCGAGCCCTCTACCCGGACCTTGCCGTGGTCACTTATGTGAACACTACCGCCGATGTCAAAGCGGAGTCCGACGTCTGCTGTACTTCTTCCAACGCGGTCAAGATCGTCAACAGCTTGCCCAACCGCCACATCCTCTTTGTCCCGGATGAGAACCTCGCCCGCTATGTGCAGCAGGAGACCGATAAGACGATCATCTCCTGGGACGGGAACTGTTATGTCCATCATCAGATCACGCCTGAGCAAATCGCCGGGGTGAAGAAAAACCTTCCCCAGGTGAAGATCCTGGCCCATCCGGAGTGCCGGGCGGACGTGCTGGAGCTTGCCGATGCGGTCCTGAGCACCAGCGGCATGGTCCGCTATGCCCGGGAGAGCCAGGCCTCGGAGTTTCTGATCGTCACCGAATGCGGGCTATCGGATCGGCTCCTCTTGGAGCTGCCGGAAAAGAAATTCTATAAGGTCTGCAAGCTCTGCCAGTATATGAAGATGATCACTCTGGAAGATACCCTGGAATCCCTGCGGCTTATGCGCCACGAGATTACCCTTTCAGAGGAGATCCGCGCGCGCGCAGAGAAGTCCCTGCGCCGAATGTTTGAGCTCTCCTAGCGTGCGCGCCTTCATTAACTCCGCCAGACATCGCTGATCCTCCAACCTCAAGGCGTTGAGCACCGTGGAGAAGTACGCGGAGCATGGGACCGCTCAGTTTGTGATCCCGGATGTTCTGAAGGTGCCGCCGATTTCAGAGCGCGGAAACGTGATTGAGATAGCCAGGTTCTTTGGCGGTTCGGAAAAACTCAAAGAGGCGGTAAGCGAGCTGCAAGCCCTGCTGTATGCCGCATAGCTCCGGTGACTTCGCATTAAGCAAAAACCTTACATTGAATGTAAGTTTTATGCGTAAGGCTCACCTCATGTTGCGAAAACCTTAAAGACAATGTAAGGTTTTTGCATGGCAGACAGAGCTGAAAGATCCCACCGCCTTTTTGAAATAGCGGAGAGCCAACAAGGCTACTTTACCTCGACCGATGCCCGCTCCTTGGGTTACGACTATCCTCATCAGCATTTTCACGTGAAAAGAGGAAACTGGATTCGTGTCGACCATGGCATCTATCGTCTGAAGAAATTTCCCGCCGCAAGACACGAAGACCTGATCCGGTGGTGGCTTTGGACAAGAAAAAAGGGCGTTCTATCTCACGACACAGCTGCGGCGGTGTACGAGCTGGGTGACATCCTGCCTGCCAGAGTCCACTTGACGGTGCCGCCCGATTTCCGTAAGAGGCCGGCCAAGGGTGTGACTTTGCATAAGACAAAACTCGTCGCTTCAGATCTTGAGATGTGCGAGGGAGTTCCGATTACCAAGCCTTTACGAACTATAGCCGATCTTGCGCTGGCCCACATTGACCCTGAAAGACTGTCGGCAATAATCAAGGACGCCGTTCAGAAAGGACTGGTCGAAAAGAAAGAGTTGCTCACCCTTTCCTCAAAGTTATCTGAGCAAGCGAAACGGTCAGCCCAACACACGCTGGACCATGCAATTTCAGAAGAAGGCCGAACGGGAGATATTCGCCGTGCGATGTCTATGGATACACCGCAAGTAAAGGAGAAGGCCGAGGAGTGGAATCGAAACAAACCGGGGATCCAGGACTTGCTTCTTGAAATCAAATCAGGGCTTCGGGCGATTTACCGTGAGCGATTGAAGGGAGTTTATCTCTTCGGATCGTACGTCAGAGGGGAGGCTGACCGGGAATCCGATTTGGACATCCTAGTGGTGCTTCAGGCTTTTGATCGCTATGCACACGAAGTCGACCGAACAGGAACGCTCGCGGCGAACCTCTCTCTAAAGTACAGCGTGTCCGTTAGCCTGGTATTTATGCGTGAGCTTGAATGGCTCCGCGAAGATACCCCTTTCTTGTCGAACGTACGCGACGAGGCTATCCCGGCGTGAAGGAAGCTACGGAAAAGCTGCTTGCCAAAGCAGCACGCGCACTAGGCGTTGCTGAGCGCCTGACAGCCGGCGAGGACGCAGAGTTTGCCGTGGGTCGAGCTTACTACGCTATGTTCTATGTGGCCGAAGCTCTTCTAAACGAGAAGGGGCAGCGTTTTCGAAAGCACGGCGGAGTTCACGGCGCTTTCGCCGAGCATTTCGTTAAGACCGGATTATTCGACCGAAGGTATCATCGGTGGCTTTTGGAGGCATTCAGCAAGAGGATCACCGGAGATTACGGCATAGAGTCTGACCTAACGGTTGAAGATGCGAGTCTCGTGATCGGCCAAGCGCACGAATTCTTGGGAGCGGCGAAACAGTTTCTCGAAAAGGGAACATAGTCCATGGCATGAGCCATAAAAACACTAGCTTTCAGCCGCTGACCACAGCGCAGCGCCTCTCCTCCATCGTCAAGCGTCAGTGGGGGTCAGGCCTGACTCTGGACTTATGTGGACTTGGATTCCCGCGCCGACGCGGCGCCCGATGGTGAATGGATCTGAGATGTCGAGAGTGGGGGAAAAAGGGGACAGGCTGGTTTTCCGGCATACGATTAGGAGCTTACTTTGTTAGCCAGCGGATTTTGATGAGGTGTTGGACCGAGCGGAACTCGGGGTCGTTGGTCAAGACTGTGGCGTTAAGTTGCTGGGCTGTGGCAATGCAAAATGCGTCAGCATAGGAGACAGCATGCGCGCTCTTAATTTCCGCCGCTGCTTTGACGAGCGGCTGGTCCACCGGAAAGAGATCAACGGGAAGCTGCTCAAGAAGACGAAGGGCTTCTGTGGCTTTGGCTGCGCCTACCCGGCGCTTGACGATGTAGAAGAACTCACCCCAATTGATCCAGTTCAAAATGCACCGGCCGTGGGCCTTTTCCTGCTCGTAGAGACCAGACTGCACGACCTCCCAGCCGGATTCCCGATGAAAGAGGCTGACCAGAGCGAAACTATCGAGAACGAGCTTTTCGCTCACGGCGGCCCTCTTCGCGATGGTCGAGGAGGAGGTCTTTGGTCAAGGAGAATTTTCCCTTGAGAAAGCCCGTGGCTGTAGCGATCGGATCTGGGGGAACCGGCGTGAGCACCAGACGCCCTTCTTCCTCAGCCAGGTGGACTTTGGCTCCGGGTTTGAGCCCGAGTTTCCTTCGGAGATGCTTGGGAACCAGAATCTGACCCTTTGGAGAAAGATGGGCTACGGACATAATTTTCTCCCCCGTTTTAAAATATGTTTAACAAATCCGGAAAAGGTATGCAAGCCAGATGATTGATGATTTTTCATTCCGGCACTTCCGCTTTTATCTGGAGCCGAAAGGCCCCTTGCAGATGCCCACCTATAATAAGGGTTCGACCCTGAGGCCTCGGCCTGAGGCTCGGCCCGAAGGCCAATGTGATACGGGGCGGGTTTGGAAGCATATTCAGGCGGATTGTCTGCCGGAATCGTGATTGCCCGGATTCGAGCGGGGTTGCGCGTCGGCTGGGTGTGTAGTACAAGTATGTAATACATTCACGAGGAGGACAGGAAATGCCGCTAAGTGTGCGACTCGACCCACCCACCGAAAAATTAGTGAAAAGGCTTGCAAAGAAGAGGGGGCAGACAAAGTCTGAAGTCATTCGGGAGGCGATCGGCTTCCTCGCCCAGGAAGAGCGGGGCAAGGATGGGAAGAGGCCGTATGACTTGATTGCCCATCTGATCGGGTGTGTGGATAGCGGTGGGGCCAGGCTATCCGAGAGAACGGGGGAGAAGTTCGCCGAGCTGTTGCGGGAGAAGGCACGTGCCCGCCGTTCTCGTTGATGCAGGACCTCTCGTCGCGCTGCTGGATCGGAGTGATCCACATCACGGCGCCTGTGTCGATACGCTCCGGTCGATCCGTGATCCGCTGGTAACAGTATGGCCCGCGTTTACCGAGGCAATGTATCTCTTGCGAGTCTTATGGGAAGCTCAGGATGCTCTCTGGGAGATGGTGGAGAGTGGGGCGCTACGTATTCTGGTCCTGGATGAGGGCGATGTGTCCCGCATGAAGGAATTGATGCGAAAGTATCGGGACCTTCCTATGGATTTAGCGGATGCTGCGCTGGTGCGCGTTGCCGAAAGGGAGAAATTGCGGCGCATCTTCACCCTCGACCGCCGCGATTTTCAGGTATACCGGCCAGCCCGAGTCGGTCGGTTTTCGGTTCTGCCGTAGCGATGATGATGATCCCTGATTTTTCTCTTCAGCGGGTCAGTGGGGGTCAGGCATGACTCTGGACTTATGTGGACTTGGATTCCCGCGCCGCCGCGACGCCCGATGGTGAATGGATCTGAGATGCCGACGGGCTTCCCAAAATCGTGACGGCTAATGCGTTCTCCAACGAGGTCTCCATCCTTCTCCATCGGTAGTGTCCCAGGCTAACTTAAGGTTGATAGAAAACGCCGCTTGCGGTACAAACTCCTCAGGCTTAGGCTCGACTTGTCAGCTAGGGAGGGGGCGGCCATGACCAGTGACTCAGGGACCTCTTTGCGAGAGCAGATGGAGCGCAGCATCGCCGCGTTTCGCACCCGTGTCCCGGACTGGGATGCCTTTGCCGATGCGCGCCTCCCCGGATACCGTCGGGCCCAGATGCGCGTCATTGGCAGCGGTGCATCAGGAAAGCAGGACAGCCATACGATCGCGCCGGTTCACTTCACTTTAAGCATCATGTATGTCCCTGTGGGGGAGGGGAATGCCCCTCATACCCACGAAGTAGAGGAGGTCTTTTTTATCCTCCAGGGGCATCTCACGGTCTCTATGGAAGACGGGCGGGGAGAGCGGGTCGAGGCGACCCTCGGTCCCTGGGACTGCGTCTCCTGCCCGGCCAACGTCATCCATGGCTACCAGAATAAAGGCATGGAACCGGTCTATATGCAGGTCATTCTCGGCCGGGCGACCCCGGACCTTATGGCCTACGCCGACCCTGACCTGCAGCAGCGCCGGGATGAGCATCTAAAGCAGAGATAGCGTGTACTCCGCTACTCCACCATTTCCGAGTGGCCATGAGTCAGAAGGAATCTGAGCGCCGCTTCTCAGCCGCCCGGCCGCACCCCTGGGTGGCCGTGGACGTGGTCATTTTCACCTTGCATCAGAAAACCCTCCAGTGTCTGCTGGTGAAGGTCAAAGAGGGTACCTTTGCCGGGATGTGGGCCTTTCCCGGGGGTCTGGTGGGGGCCGAGGAGTCTCTCGATGAGGCGGCCCAGCGGGAGCTCTACGAGCGGACCGGGCTCAGACATCTCTACCTGGAGCAGCTCTACACCTTCGGCAAGCGGGAGCGCGACCCTGCCACGCGAGTGGTCTCGGTCTCCTACATAGCCTTGGTCCCCTACCGGGGGGTCAACCTGAATTCGGCCTCAAAGTACGCCGACATCCGATGGTTCCCCGCCAGCCGCGTTCCCCATCTCGCCTATGATCACGATCAGGTGCAGCGTCTTGCCCTGCAGAGGCTCCAATCGAAGCTCCAGTACACCAATGTCGTCTATAGCTTTCTTCCGCGCGAGTTCACTCTCGGAGAGCTGCAGGAGATCTATGAAACGATCCTGCATCGTGCTCTAGACCGGCGCAACTTCAGGAAGAGGATCCTCGCCCTAGGGCTTTTGCAACCCCTACCTAAGGTGAAGCGCGGGGCCCACCGTCCCGCCTCCCTCTATAGCTTCAAGCAGAGGCGGCTGATGGTTATTGAGATGCTCTAGCTACTCGTAGCCCCTTGCGCCCCAGGGTTTTAAGACCATGATTTCCGTGGAGGCGGGAAGGGATGCCTTGGTTACTGTCACGGTGTCGCTCAGGTAGTGAACTTTGAACCCCTGGCTGAACTCCTGGACTAGGTGGGGTTGGTCGCGGAAGTGCATGGGGATCGCGATCTTAGGCTTGAGCTGGCCCAGGACCTGGCGCGCGATGTCCGGTCCCATGGTGAATCTCCCATCGATCGGGGTAAGGGCGATGTCTACCCGGCCCATCCGCTTGATCTGCTGTGGGGTGAGGGGATGGCTCAGGTCTCCCAGATGGGCGATGCACAGGGTCCCAAGGTCGAAGAGGAAGGCGGCCCCCTTGAGGGCGCCTCCATCGAGACCATTTTGATAGATGGGGATATTGTAGATAAAGACATCTCTGACGGTCATGTTGATCCGGTTCCAATCCGCGCCGAAGTAGGCCAGCCCCCGAAGGATCACAGGGTCACCCTGCACCAGGGCCACATAGTTGTGGTTGAAATGCTCTCTCCCCACGGTCACGACGTGGCCCCAGATCTTCGGCATCGGATACCATCCCGGCGCCAGAGGATCGGTGATCAATCGAGTCCCTTTGGCGGTGACGATCGAGAAAAAATTATGCCCAAAATATTGGATGGTGGCATCGGGCTCAGCGGCATAAGCGAAAGAGGTGAGGCGCCGCGCCAGATCCATATCGCGGCAGGCAGAGTGCAGCGAATAGGGGACCAGCAACAGAACAGACAGGATCGGGAGGAGATGGAAGAGGCCTTTCCGACCGGTTGCTTTCATCCGCTTCTAGTTTTTCGGGGCCGCCTCTTTCAGTATCAATTGCGAGGCGCGAAAAAAGTCGGCTACATAATCGTTAGCCGGCTGACGCATCAGATTTTCACTCCTATCCACCTGCTCGAACCGGCCCGCCCGCATGACCGCGATTCGATCTCCCAGTGCCAGGGCGTCGGAGAGGTTATGGGTAACGTAGATGGTGGTCCAGCGGTGCTCGTGATGGAACTTGAGGATCTCGTTTCTCATCTTAAGCCGATTGGGCGGGTCGATGTGGCTCAGGGGCTCGTCCATGAGGAGGGTTTGCGGCGAGGTCGTCAGGGCCCGGCCCAGGGCGACCCGCTGCTGCTGGCCGGCAGAGAGCTCGGCAGGCCGGCGCGAGAAAAAACTTTCCTCAATACCCAACTTCTGCGCTAGAGGCCGAATGAACGCGCGCATCCTGTCCTGCGACCATTTGCGGATCTTCAAAGGCAGGGTCAGGTTGGTGTAGCCCCGATCGTCAAAGATTTTCATGTGCGGCCATAGGGCATAATTCTGGAAGATCATCTGAACACCCCTCTGTCCTGCGGGGATCTCATTCGCCGGAATGCCCCCGATGGAGATGGTCCCGCTGTCGGGCTTCTCCAGGCCGGCGATCAGCCTCAACGTGGTGGTCTTGCCGCAGCCGCTTTCCCCGACGATGACCAGCAGTTCTCCGCCATAAACGGTGAGGTCGGCCCGGTCTACCGCGACGACAGAATCGAACCTCTTGGTGACCTGACGTAAGGCGACAGAGACCATTTCCTCTTTATGCTAGTCCATGAGGTGACAAAGATGCAACCCTCGGACTCGGCCGGATTTTTTACATTTGACTGGAGGGGGCCAGGGTGCTAACCTATTTCCAATGCGTAGAGTTGTCTGCCGCCGCGTTCTCTCCGGGATCATCTTTACGGCATTCCTGGGGCTCATGGCGCAGGGCGCTGAGGCAGAGCAAGTTACCTTTCCTGACAAGCCGCCGCCCGAGAGCTTCTACGTCGATGAGGTAGGACTCATCGCTCAGACCGAGGTGGAGGCGATCAACGGGCTGGCGGGCTCCCTGCTGCGCGAGCAGCAAATCCCCATCGTAGTGGTCACCATCCCCTCCCTTGCGGCCCATAACGCGGAGAACTATTCTGTTGAGCGCTATGGCTGGGAGCTCTTCAACCATTGGGGGATCGGCTCCGAGCGGCGCAGCTACGGCATGCTCCTCCTGGTGTCGTCCAGGGAGCGCCGCGCACGCATCGTAATGGGAGCGGCCTGGAAACATTCCCATAACCACCAGGCCCAAGAGGTCATAGACGCGCTCATTTTGCCTCTATTCAAGGAAGGAAAATTTTCTCAGGGAATTGTGGCCGGGGTGCGGGGCATGGACGCCATGGCTCGAGGACTTAAGCTGCCCGGGCCGAAGCTCAGCTGGTCGGTGATCAAAGAGAAGTGGGAGGGGGGAGGCTGGATGGTGACTGTCCTTGGGGTGGCCTTCTTTCTACGCCTTTTCCGTTCCACTTCGCTGGCGCAGGGCGGTCCCTATCATCGAGACCACTATGATCGGGGCTCTTCCTCCCAAGGCTCTTCTGGGAGTGGCTCTTCCGGCAGCGGCTCCTCCACTGGCGGCGGTGCCTCTGGATCGTGGTAGTGGGCAGGCCGGATGACGCTGGCAAGCAAATTTTTCACCCAGGACGAGCGCAAGGCGATCACCTCGGCCGTAGCCGAGGCTGAGCGCAGGACCTCAGGCGAGATCATCCCCGTGATCGCTACGGTTTCAGGACGCTATGACCGGGCGGAAGATCTCTTTGGTGTGGTCGTTGCGTTGCTTCTGCTGGCTCTGTCATGGATCTTTTTCCAGGACATCCGCCCATTCGAGACCAACTGGTCCTCAGGTCTGGCCTTGGGCCTTGGCCTGATCTCGGTTCTTGTCATCGCGGCGTGGGGATTTATAGTGGGAACCATAGTAGCCACTTACCTCCCCATCCTGCGGCGGCCGTTCCTCACCAAGCAGGAGATGCGCCAGGAGGTGGAGCGCAACTCGGCCGCGGCCTTCCAGCGCTTTCGCGTCCACAGGACCCGGGCCAACACCGGCGTTCTCATCTATGTCTCTCTCTACGAGCGCATGGTCCAGGTGCTGGGCGACGACGCCATTAACAAGAGGCTTAACCAGAGCGACTGGGACGCCGTGCGGGATCTGGTCATCAAGGGCTTCCGCGCCCATCGCCCGGCGGAGGGTCTCTCCCGCGCGATCCTGAAGTGCGGCGAGATCCTGAGCCAATACTTTCCCGTTCCGCCGAGTGATGTGAACCAAGCCAGCAATGAGCTCCGCATCCTCGATTAGTTGACGGCCTCGTCCTCTCCTCAACTGGCAGCTCAGCCACACTCTGATTCCTTTCCCGTACCGTCTCCCTGCCCGTATGCCCGGGGCTGTGGGTGAGGAAATGGATGATGAGATATGTTAAAAGGATGCGCATGACCCGCTCTAAGACAGAGATCGAAAGGCTCATCCGCGGGGCCCTCGGCGAAATCCAGTCGGATCTCATCATTACGAGCGCGAGGCTGGCGAACGTCTACTCGGGAGAGATCCTCTCGGGGATGGAGATCGCTGTCTTGGATGGCAGGATCTGTTATGTGGGCCCGAGCGCAGCCCATGCCCGCGGGGAGGCAACTCGGGTATTGGACGCCAAGGGTCTCTATGTCGCCCCTGGATTCATCGATGGCCATACCCATATAGGTCACTTTTGCCGGCCCTATGAGTACCTCCAGGCCTACCTGCCTCATGGGACGACCTCGCTCGTCGCCTCCTGCGATGAGCTGGCGACGGTCTTCGGCTTTAGCGGCCTCCAGCTCTTCCTCGACGAGGTGGAGGCCCATCCGATGCGCGTCTTTACCTTAATTTCCATGGTCGCGCCGCAGGACCCCCTTTTGTGCAGCACTCGGACCTTCTCTCAGTCCGAAGTAGCCACGGGTCTGGATGACCGGCGCGTCTTGGGTCTGGGGGAGATCGTCTCCTGGCTGCGCCTCATCCAGGGTGATCCGGAGCTTTTGGAGCGGATCGAGATGGCGCTCAGCCGGGGAAAGATCATCCACGGCCACACCGCGGGGGCCAGGGACCAGAAGCTCTGCGCCATTGCAGCCGCAGGGGTCTCTTCCTGTCACGAGCCGATCCGCGAGGAGGATAGTCTGGAAAGGCTCCGGTTGGGTTATTGGCTCATGCTGCGCGAGGGTTCTTATCGCCGCGACCTGGAGGCGACGCTGAGGCCGATCGTTGCCCGGGGGTTGAGCACCCAGCGCCTCATCCTGGTAACTGATGGGATGGCGCCTGAGGATGTGGCAGAGGATGGGCATATGGATTTTGTCGTTCGGCGCGCCATCAGGCTCGGTCTTCCCCCAGTGCAGGCCATCCAGGCAGTCACCCTCAACCCGGCCACTTATTGTGGTCTGGAGCAGGAGATCGGCGGGATAGCGCCAGGGCGGTGGGCGGATCTGGTCCTCCTGGAAGATCTGGAAGGGGTGCGGGTTCATTCCACTCTGATCGGGGGCGAGGTGGTAGCTGAGGAAGGGGAGTCGCTGGTCCGTGGCCACCCCATCCTTTTGCCTCAGGAGACGATCGGATCTCTCAGACTGAGCCCCAGAGTTTTACCAGAGGCCCTGCGCATCTTCTCGCCATCCTCTCCGGTTCGGGTCCGCGCGATGGGGCTTGTGAGCGCCACGATCACAGAGGAAAAGATCTTAGAGCTGCATCCCAAGGGCGGCTGCCTGGAGGCCGATCCGGATCAGGATCTCTTGAAGGTGGCAGTCTTTGAGCGCCACGGAGGGAGTGGGGGAGTCGCCCTGGGATTTCTCAAAGGATTTGGGGCCAGGGTAGGGGCCGTGGGATGCACCACCAATCTGGACGAGAATACCCTGCTGGTGGTCGGGGGTGATGACCAGGACATGGCCCGGTGCGCCAATCTGCTCATTGAGGCCGGAGGGGGGATAGCCGTGGTGGAGCGCGGCGCGGCGCTCGAGCGGATCGACTTTCCCGTAGGTGGTCTCTTCTCACTGAGGCCCTGGCGCGAGGTGGGGAGGGCGCTCGCGCGAGTGCACCGCTGTCTCAGAGAGAGGGGCTCGCCCTTTCCCAAGCCGATTTATACCCTGGGCTTTCTCACCTTCGTGACCCTTCCTGCGTTGCGCATTACCGCCCGCGGTCTGGTGCGAGTCAAGGAGCGCAGGTTGATTTCTCTGTTGGTGGAGAAAGAGGATCGGTAGCTAAGTCTACTTCTCGAAATCGATGACGATCTCAAAGTTGTGCTCGGAAAAGACGCGGTGGGCCACCTCCGTCCCGGGCAGGACGATCCCTGCGGCCTCGGCCATCTTGAGGGCATTTCCCGTGCGTCCCGGCCGTACTCGGAGCCGGTATTTTCTCTCACCGCGATTGAGGACATTATCGACCAGTTCGTCGAGACGCCAGGACTGGGCGCAGCCCGCGGAGGCCGCGCGGGCAAACATCTTTGGATCCAGTCCCATCTTCTTTGCCAGGAGCAGCCCTTCGTAGATCGCCAGTTCCGACATGGCCTGCATCATCTGATTGATCCGTTTGCCGATCTGGCCATTGCCGCTCTTTCCCAGATAGGTGACCATGCGTCCTACGTGCTGAAGCACGGGCAGACAGCGCTGGTAGGTCTCGTAGGATCCGCCGACAAAGAGCGTGAGGCGGCCGTCTTGAGCGCCGCTGTCGGCCCCGCTCACCGGCGCATCGAGCATCTCGATGCCCCGCGTCCGCAGGGCCTCTGATACCCTTATGGCTGCCTCGGGGGATGTGCTGCTCAGGTCAACAAAGGCTACGTCTCTCTTCCCGCATTGGCCGATTCCCTCTGCACCACAGGCGACCTTTTCCACGCCCTGCGCTGGAAGGGAGGAGAGCACGATGGTAGAACGCTCCGCTACTTCCCTCGGCGACCGGGCGGCGCCGGCCCCTTCCTGGATGAGTGGTTGCATCTTTTCTCCGTCCAGGTCGAGGACTGTCATCGGGTAGCCTGCCCTTAAGAGACGCAGGGCTATGGCCCCGCCCATGTTGCCCAGGCCGATGAAGCCGATCTGCTCCGAGCTAGACATGGCATCCCCGGGGATTAACCCGCCTGCTCCAATTGCTGCCGCAGGGCCGGCAGCAGATCGCGCAGCCCTTCTGGAACTCGGTCGACCTCAAACTCTTCAAATCCAATATCCAGATCGACCATCTCCAGATCCTTCTCCAGCACGCCTTTGGGCCTTCTACCATTGGCCACATCGGCTATTCCTTCGCGGAGCATTTTGCGCAGCAGCAGGATCGCCCGGTCCCCGTAGCCGGGGTGCTCCAGGTTGCGCTCGACGATCGGGCCCTGGCTCTCCACCATAGCCTTGTCTTCCAGCGGGACAATGCCCCTGATCTCTCCGTAAAGGCGCCGATCGTAGGGTTTGCGATCTCTCTCTCTGGCCCGGTCCATATCGGCCCCATGGTATCTCCTGTCCTTGGGGGGCTCGGGATAAACCGTCAGCCTCATCTCCTCGCAGTGGGTGTCATCGATGGGCACGACCCAGATGGCCTGCTGGACCGTTCCTTGAGGCCGGTGCGGATTTCTGGTCGCCGATTCTTCTCGCGACTTCCGGTTGATGCTCGGCAGCACGGTCGAGCGCTTGCGCACTCTGACGCTATCGGGCTTCTTTCCAGGCGCCAGGATGTAGATCTTGACGCCGTATTCACCCTCCAGCGCTTTGAACACCGGCGAGCTTGCGGAGAAGCCGTGCAGATAGGCGAGGTGAGTGGTGTCTGTGGTATTTTCTACTCCCTGAAGCCAGTTGCAGCTATAGGCCTTGCCGAATTCCGCATCGCCTCTCTCAGCCACCCGGTAGCCTTCCTGCACCAGGATGTCGTACCTCGGAAGTGGCGGCGGATTCTCCTTGTTGGGCCCCAGGCAGGCGAAGACAAAGCCCCCCAGCTCCCGCGCCGGATACCAGTTGTGCCGGATGTGGGGCGCCTCTTTGAGCGGCTCCGCCGGCCGATCTAAGATCCTGCCTTCCCGGTCGAAGTACCAGCCATGATAGGCGCATCGTATTCCCCGCTCCTCGATCCTGCCGTATTCCAGAGAGGCCCGGCGATGGGAGCAGTGAAGATCCAGCAAGGCGAGACGGCCGGAGAGGTCGCGGAACAAGACCAGCTCCTCCCCCAGGACCTTGACCGGGACGGGGATCTCCTTGACCTCTTCAGAGAGCGCCACCGGCCACCAGAACGACCTCAGGTAGTTGCCGCCCGGCGTCCCCGGGCCAACGCGGACCACCTCATCCCACGTGAGCTCGCTCGCCTTGATCATTGCGCTGCCCTCGCCTCTCTTTCCTATGGCACCAATTCACTGACCAGCTTGCGCACCTTAGCCCGATCCCATACCTCCGAACCCCAGAGGCGAATGTAGGGTGCGCCTTTCTGGCGCTGCGCCCAGGGGGGGATATCGTCCTTCGGTATATCCTCGCGCAGGGAGTTGGGGCCGAGTTCATTAGGCGCCCCTTTTTGAACCGCCACCTGCCCCTCCCGAGAGAGGAACCAGTTCATGAGCACCTTGGCCGCGTTAGGGTGAGGGGCCCGGTTTGCCAGTGAGATCATAGTCCCGCCGGACTCCAGACCCACCCCATCTTTTTTTACGGCGTGAGGGTCGAAGACCTCCACTGGCAGACCCTGCCGCTTCGCCTCGTCCACCTCCTCGGCCTTGGCGGTTATGGCGAGCGGGTATCTGCCAGAGGCCAGCCAGTCGGTCTGCTGGCGCTCGTCGCGCACGAAGGTGAGGCCGCCGGAGGTGACGAGCTTGCGGATGTAGTCTGGCCCGAGCCGAGGATTATAATAGAAAAAGAGCATCGGGCTGCCGCCGCCCGGGTCCCTGGGGTCCTTCGCCGTGATCTTCCCTTTCCACTGGGGCTCCAGGAGGTCCCAGAAGGAGGTGATCGATTTGGGTTGCACCAGCTTGGTGTTGTATCCCAGCAGGCGCAGAGGGAAGGCGGCATAGACGAAGATGTACTGGTTTTCGCTGTCGTTGTAGTGGTGCCTCCCCTCAAACCATCTCGACGGCTCTTTGACTTCAGGTAGGATAAAGGCGGAGGCGATGGGGTCTAAGGCCTTGGCCTGGTAGAGGGATGTGGAAGTCCCGCCGCCTATTCTGATGACGTCGGCGAGGAATTTCCCCGCCCTTCTCTCAGCCATGATGCGCTGCAGGGTCTGGCCTCCGCTGCCATGGACCAGCACGACTTTGATTTTGGGAAATCTCTTTTGAAAGGCGTGCCATTCCGCGTCCGGTCCCAGCTTGTAGGCCACCACCTGCCCCTCCTGCTCTGCGGCTTTGACCGTCTCTTCCCACTCGCCTTCCCATTTGGGGCTGACCTCGGCGGCAAAGGGGCTTTCCAAGTTGAGAAGCGCAAGACCGAGAAAGGCCAGCCAGGCGGCAAAACTCCCTTGCCGGTTCACAGAGTCTTCTCTCCCTTCATCCGCTCAGCCATCGGCGCAGCCTGAGGCCCGTGGGGCCGGTCGTATTCCGGCGCGTTCTCCATGTGCTCGGTGCGCGAGTAGCCGATCAGCCCGTAGATCCGGTTCGAACCACAGATCAGCTTGGCCGGATTGGACGGATCGGCATTGAAGTGTTGGTGGATGGTGTTGTGGGGGATGTAGATCAGATCTCCGGCCTGCCAGTCCCACCGGCTTGGCTCTTTGGCGATGCGCGCGTAGTACCTGTCGGTAATCTCCACCTCCACGTCCCAGTGGAGATCATAGCCCCGGCCCTGCAGCACATAGAAGATCTCATCTCCCATCTGCCACTGTCTCCCGGAGCGGCTGCCGCCGGGGACCTCCTGGAGGTGAACATCGATGGCCTTGACCCGGAGCGGCACCGAGGCGCCGGCGAGGAGCCGGATGCGGCCATGTGGGGTCATCTGCCACGGAGTGTCCGTCGGCTTAATGACCTTCTTGAGCGTCTCATCCTGCGGGGCGCGGATAATGGGAAAATCGACCGGAGGTCCCCAACTCTTATCGTCTGCTGGCGCTGTCGTTCCCAGGGGCCCTTGCTGGTGCAGACCGAGGAATATCCAGAGGGGCTTGGCCTTCATGACCAGAATCACCACGCCGCGCTCAGGATCGGCGTTGTTGTGCCAGTGCACCGAGTCGTTGTGGACGGCCACCGCATCGCCAGCCTCCCAGTCGTAGCGGACGCCGTCGTGGATGTCGAAGCCGCGGCCCTCGAGAATGTAGAAGAAGGCCTCGTTCTGGTGCCCGTGGCCCTTGTCCCGGGCGCCCGGCGCCAGGGTGACAAAGTGGGCCTGGAGGCTCTGGGTCAGGAACGGCTCGTCTGCCGGGCTGAGGATGTTTTTTTCGCCGGCGGGGCGTTCGTGCTCTCCTTCAGCGGCGGTGGCCCCTTTAGGGCTGCGCCGGATCACCCTTGGCACAGTCGCCAACCTCTGGCGGCGCGCCTCGGTCAGTGAATAGGTCTGGCTCTCCACAGCCTTAACAAACCTGCGCGCTTTGGAGTATCGCGCCGGAGGATTTGCCATAGGATACCTCAGAGCTCCAACGTGCTGGGGGCGAAGAGATCTTCGATCTTGAGCCGCTCCTGGGTCAGACCCTGTTCGCAGGAAAACTCGATCAGCGTCTCCAGCATCTTCCGGTTATCTTTGATCCCATAGGGGAATGGATCATCGCCAAATATCTTTCTGGTCAGGGCCAGGTATTCGCCGCCGAAGACCAGCCCCGACGGGATGCTTTCGGCCAATCGCTCGCGGGCTACCTCTTTGGCCTTCACGAAGGCCTGGTAGAGGTTGAACGCCAGCCACGGGTATTTTCGATAGATATCTCCCCTGATGATATAGGTGTGGTTGGCCGGGATGTAACCGTGCTTTTGAAAGAATCTCGCGCCTTCGGCAATGACGTCAGAGAACAGGGGCTTAACCTTGCTCCAATCCCCTTCACCTCCCCGAATGCGCGTGGATCGGTCTATGACATTGCTTCCTCTTTGAAATGCCCTATGCACCGGCGCCGCATCCAGCTCATGGTTCACGAGCATGGAGGCCAGGCTCTTGTCAGGCGGGACCCTCTGGAACGATATTCCCTTAGGGGGGATAAAGCCCGTAGCCCCGCCGTGGCTCAGCTCCTCAGTTCGCTCCATGTACCAGTGGACTTTGTATTGGGATACTCCGAAGTCGTGCTCCAGGATGCCGCGCACCCACAGGGCCGCGGTCTGCTGATACTCGCCCACGCCGATCCTCTTGCCGACGAGATCCTCGGGTCTCTGGATGCCGGAGTCTACGTGGTGGGAGAGTTGCGTGTGCATGAAGCGCCGTGAGGGGAAGGCGGGAATGGCGGTCATATCCATGCCGCGGGATCTTGCGATGAGGTAGGAAGAGAGGGACATCTCCGAGATATCGAATTCCTGGAACCTGAGCTGGCGCCAGAAGGTCTCCGAGGGATCGGAATGCGTGGGGATGAGCTCGACGCCCTCGGGCTGGATGGTCCCGTCCATCAACGGCTTGATTCTTTCGTTTTCCCCGGAAATAAAGCTGAGAGTTAGCCTCGCCATGTGCGCCCCCCAATATCGCTGGCTGGTCAGCCGTCAAAATTGATAGGAAAGGCGACTCTTTTGTACGATATTCAGGGTCAACAAATCAAGGCCCACGTCTTAGGAGCCATAAGGCATTGACTTATCTGTTAAGCCCTGAAGACTCTCTTTCCCGAGGTGGGATCTTGCACTACGGTCTTCGACGGAAGGCCCTAAATCTCTTCCCATGCGGACCGTAAGCCAGCTCCACTGATCTGGATAGCGCCGGATGAGACCCTCTAGGTAATGGGCTATGCGGTGGGTGTTTTGAGCGATATCCGCGCTCAAGTTTCCGTTCCGCATCATAGGGATCTCGGGCTCGATGACCACGTGGAGATCTCCCCCATAACCCCTGATGAGGTAAATGGGTAGGACTGCGGCCCCGGACCGCAGGGCTAAACTTACCGGACCCCGCGGTGAGCGGACGGGTTGGCCGAAGAGGTAGGTTTGAACTCTGCCTTTTTTCAGATTATCCGCCAGGATAAAAACTATTTCATTTCTTTTTAGGGTTTCCAGCACCTTTGTCACGGCCACTCGACGAGGGAAAGAGGGGATGATCTTTAAGTGAAAGCAGGGGAGGTATCGGTCGATAATGGTCTTTAGCCTTTGGTCTTTAGGAAGGCGAAAAAGGATGTGAAATGGGTAGCCCTCGATTCCCAGACGCGTCCCTACCAGGACAAAGTTACCAATGTGTGCCCCCAGGGCTATGACGCCTTTGCCTTTTGCCAGACCTGCCTCGAGGTTTTCTCTTCCCTCCACCTTTACGATTTTCCCGGCGTGTTCAGGCAGGTGAAGCTGGATGAAACAGTCGACGAGGTTTCTGACGCAATGCTCCTGAATCCCTTTGGCCAGCCCTTTCTGTGTGGCCGAAGCGTAAGTTGCGCCAAAGGCTGCGCTTAAATTTTTCCTGATGCGTCTTCTGGGAACAAGAAAATAGATGAGCAGCTTAAATATCGGGGAGGAAAATTGGCGAAAAGAGCTCAAGGGGAGGAAGCTCACGAGCCCTGAAAAAAGGCGGAAAAACCCTTCCACAACGCGGTAAAAAACCCATCGGATGACTCTTTTTTTAAGTTTCATTTTATCGTACAAAAATATTACTTGACATTTAAATGTTATTTATATAGAAAATCAAGATCAAGACTGTCAACTATAAACATATTATCACAAAAGTCATCGGCGTGCACGGAGGAAAAGACAGTGAGAAACCCTGCGGCCTTTCGTGATCTACGTGAATTTCTTGATCTTTTGGAAGCCCACGGAGAGCTCCAGAGGGTCAAAGAAGAGGTCGATTGGAATCTGGAAATAGGGGCGATTGTGAGGCGATGTTATGACTTGGGAGCGCCGGCGCCCTTTTTTGAAAAAGTGAAGGACTATCCCAAAGGATACCGTGCCTTGGGCGCGCCCCTAGGTCCCAGTAGTCGAAAGGGTCATTCCCTTTACGCGCGCATTGCCATGGCCCTGGGGCTGGGACCAGATACACCCGTAAAAGAGATCATGGACTGTTATCTCCAGCGCAAGGAAAGGCCCATAAAGCCGGTCCTGGTAAAGAGTGGCCCGTGCAAAGAGAATGTGCTTCTCGGTAAGGATCTTGACCTGCTGAAATTCCCAGTTCCTCTGATCCACGGAGGGGACGGCGGGCGATACATTGGAACCTGGCATACGGTGGTCACCAAAGATCCGGATAGCTCATGGGTCAACTGGGGGATGTATCGCCTGATGGTGCATGATCGAAATACTATGGGATGTCTCTTCCCGGTGCAGCAACATATCGGGCAGATGTATCAAAAGTATGAAGCCAGGAATCTACCCATGCCCGCCGCCGTGGCCATCGGCGGACAGCCCGTGATCCCCATAGTGAGCTGCTCCCAGCTCCCCCCTTATGTCAACGAGGTCGAGATCGCCGGCGCCCTTCAAGGGGAACCCATTGCTCTGGTTAAGTGTGAGACTTTAGATCTGGAAGTCCCTGCCACCGCGGAGATTGTCCTTGAAGGGGAGGTTCTCCCGCACGAACGCAGGACCGAAGGCCCTTTTGGCGAGTATATGGGATATGAGGCCGGCAAGGCCTCTCCCAAGCCGGTCTTTCGCGTCAACGCCATCACTTATCGAAACGATCCCATATTTACCTTTTCCAGCATGGGGATGCCCATCCATGAGGGCCAGACGGTTACGACCGTCATTAAGGGAGCGGAGATTTACGCTGAGCTCAGAAGGCTGGGGTTGCCGGTCAAGGGAGTCTTCATTCCACCTTACGCGGTTGGTCACATGGCTGTCATCTCCACGGAGACACCCTTTATCAACTTCGCCAAGCGCGTGGCCCATGCGGTTTGGGCAACCAAGCCGGGGCTCTTTACCTATTACATCGTCGTGGTCGAGGCTGATGTGGACCCCACCAATATGGACGAGGTCATCCATGCCATCGCCACGAAATGCCATCCGGTGAACGGCATCCATCCTGTTTCTCACATTCCAGGATTTCCGGTCTTGCTTCCCTTTCTTCCTCCCAAAGAGCGGCTGCTGGGCGACGCGGCTGGCGTCATTTTCGACTGTACGTGGCCCAAGGATTGGCCGGCGGAGACAATACCGGTGAAGGCGACTCTGGAAAATCTGTGGCCACGCGAGATCCAGGAGAAGGTCTTGAAGAAGTGGGAGAGCTATGGTTTTAAAGCCGCGGAGCCGGTTGATCTTGGGAGCCGAAAGGTCCCTCAGAGGGGTCTTAATAGCCAAATAGAGAGAAGAGCCAGCCTTGAGGGAAGGGGAGATGGAGAAGTCGGTTAAAGAGCCCTTCCATGAAAAGCCAGGAGATAGCCGTTAAAAGAAGGGTCAGGCCCCAGCCTTCTCTTCCTACCACCTTGAGGTAGAGAAAGACAAAAAGCGGGACCGCCAGCGGGAATCCTGTCAAAAGAATTAAGACCAGAAAACCCAGAGTCCAGGTAAATATCGCCAGCGTCCTTCTATGGGCTAGCGTAGGATCGACTTCCGTCGTCAGCGCAAAATCGACCGCGTGACCTTCCGGTTTTTTCTCGCTGCTGAATGCGCTTAAGGCCATCTCAAAGAGAGCCAGGCCGAGAAGGGGAACCCCGATGACCCTGGGAAAGAGGGCGGTTCTGAAGGGCCAGTGCCAAGAGGCATAAAGGGCATAGCCAGCAGCCAGCGCAGCAGCAAGAGCCAGCAGGAAACGAAGATTGATAGAGGTTTTCATGTCACTGCCCCCGCTGCGACGGCCCTTTTGCGCGAGCGGATGAAGGGATAACCGATAACGACTAGGGTCAGTATCATCAAGATTAGGACCACCGGCCGGCGCAGCCAGGAGGTGCCGTAGCGGATAGTGGAGATGTAGAAGTTGTTCTCAGCGATCTTGCCCAGAACGAATCCCAGAACGAGAGGGGCTCTCGGCCAATGGCATCGGACCATGAGGTAGCCCAGAAGGCCGAAGAAGAGGAAGACGATCAGGTCTCCCAAGTGGTTATTTGAGGTATAGGAGCCAATGAAGGCAAGAAAGAGAATAAATGGGATGAGGATCGATCCCCGGATCAAGGTCAGTTTTGCCAGTTGATTCAGGAAGAGAAGGCTGGCGGCTACCGTGATAATATTGGCTACGACCAGGGTCCAGACCATCGAAAAGGTGAGAATGAGATACTTATCCAACATGTCCGGGCCAGGCATGATTCCCTGAAGGAAGAAGGCGCCGAGGAGGATGGCCATGGCTGAACTTCCCGGGACCCCGAAGGCAATGGTCGGAATCAGTGCTCCGCCTTCCTTAGAGTTGTTGGCTGCGCCCGGCCCCAGAACCCCTCGGACATCGCCTTTGCCAAATCCGCTCCGCTCCTCCGCACTCCGGGCACTCTGCACGGCGTGGCCATAGGAGATCCATTGAGCCACGCCTCCCCCGAGACCGGGTATGATGCCGATAAAGGTGCCGATCAGACTGCACCGAACCGTCAGCCAGAAGTGTCGAAAAGTATCTTTTACGCCCTCCCAGACCCCTTTGCCCAGCTTCCCCTCAGGGAGTTCCCCAGCGATGGAGGTCCCTCTGACGGCCAGGTCCACAATCTCAGGGATGGCAAACAGCCCCACTAAAACGGGTACGAGATCGAGTCCGCCCCAGAGATAGAGTTGACCGAAGGTGAAGCGCTGAATTCCGGCCTGAGGATCCTCGCCTACCATAGCAAAGAGGATGCCCAGGAGGCCGGCGAGAAAGCCGCGCAGCAGGGCCCTTCCCCCCTGGCCGCTCAGAGAAGAGATAAAGGCGATACCCACAATGGCCAGCATAAAGAGCTCCGGCGACCCAAAGGTAAGGACCAGCGGGCGCACCACGGGGATAGAGAGGGCCAGGGCCAAAGCGCCGATCAGGGCGCCCACAAGAGAGCTCATGAGCGCCGCCCCCAATGCCCTTCCAGCGGAGCCTTTTTTGGCCATGGCGTGGCCGTCCAGGATCGTGGCCGCGGTGGTTCCTTCGCCTGGAACCCCGAAGAGGACAGAGGTGATATCTCCGGTAGTGGCGACAACAGAGTGCATCCCTAGGAGAAAGGCAAAGGCCTCCACCGGCGTCATCTTGTAGATGAAAGGGAGCATGAGCGCCAGGGTGGTGGAGCCTCCCAGTCCTGGAAGCAGACCCACCCAGAAGCCCAGGAAGATCCCCAAAAGCATGACGAGAAAGGTCTGCCACTCGAAAATGATCAGGAGTCCCTGGATGAAGGCGTCGAACACCTTAGGAAGGTCCTATTCGCCGAATTGCATGTATTTGGTGATCTCTTGCACCATCTCGGGGGTCTGGTTGAGAACCGCGTGGATGACCTTGAGAGACTCTTCCGCTCCGAAGTAGTCGATGGGCATTTTGGCCTTTTCGGCCTCTGCCAAGAGCTCTTTGTCCCTGGTCGCCCTGGCGAAGGCGTCCCGGAGCATCTTCATGGTCTCCGCAGGCGTTCCAGGTGAAGCCACGAAGGGTCTGTAGATCAGGGTCGGTGCCGTGCGCACCGCCATGATGGCTTTACCCTTGGCGTCGGTTGCAAGGTTTTCATCTATCGGGAGTTTTTCGATACCCGGTGCGCTCACCCGGGAGCGGATCAGGGGACGGACCAGGCCGCGCTCGATGAAGGGGAGCAGAGAGGCGTAGCTTCCCGCCCGGCCGTCCACCTCCTTGCGTTCAATGGCGAGCATGATGTCCGAGCTGGAAGAGTAGCCTGTGACCATTTTAAAATTGAAGCCGGCAAATTCTTTAAGGAACTGGGGGAATATATAACTCGTGTCTGCCACGCCAGTGGCCCCGAGGATAACCGGCTCCTTGGCCTTGCGCAGCTCATCCGTAGATTTATAGGGAAGCTCACTCCGTACGGCCAGGACTGAGGCATCGCTCGCGACGCTGCCAATCCAGGCGAACTTTGTAATGTCAAACTTTGCCCCTTCATGCTTAATCAGTTGAGCAATCACGAGGGCATTGTTAAAGGTCCCGATGGTGAGCCCATCAGGCTTGGCAACGGCGTAGATATGATTGGCCGCGATGATGCTTCCTCCCCCGGGCATGTTCTGGATCACGACAACTGGGCTCCCAGGGAGGTATTTGGGAAGATGTTTGGCTAAGAGGCGCGCATACCTGTCATATCCGCCGCCCGGTTTATAGCCGACCACAATCGTTACCATCTTTCCCTCATAGTAGGACGCGCCATGGGAGGGCGAAGGGCTCATAAAGCCCAAGATCACCCACGGCAAAACGAAAATGACAAAGGGCAAGATTCTAGTCCTGGTCCAAAGTAATGACATCGTCGTTCCTCCTGTCGAAGGGAATTTGGGGGTTTTAATGGCTCATATCAAGTCCGCAGAAAGAATTCAATCCTCAGGCCCCATCCCTCCTACGGCCGCCAACCGCTGGCCTTGAGATCTTCATTCACCTTGCGGATAAAGCTCAGATCGAAGATATCCGCCACCTTAAACTCCCCGCTCACCTTGGTGGTCTTCTTCATCTCCTCGATAAACCCCTGAAGCACTCTTTCCGAGGCAATCCCGTCACGCAGCATCTCTTTGCCTTCGATGTCGTAGATGAGGGAGGCCAGTTCGCGGTCTTTGAGCTTGAGTATCTCCATCATAGAAGTGATGGTCTGATCCCGTTTCATCAAGAAAGAGTGCAGCCCCTTGTGGCTGGCCCGTAAGAATTTGAAGATCTTGTCCGGCCCTCTCTTGATCTTTTCGTCGGTGGTAGCGAGTCCCCCCTGGAGGAAGTTGACATAGGCGGATGCCTGCGCCAGGCTCTTGAAGCCCTCCCTTTGCGCCAGGAGGTGGGTCGTCGGGCTTAAGAGCGTTGCCGAGATCGCCTTTCCTTTCATGGCCATGAAGCGCACGTCATCGCCTCCCATGACGATTAAGTTCACGTCCTTACTTGGGTCGATGCCGTGTTGTTGCAGGATCTTTCGCGTCACCACCGCCAATGACCCCTCGGGTGACATTATGGCAATCGTGGTCCCTTTTAACTGCTCGATCGATTTGATGTTAGGCTGAACTACCAGCTCCCAAGAGGGCTTATCTTGGACGACTGTAAGGATCTTGAGTGGAACTCCTCTCACCCTTCCGGCCAGGGCGCTGCCGGCGTTGGTGAAAAAGTCCACCTCGCCAGCGAGCGCGGTCTTGATGGCGATCTCCCCGCGGATATTCAGGAGCTCGACATTCAGCCCCTCCTCTTTATAGTACCCCTCTTTCTGGGCGATCATGAGATAGAAGACCCCGGTGGACAATGTGGGATAGGCAACCCGGACATTCTCTACGCCGAAGGAAGGGAAAGGGAAACATGCGAGAAAAGTGAGAACGGTTAAGACTACCGGCCACAGTCTTATCCTCATGGGAGAAGCCTCCTTGCCTTTTGGGGTGGGTGAGTATAGCCCAGCCCCTTTTCGCCTTGCAAGGCCCCAGGAGTGTTCCTTGACTCCGGGCAGAGCCCCATGAGAGATTGGCCTGATGATAAGGATGCGCGCCTAGCAGAATGGAGAGATGGGGAACAGGTCTACTTCGGCTCAGCCCCTTGCCTTTGCTCCTGACAGGGGCACTCGTCACTGCCCCAGTCGTTCTGACCGGATTAGCGGCTTTAAGCCCGGCTCCGGAGGGGACCACCCTCAAGGGGGCGGAGCATGAGGTAGAGCTGCGCATCGCCGCCGTGGGGGATATTATGCTCGGCGGCAGCTCGGAGCCTGTACTGCACGCGACAGGATATGACTACCCCTTCGTGCATATGCGGAAGTTCTTACAGGATTCGCATATTGTCTTCGGCAATCTGGAGGGCCCGCTGACAGACCGGGGCGAGGCGGTGCGCGACAAGAAATACGTCTTCCGATCGCCTCCGGAGAAGGTGGTCCCGGCGCTTCAGGCCGCCGGCTTTACAGTTCTCTCTCTGGCGAATAATCACATCCTCGACTATGGCGTCGAAGGACTGGAACAGACGATGGAGGTCCTCAAGGTGGCCGGGATTCACCCTGCAGGCGCCGGCAGGGATCTTGCGGAGGCGCGGCGGCCGGCTCTGGTAAAGGGCGGTGGCCGCACGGTCGCCTTTCTTGCCTACTCCCTGACACTACCGGAGAGCTTCTACGCCGAGCCTGATAGGCCCGGTACCGCCTTCGGTCATGAGCACCATGTACGGGCCGATGTGGCGCAGGCGCGCCGGCAGGCCGATCTGGTCATAGTCTCGTTTCACTGGGGGAGGGAACTGGAGACGACGTTGCGCGACTATCAACCGCGGCTCGGCCACGCTGCCATTGACGCCGGCGCCAGCGTCGTGTTCGGACATCATCCCCATATCTTGCAGGGGATCGAACGCTACAAGCACGGCGTGATCCTTTACAGTCTCGGCAACTTTACCTTCGGCTCCTACAGCAAGTCCGTCACGCGCAGCGCCATCGCGCAGTTGCTCTTTCGGGGCAACCGGCTGCGACAGCTCAGGATGATTCCTATTAACGTGAATAACATCGAGCTGAACTTTCAGCCGCTACCGTTAAGTGGCCGCGATGCGGATGCCGTGATAGAGGATCTCCACAGGCTCTCCCTGGCCCAGGGCGCGACCCTTGAGAATCAGGCGGGCGTCGGCGTTCTCGTCTTCCCCGATGGGGATCAGTAAGAGATGGGTATGGGCTATTTGAGGAGGTGGTTGCGTGGGTCGATGGGGACGCCGTTGATCCGCACTTCATAATGAAGATGGGGATTCGTGCTCCTTCCCGTATTTCCCACCTTGGCGATCGGTTGATTCTTCTGCACTCGATCCCCCTTTTTGACGAGGATCTTGGATAGGTGCGCGTATTGGGTGATGATCCCTTGGCCGTGGTTGAGCACCACCAGCCGGCCGAGGCCGCCGTTTTCTCCGGCGAAATCCACAACCCCTTCTGCGGGTGCATGGACAGGGGACCCTAGGGAATTGGGAATGTCGATGCCGGAGTGGAATTCTGCCTCTCCTGTCCAGGGGTCAGGACGCGGCCCGACTCCTGAGCTGACCCGGTCGGCATAGACCGGCCATTCGGTCGGGATGGAGGCGATCAGGCCCTCCACTTCGCTCTTGAGATTGGCGAGGCTGGACTCCAACTCCACTACTACCTGAGAGCCATTGGGGGAATATTTTTGTTGTCGCGGAAGGGAGGCCTGGACCTTTCCCTGGAGTTTCCTCCAGTTGGTGAATAGCCCTTGGATATCCTGTGCCCTTTCCTTCAAGATGGAAAGTCGCTCACGCTGTGCCTGGGCTTCGGCCATGAGCCGTCTCACCTCTTTGCGCTCGAGCTTCATCCAACTATAATCGCCCAGCAACGAGATCGTGGCCAGAAACAGGGCAAAGCCTCCCCAGATGAGATAGCGGATCGCTACCGGGGAAAGCACCAGTCGATAGGTTCGCGTTTTGCGCCAGGGGACGATAAGGATCGAGTAAGACCTGTCCATACTCTTTCCTTTCTGGTTTTTGTTTCTAATGAATCTTCTCGGCCGCCTGGACTTCTTCTCCTCTCATCTTACAGCGGCCGTCAAAGATCACGCCTTCTTCCAAGATCAAGACCGGTGTTACGATGTCACCAAAGATGCGGGCAGTAGGCCGAAGCTCGACACGTTCTCGGGCGACGATATTACCGGTCATCTGCCCGCTTATGATAGCGATGCCCACCTGGACGTTGGCCCTTAACTCCCCGTTCTCTCCCACCACCAGGGTGTCTGGTGAAAGGACCTCTCCCTCCAGCTTTCCGTTCAGGACCAGTGTCCCGACAAAAGTGAGGCGCCCCTCAAACTCGCATCCTTGATCTATCACCGAGGTTGCAGCCTGGTCAGGGGCCGAATTATGATTGTTTGCCTTCAAGTGCCACATGTCAATGGAGCGGATCAGAAAGGGCTCCCCGAAAAGGGGGTTTATAGTATCTCGACCGCTCAAAGTTTGTCAATATGAATTATCGTTAATTAGGTGTAATTAAGTTTCAGAAAAAACCAAGGCGCCTAAAAAAACACCACCTTCTTTACTCTTTATTACCTGAAGTCTCCTGCAAGAAACATGCAAAAGCCACCCTGTCTACTTGTAACTTGTTGATTTTATGGGTATCCATTCAGTCCGCGTCGTGAATATAAGGTGCAGCGATTGACATTTTTTGATATCTCCTTACAAAAATGGACATTTTGTGTGTAGTCTCTTGTTGTCCCGCCGGGTAAAAGAGTGGTGAATTTTGCCAGCAACTGCCCGATGGAGTGCAGCTACTGTTACCTTCAGGAATACTTGGCCTACAATCCGGCGCTTAAGGTCTTCAGCAACGTGGCGGATCTCCTGAACGAGGCGCACCGGCTTCTCAGCGCGGGTGAGCATGTATCGCAAGATGATTCGCTGGATCCGTAGCGCCTCGCCGACGGTATTTGTCTATCTCTGCATGGAGTCCAAAGAGGTCTGGGAGCAGGTCTTCGGTTTCGCCCCGAGCTGTGCCAGGGAGTTGGGCCACCGCTTTTTAGGTGAGAAGGTAGAGTCCGCCGTCAGGATCGAGCGCTGAGTGAGACAGGGAGTTTTACCGACTCAGTGTCTTGTATCCGGTATCTTGAATCGTGTATTTTAAATCAGGCATGTTGGGTTTGCTCAAAAAAATTGTCGGCACCAAGAATGAGCGCGAGCTGAGGCGCATCCAGCCTGCGGTGGAGCGCATCAGCGCCCTGGAGCCGGAGTACGAAAAGCTCACGGATGCCGACCTGCACGCCAAGACCGACGCCTTCAAAGAGCGACTGGCGCAGGGCGAAACCCTGGAGGATCTCGTCCCGGAGACCTTTGCCGCGGTGCGCGAGGCATCCAAGCGGACTATAGGGCTACGCCACTTTGATGTCCAGCTTATCGGCGGCATCGTCCTGCACAAGGGCAAGATCGCCGAGATGAAGACCGGCGAGGGCAAGACCCTCGTGGCCACTCTTCCCTTTTATCTGAATGCGCTGGAGGGAAAGGGAGTTCACCTGGTCACGGTCAACGACTATCTGGCGCGCAGGGATGTGCAGTGGATGGGCCCGATCTACCATCTGCTGGGACTTTCCGTTGCCGCCATTGTCCATGAGGAGAGCTATCTCTTTGATCCCGGTTATATCCCCAAGGATTACCGTTATCTCCACCTGCGCCCGATCTCGCGCAGAGATGCCTATCTCGCGGACATCACCTATGGCACCAACCATGAGTTTGGCTTTGACTATCTGCGGGACAACATGAAGTTTTCCCTGGAGGATTATGCCCAGCGCGACCTCAACTTCGCCATCGTCGATGAGGTGGACAATATCCTCATCGACGAGGCCAGGACCCCTCTCATCATCTCCGGTCCCGCCGAGGAATCGACCGATAAGTATTACCTCATCGACCGGATCATCCCCAAGCTCCAGCGCGGCGCCGTGATTCAGGGCGACCCGACTCAGGAGCGGCGCGCCGCCATCGAGGCCCAGGGGGATTACATCGTAGATGAGAAGGGCCGGACCGTGACCCTGACCGAGAGCGGGGTCGCCAAGGTGGAACGCCTGCTGGGCATCCATAACCTCTACGACCCCACGCACATCGATACCGTACACCATGTCCAACAGGCACTGAAGGCCCATAACCTTTTCAAACGGGATGGCGACTACGTCATCAAAGATGGCGAGGTGATCATTGTCGATGAGTTCACTGGCCGGCTCATGCCGGGACGCCGCTGGTCGGACGGGCTCCATCAGGCGATTGAGGCGAAGGAAGGGGTGCGCATCCGCGAGGAGAACCAGACCCTGGCGACGATAACGATCCAGAACTACTTCCGCATGTATAAGAAGCTCGCGGGCATGACCGGCACCGCCGATACCGAGGCCACGGAGTTCAAGAAGATCTATAACCTCGATGTGGTGGTGGTCCCCACGCATAAAAAGATGATCCGGGCGGACTCCCCCGACATGGTCTACCGGAGCGAGGGCGAGAAGTTTGAGGCCGTGGTGCAGGAGATCGACGGGTGCCACGGCGAGGGTCAGCCGGTGCTGGTGGGCACGACCTCCGTGGCCAAGTCCGAACGGCTCTCTCGGATGCTCAAGAAAAAAGGGGTCCGGCACAACGTCCTCAATGCCGTGAACCATGAGGCGGAGGCGACGATCATCGCGCAGGCAGGGAGGTTTGGGGCCGTAACCATCGCCACCAACATGGCCGGCAGAGGGACGGACATCCTCCTGGGAGGGAACCCGGAGTTTCTGGCCCGTTCGGATATGGAGAATGAATGGATCAGCCGGGTGTCCAAGCAGCCCGTCTCCGGCGGGGCCATGCGGTACGAGGATACCCTGAGAGAGTTTAAGGAGAGGTACGAAGAAGAGATCCAGAAGGCCGAAGGGCGCTATCGGACCGAAGGCGAGATCTACGGGCAGAAGCGGGGAGAGGCCCTGAAGAGGTATACAGAGGGCCGGCAGCAATTGAAAGAACTCTCCCCATTCCGCCGCCTCGTGGAGGAGTACGAAAAGGTCTCGACTACGGAGCTGATCGATGCCCTGCACGACTTGGGCAGCATTCCCGAGCGATACCTCAAGGTCAAGGAGCACATCGAGGCCGCGCTTTTTGCCTCTGGGAATGCGCTGGAGCCCAAGGCCGGTCGCGCCCTGGAGGAGGCCAGCGTCGCCTTCCGTGAACACCTCACGCGCTGGCAGCAGGGGGATGGCGAGAGACAGGATCTCATGGAGGCGCTGGATGAGACCAGGCGCAACTATGAGCAGCGGCTGAGTGACTATGAGTTTGTGGCGGCGAAATCCGCCCTCGCCAGAGGGGAGCACGCGACGGTGGTGGCTGAGTACGAGGAGGCGCGCCGGGCCTTCGAGGAGGCCGAGACCCGCTGCGAAGAGATCCGCCGTCCCTATGAGGAGGCCATTCGAGAGGCGCAGAAGAGCCATGAGGCCAGGCGGCAGGAGTATGTGCGCGCCGTGGAAGAGATCCGGGAGCAGCTGGAGAAAGCCCCCGACGCCTATCGGCAGCGATACGAAGAGATCCTGGCGGGGTACGAGAAGCTTTGTGTCGAGGAAAGGGGAAAGGTCATTGCCGCTGGCGGGCTCCACATTCTGGGCACGGAGCGCCACGAGAGCCGGAGGATTGACAATCAGCTCCGCGGCCGCGCCGGCCGGCAGGGCGACCCGGGCTCGTCCCGCTTCTATCTCTCGCTGGAAGACGACCTCATGCGCATCTTCGGCGCGGACCGGATTCAGGGGATCATGACCCGATGGGGGATGGAAGAAGGAGTGCCCATCGAGCATCGGCTGGTGACCCGCGCCATTGAAAATGCCCAGAAGAAGGTAGAGGCCCACAACTTCGATATCCGCAAGCACCTCCTGGAATATGACGACGTCATGAACAAGCAGCGAGAGGTGATCTACCACCAGCGCAGGGAGGTCTTGAAAGGGGAGGATCTGAAAGAGGAAGTTCTGGGAATGGCCGATGGGCTGGTCGCTGATCTGGTGACCCGTTTTGCCCATAAAGAGCTCCATCCTTCGGAGTGGGACTCTGAGGGGCTGGGAGAGGCGCTTCATCACCAGTTCAATTTCCGCCTGCAACTGAAGCCTGAAGCGCGAGAGAATTTGTCTCCTGAGCAGTTGCAAGGGATGATTCTGGATCAGGTGAAAATGGCCTATGAGTCCAAGGAGCAGGGCTTTGGCGCCCCGATGCTCCGACAGCTAGAAAAGATCATTATGCTCCAGACAATCGATGGTCTGTGGAAAGACCATCTCCTCAATATGGACCGCCTGAAAGAGGGAATCGGGCTGCGCGGTTATGGGCAGAAAAATCCCCTGCAGGAGTATCAGCGGGAAGGGTTCGAGATGTTCGAGGAGATGGTCCAGCGCATCCAGGAGGATGTGGTCCAGAGGCTCTTTACCATCGAGAAGGCGCGGGAAGATGTCCTCGAAGAACTGGAGGATCAGCGCCGGCCTCAGAGAATGGTCTTGAGTCGTGGTGAAGATGGAGGTGAGTCGGGCCGGGTGGCGACAGTCAAGCGCCAAGGGGACAAGGTAGGGAGGAACGACCCCTGTCCCTGTGGCAGCGGAAAGAAATACAAGAGGTGCTGCGGAAAGTGAAGGGCGTAAAAGTTCCCGGGTTTCAGTTTGCCGGCGTCGCCTGCGGCATCAAAAAAAGCAAGAAAAAGGATCTTGCGCTGATCTTTTCGGAGCGGCCGGCGACCGCAGCGGCGCTGTTCACCACTAATAGACTCAGGGCGGGCTCTGTGGTGGTGGGGATGAGGCATGTCCGGCGCGGTCGAATTCAGGCTGTGGTGATCGCTAGCGGCAACGCCAATGCTTGCACCGGCAAGAGAGGAATCCGCGACGCGGAAGCGATGTGCCGCGAGACCGCGCGGCGACTTGGCATAGACCTTTCCCTTGTGCTGCCCTCGGCGACCGGGATCGTCGGTGTCCCGCTCCCCATAGAGAGGGTGAAGGAAGGCATTGCCAGGGCTGCGGTCCTCCTTTCCCCCGACTCGCTGCAGCAGGCGGCGGAGGCGATTCTCACGACAGATCGATTCGTGAAAGTTTCAGCCGCCTCGTGTTCCATCCAGGGAAGGCGCGTCCTGGTCGCCGGGATGGTCAAGGGCGCCGGGATGATTGCCCCGAAGATGGCCACGATGCTTGCTTATCTTATGACTGACTCCGCCGTGGGACCGGGTTGCCTGCGCGCGATCCTGCGGCGGGCCGCGGACGCCACCTTCAATGCCGTCACTGTGGATGGAGACACGAGCACCAACGACACCGTTCTCTTTTTGGCCAATGGCGCCGCAGGGAATGCTCCGATCCGATCCGGGACGAAAGAGGAGAAGGCCCTTTTTGCCGCCGCTCACAAGGTCATGAAAGAGCTGGCGCTGAAGCTCGTCGAGGACGGCGAGGGAACCACCAAGGTCGTGGAGATTCGCGTCGAGGGCGCGAGGTCAGTGAGCGACGCGCGGAAGGTTGCGTTTTCCGTGGCCAATTCGAAACTGGTCAAGACCGCTTTCTACGGCGAGGATCCCAACTTCGGACGCATCATGGTGGCGATCGGTTATGCCGGTGTCGCGGTCAACCCAGACAAGATTGATGTCTCGTTCGATGGTGTGAAGGTGGTCAGAAACGGTGTCGGGTTGCCTGCCAACGAGCGCCAGGCCGCAAAGGTGCTCCGGCGCCATTCCTTCAAGGTCCGCATCCAACTGCGGCAGGGCAGCGCGTCTACCTCGGTCTGGACATCCGACTTAAGCCACGAGTACGTGCGCATCAACTCCGCGTATAGAACGTGAAAACTAAAAGAGCAGGACGCCGAAATTCACCGCAGCCATCGCCAGCATGATGACGCCCAGAATGTACATAAAGACGTCCCGCGGCAGATTTTTGTTTGTCGGTTCCATAGTCATAAGGTTAGAGGGGCTTGCCGTTCTTGTCAATTGATCCGGCAGCGACGAGGACGAATCTTTCCGGATCAATATATTTTTTGACCGCTTCGTTCACCTGCTCCGGCGTTATCGCCGCAATGATCTTGGGAAATTCATCCAGGTACTCTTTGGATCTTCCCTCTTCAATCGCAGTCAGGATAGCGTCGGCCAAACCGCCCGTCGTAGCCAAACCGACCTTGTAGCTCCCGATGATGTTTTCCTTGCGCTCGGCAACCTCCGCATTAGTGACGCCGTCCTCGGTCCACCGGCGCACCTGTTCCAGGACCGCCTGCTCCCCCTTTTTTAACAGCGTGGGGGCGAACGTCCCCCACGTGAACCAATGTCCGGTGATACCGCGCTGGATGCCGCTAATCCCGGAATACACCGCGTAGGTAAGACCTTGCTCGTCGCGAACGGTCGTCATCAACCGCCCAGAGAAATCTTCACCGAGGATCTTCGTCGCGATGCCAAGCGGGTACCGATCGGGGTGATTCACGTCTATGCCGACCGGCTGGCCGACGATCACGTCAACGCTTGTCTTCTCGGTCATGGGAATGTACTCCGTTGCAGCAGCAGCTTCGGATCGGGTCGGTCCGACCGTGCGAAGCGCCAGCGGAGATGTTCTCCAACCGCCGAACGCTTTTGTCACCGCCGATGAGACTACTTGAGCGTCCACATCGCCGACGGCGACCACCGTCATCGTGCCCAAACCTAAGTTGCTCGCATGGTATTCTTTCAGATCGGCCGGCGTTACCGCCCTGACGTGCTTAGCTCTGACCGTGTCATCGGGTATGTAGTTCGGATGTTCGGGAGCGTAGAGCATTTGCGAGAGCTTGATCTTCGCCTGCGTCCCGGTGTCTTCTTTCTCCTGCTCCAGGAACGCCAGCACCCGCTGTTTCACGATATCCAGATCGGCGCTCTTGAACGCCGGTTCCCGCAGCTGCTCGGCAAGCAGACCGACCACCATGCCCATGTCTTGCTTCAGGCATGTTGCGGCGAAGCGCACCCAGTGCGTGCCGCACGCGAACGAGATCGCCGCCCCGACCGACGCGAGCATCTCCCGGATCTCCATCTTGTCGCGCCGCTCGGTTCCCTGGTCCAGCATCGCCGTGACCATCCGCGCGAGCATCCGGTTTTCCTGCGGATCATACATGCCCCCTCCCAAAAAACTGCCCGAGATGGTCACGATGTCCTTTGCCTCCGTCGCGAGCGTCAATAAGCGTACACCCTGGAGCGGTGCGTGCTCTTGGATACGCTTGCCGAACGGGGTATCACGGCGATTTGGTTGTTGGCTACGCTTTTTGCCCATGGGATTCTTTGTGCATTGCTCTGCGGCTGGGGATGAAATACCCGGTCGTGCTTCGCTCCTGGGTCAGATACTGAGCGGCGACGCGCTGAACGTCAGCGGCAGTCACTTTCATAATATTCTGTGTGGCGGTAGTGTAGAACGTCCAATCGCCTAAAGCGATCGCTTCGTTCAGATTGGCGGCGATGGCATAGGAACCGTCGCGGCTGAACGCGAGCGCCGCCGCAGCCATCGCTTTAGCCTTCCGTACCTCCTGCTCGGTCACGCCATGTTCTTTGATCGATGCATACTCTTTCACAATGATCTCTTCTGCCTGTTCATGGCTCGTTCCGGGTGTCAGGAACGCATAGGTAACGATCAGCCCCGGATCGTGGAACGGTTGGTCCCAGAGCATCACCCGACTAGCCAGTCCTGTATCAACGAGTGCCCGGTACAGGTGACTGGACTTTCCTCCGCCGAGGATCGTAGAGAGCACCTGGAGCGGGACCATATCCGGATCAAGCCCACGCGGAGTCTTGTGCGCCACCCCGACGATGCCGATCTCACCTGCTCGCCGTACCGTCACCCGGCGCAACTCTTTTTGCTCCGGCTCCTGGACGTGTACTGACGGTATGGCTTCGGGCGAGCGGCCATGTTGGCCGAACTGTTTTTCCAAAAGATCAAAAACCGATGCGCGGTCAAAGTCTCCGATGACCGATGCCGTTGCGTTGTTCGGCCAATAGAAGAGATCGTAAAACCACTTCAAACGCTCCATGGTCATGCCTTCGATATCTTCCCGCAGCCCAATAGTTGAGTAATGGTACGGATGCACTCGATACGCCTCGGCCCAGATGGCTTTATCCAACGCCTCGTACGGATCGTTCTCGCCGCGTTCGTACTCGTTGCGGACGACGGTCATCTCCGCATCTCTATCCTCCTGCCGCAGAAGCGCGTGCCGCATGCGGTCCGCCTCAATCGCCATCGCATCCGCAAGATACTCGCTGGGCAGCATCTCGTAGTAATTCGTGCGGTCAAGCCACGTTGTTGCGTTCAAGCTCGCACCTCTGGGTTTGAGCACTTTCCAGATCTGCTTGCCGTTTTGCTTGTTGAAGTCCTTGGATCCTTTGAACATCAGATGCTCCAGCATATGCGTCGCTCCCGTGTAGCCGACGTGTTCGTGCCGCGAACCGACCCGGTACGTCACCATAAACGTCACCACCGGAGCGGAGTGGTCTTCCATTAGTAGAACCGTCAGGTCGTTTGACTTTAGACGGTACTCGTCAATACCTCCGGAGGACTTTATGTGTTCGTATGAAGGATGTTCTTTGGGAACCATAGTGATTTCTTATGGTACCAAAGCCCGGCCCTCGGCGCCAGTCACCTAAGAATAAGAGTAAACGAACAAAAGTGTTTTTGTTTGACGCTGCACAAGCGAAATCGTAGAATAAACTCTATAGCGGTCCTGTGACCGGAATTGCGGCAGATCCTACCTATCTGGATGTCTTCGTTCCTCCCCATGCCGCTTTCGTACGCCCAATCAACCGCGGGCATGCCGCCTTTGCCTATGTTTTTGAAGGCGCGGCAAAATTTGACCTCGATGATAAAGAGGACGAGACGATGATCTCGCATCCCAGGCTGGTCGCCTGGGGTGACGGCGACCATGTCAAGGTCGTTACTGCCGAGGATCCGGTCCGCTTTTTGTTAGTTTCTGGCAAGCCTTTGAGAGAGCCGATCGCACGATATGGATATTGCCATCACTCTGGAAATCTGAACTCTTCGACCTCCACGTTCTCCGTTCCAAGCTGAGTTAAAGCGGTGAGGTCAAGCCGGGATTCGGCCTCCTCCACGTCGGCAAGCCTGGCCTTGGTGGCAGGGTGGCGCGGGACGAAGAGCTGGCAGCAGTCCTGATCGGGGATGACCGAGGTCTCGAAGGTGCCAATTCTCCTGGCCTGATCGATGATCTCCTGTTTGTCCATGCCGACCAGGGGCCGCAGGACCGGCAGGGTAGCGGCCTTCTCTATAACAGCGAGGTTTTCTAGAGTCTGAGAGGCCACCTGGGCCAGGCTCTCGCCCGTGACCAGGGCGCCGGCCCGCTCTTTTTTTGCTACCGCCTCGGCGATGCGCATCATCATCCTGCGATAGAGGACAACTCTGAGCGGCCTCAACACGGCAGCCACTATCTGGCGCTGGATCTCGCCAAAGGGGATCAGATAGAGGCGCGAGGAGAACTGATAGTGGGTCAGCAGTCTTACTAACTCTCGGACTTTTTCTTGCGACGTCTTATCGAGGTAGGGGCTGCTGTGAAAGTGGGTAAAGATCAGCCGGCAGCCCCGCTGCATCATCCGGTAGGCGGCGACCGGGGAATCGATGCCGCCGGAGATGAGCGAGATAACCCTCCCGCTGGCCCCCACCGGCAGACCTCCGGCTCCGGCGATTTTGTCAAAGCCAAAGAAGGCGGCGCGCGGAAGAATTTCGATCGCGACGGTGAGCTCGGCGTTCTCCAGATCGACGCGGGCGCCGGACCTTGCTTTCACGAATGCCCCCACTTCGCGATTAATCTCCGGTGAGGTGAGGGGAAAGGCCTTATCTGCCCGTTTGGTCTCGATGCGGAAAGAGGCGAACTGCTTGCCGTTGAGAGAGTCGAGGATCCGGGCCTTGAGGCTCTCTAGATCTGGCGCGGTGCGCTCTACAAAGGAGAAGTTGGCCACGCCAAAGACCGCCCGGAGGCGCCGGCATAACTCTTCGCGTTCGACCTTGTCGTCGAAGACCATGAGCAGGCGGCCGGGCAGCACTGAGATCTCCGCGAGGCCAAGGCCGCTTGCCGAAGAGACCAGATTCCTCTTCAAAAGCTCGACGAAGTAGGGGCGGTTGCCTTTCTTCAAGGCCACTTCGTGATAACGGACCAAAACAGAAGTCATGGGGGTAAAATATCAGATTCACGAAGGGGCTGGAAGATGATAAAAAGGATGATAGAATCTGCCGCTAGAAGGAGGGGCTTATGGGAAGCTTTAAAAATATCTCTGAGGCCATGCAGTTTACCTCGGACAAGATGCGCAAGAACAATCTCTTCGAGACCGAGAGGCTCTTCTGTGATCTTTACTGCTTTGAGCCCGGCCAGGCCCAGGCCCCTCACACCCACGAGGGTTCGGACAAGATCTACTTTGTGGTCAGGGGAAAGGCAAGGTTTCAGATCGGCGCAGAGGAGAGAGAACTCAAAGAGCATGAGGTCGCCATGGCCTCATCCGGGCAGAGACATGGGGTGAGCAACCCGGGGCCGGATCGGCTCGTCCTGCTTGTCTTTATGGCGCCGAAACCCACTCACTGAACTCGCGCAGTGAAACCATTGGCCGAAAAAGTTGCCATCGTTACCGGGGCTGGAAGGGGGATCGGCAAAATCAGTTCCATCTCGGGAAAGATGGGCCAGGCTAACACCGCGGCCTATTCGGCCTCAAAGTGTGGAAGTTACCGTGCGCCCTCAGAGAACGCCGTATGCGTAGTCTCTATTATTTGGCTCCGCCTTTTTGTCTTCGGAGTAAGGGGGGTTTGAGGCCCCGATAGGGCTCTGTGCTGAGATGGGCGACGTCCGGGAGATAGTTGAGGAATTTTATCTCGGCCCAGAGATCATCCGCCTCTAAGACGGTCAGAGAGCCGTTGTCGATCCTGAGCCGGCGAAACTCCTCCAGGGGGAGCTTGAGATAATGACAGACGATGGCTCGGATCACGTCGGCATGGGAGACGAACAGGAGACGGCCGTCGGGAAACTCTCTGTAGGCCCTCTTTAAAGCCTTCAGGCCACGTCTCTGGACGTCGAGAATGGTTTCGCCTCCCGGGACCGGGACCTTTAATGGGGCCTTTAAGAAGCGGCGGTAGGCATCATCCTTGATGAGATCCTCGAAGACGCAGCCCTCCCATCGACCAAAGGCCACCTCTGTGAGATCACGGTCGATCTTGATCGGAATGCCGCTTCCTTGAGCCAGAATGCGCGCGGTCTCGAGGGCACGCCTCAGTGGGCTGGTGTAGATCGCGTGGATCTTCAGGTTGGGGATGAGCCGGGCTAGCCGCTTGCCCTGGAGGATCCCCTTGCGGTTCATGGGAATCTCCTGGCGCCCCATCACGCGCATCTGTTGATTCCATGCGGTCTCTCCGTGGCGCAAAAGAAAAAGGGTATGCATCTCAAGGGACTATACAAAATAAGAAGGGCCGACTCCAGGCCGGCCCTTCTTCAGCACCGCGGGAGTCTATTAACCCGCGTGAGCAGCCCGCAGGTTGCAAAACTCGTCGTAATCTATGAGCTCGCGGATCGTAGGCTTCTCTCCGCATACCGGGCAGGCAGGATCGGCCTTCACAGAGAGCGAAGTGATCTCCATCGTGAGGGTGTTGAAGCAGAGCAGCCTTCCTATCAGCGGATTGCCTTTCCCCAGGATGAGCTTGATGGTCTCCAGGGCCTGAAGCACGCCTATGAGCCCGGGTAGGACCCCCAGCACACCGGCCTCCTGGCAGCTCGGCGCCATGTCCGCAGGAGGCGGCTCCGGGTAGAGGCATCGATAGCACGGCCCCTTGCCAGGGTAGAAGACCGACGCCTGGCCCTCAAATTGGAAGATGCTGCCGTGGACATTGGGCTTTTGCGTCATGACGCAGGCGTCGTTGACGAGATACCGCGTCGGGAAATTGTCGCAACCGTCCACGACGATGTCGTAGTCCTGAATGATCCTCATGATATTCTGCGAGGTGAGCTTCTCCTGATAAGTGATGACGCGGACATCAGGGTTGAGGGCCTGAAGAGTCCGTTTGGCGGACTCCGTCTTAGCCATTCCGATGCGATCGTTGGCGTGGAGGATCTGTCTCTGAAGGTTGGAGAGGTCCACCACATCGTTATCCACAATGCCCAAGGTGCCCACTCCAGCCGCCGCCAGGTAATAGGCCGACGGAGAACCCAGTCCCCCAGCCCCAATCAGAAGCACCTTAGCATCGAGGAGCTTGGCCTGGCCCGTTTCACCCACCTCCGGCAAGAGAAAGTGGCGGCTGTAGCGCGTCGCCTGCTCGGGTGTAAACTGGTGATCCTGGATCCATTTGAAACCCGCTGTCTTCCAGGCGGTGAAGCCGCCGGCCATAGAGATAACCCTTTCGTATCCCATTTCTTTCATCGCCTTTGCTGCCAGAAGGGAGCGCACCCCGCCAGCGCAATAGGCAATCACCGGTGCTGACTTGTCCGAGACTGCGGTCTCAACCTTAAGCTCCAGGAAACCCCGGGGTAAGGAGACAGCGCCTTCCAGATGCCCCTCCCGATATTCTTCCTTTTCCCGAACATCTAAGAGGAGGTACTTTCCATTCCGCGTCAGGAGATCTTTCACCTCTTCGACAGAGAGCTCTTTGACCTCCCTGCGCGCCTCTTCCATCATCTGCTGAAAGGTTTTTGCCATACCGCCTCCGTTTGTAGACCTTATAGGTCTCAATTACACCTCCTTCCCATGAAAGTCAAGATTAACGATAAAACCGCTCATAAAACCTCCTTTTCCGCCCCGCACCTGGGACAGATGAGCGGAGGTGGGCCTTTGAGAATCGCCCAGCCGCAGACAGCGCAGCTCTCTACCTCCTCTCCCAGCAGGCTGCGGATCATTGGACCGCATCTCAATGCGCCGCATGGCCCGGTCCCGGCGCCGGTCCGGCGGCTGACCATTTCGAAGCTCTTCGCGCCTGCCTGAATCGCCTTGACGATGACTCCCTTGCGGATCTTATTGCACAGGCAGATCGGGCGATAGGCATCAATCACCGCCCGTTCGCGCGCCTTTTTTATCTCATCTTGGTCCAAAATGATAACTCTCTTATGCCACAGTTTTGATCGGATTTATTCCTTGACTCCTATAACCAGCGATGAGGTGAGAGGGGAGGGGAGAGGGACCTCGCAGACTCGATGAAACCCAGCCTCTTTGAGCCACCCGCGTACTTCATCTCAATCCTTAAATCCGCTCAATGACCCGATAGCTTCGACCCTTTGGCTTGAGGGGCGCCACAATCCCTAATTTGGCCAGGGCGCGGATTTCGCGATAAGCAGTATCCCGATCCACCTCTCCCAGGCGTTGATAATCCGCAGTGGAGAACGATTTGCCGTGAGAGAAGGCGTAGGCCAGAAGCCTCCTCTGGCGAAAGTTGAGCGTGGATCTGCCGAATTGACTGAGCCACTTCAGGGTCTCATCATCGTAGATCGGGGTATTGCGCAGGGTGACGGTGAGAAAGAAGCCTTCGGCGGAAAATTCCGGTGGCCTGAGACTGTGGTGCTCCATCTCCTGAAACATTCTGGGTATCCCTTCTCCCATCTCTCTCAAATAGCCCAGATCCGCCAGCACCCGCACCATCAGGGGATTGCGGGAGAAGTGGACTCTTTTTTGGCTGCGCAAATGGTCCAGGGTGACCGGAGATGGAAGCAGACCAGGACTGCGCACCTCGATCCGGTCGTCGAACATCCAGATCTCCGTCGAGGCGCCGGTCAGGCTGTAGTCCCGATGCGCCACTGCGTTGACTAGGGCCTCCTGCCAGGCAAAGGTGGGATATTCCAGGCGCTCGCGAAAGAAGAGATCATGGAGGACCACCCGCTCCCGGATGTGCTCTTTGATCCGGCCCACCGCTTCGTCGACCAGGCGATACAGAGGGGCGTCAAACCGGATGCGCTTGATTACGTTGAGCGAGCTGCCGTGCTGCCGCTCGGTCCCTTCATACTTGACGAAGTCGATTCCGGCGCGCGGGTGCCAGCGCGCCGGATCTTTGGCGAATAGGAGCAAGGCCGCCATGGTGGGCGTGGCCCTTTCCGAGGAAAGATCGGTCAGGTGATAGGCCCGACTCAGGATGATCTGGGGATCCCGGGGATCATGGATCTTTTCGATGAAGGTCTCGATAGCTATAAGGTCCAGGTCCTCCCAGGCGGCGCCCGGGACATTCTGCCGCTCATAGGAAAAGGATTTTTTGGCCTCTCTGAGGGCCTGCGTCTGTTCCAGTGGAAATGACGGATTCTCGGTGGCGATGCGATAAAAGGTGCGG
>Ga0184634_10000012_pt1 | contig 44978 bp, 65 predicted proteins | sample PLM31_200_b1_FD_133016 | JGI IMG/M metagenome (GOLD analysis project Ga0184634, IMG submission 133016) | Groundwater sediment microbial communities from an aquifer in East River, Colorado, USA - PLM3-1_200_b1 | ecosystem: Environmental > Terrestrial > Soil > Riparian zone | place: USA: East... | reverse complement strand
GTTACTTGTGGGTCGGTAAGATCTGGCAGGCTCCTGTTAGCGAGGACAACGGCAGTAAGCGCAGGAGGGTTGCCTTCCTTCTGCCATGCGATGTTGCCCTTGTACGGCAGGCCTAGTATGACTGTTGTACCGATCTGTATATTGACAGCATTGGATGCCACGACAGTCATACGTGCCGCAGTAATACGCTTCCAGAAGATAACCCCTCCCGGCGTCGTAGTCGTTGCAGCAGCTGCCCCTGTAAAGTCTCGAGAAATCGGCTGACCGAGATAGTCTTCTCCGATCAAACGAACTACAGCATTGGTGCCAGGAACACCACTGAAATCGACACGGATGCCCCGGCCGAACGTGGAATCCATTTCAAAGTTCAGCGGGTAGGTCGTGAGCGCGTTCGCAGCCCCAGCATTAGCCGAGATAGCTGAAGCAGCCGCGGCCGCAGGCTTGCCAAGCGAAAACGCTTTCGGCGCTCCCACCATCAAGTCTCCAGAATACGACATGCCGGGAACGTAGTTATTCACGCCACGGAATAGCGCCTGACGAGTTCGAGCAACCATAACCTATCTCCTGTTTCTGTTGGACGGTAGATAGTTGATTAGGACGTTGGTGTAGTGTAGTCTCCCGCCTCGATGAAGCGAACGGCCTTGACTTGCTCCGGCATGATGACCGGGCCGCTCTTGGCAATCGCTAATTGCATCACTGCCTGCTCCATATCCTGATAGGCATGCTTGCGGGCTGCATCGTCCTGGGCGTTCATCATTTTGCCCAGGGCGCTCTCAGGATTGTGTAGACCCTTCAAGTTGATCCACTGCGGCTTGCGATCGAGGCCGTAGTGTTCCAAATGTTCAGAGTCCTTGATACGAACCACGTGTCCCTTCGGAAAGTATACGAGCCAACCTGCCGGAACAGCTTTTGTGACTCGCTTGAGTGTGAGCATACCGGGCTTGCCGTCGTGGCGATTCTTCGTACGTACAGGAGTGATAACGTCTCGCTGCAACGTACCTTCCAACTTGACCACGACGTACGAAAGCCTGGTACCAGCCATCTTCGGTGCAATATACATAACCTGTCTCCTTAGAGAGCCGTGTGAGTCACACAGCGATTAGGTGTTGGTGAGGTACGCGTGGGTCCGGTAGTTCCTCCAGGAGCACAACTGACCTTCCCAGACGGTACGGCGACCGATTGCGTCGGTGTCCCATGGCGCGACGAGTTGCTTGATCTTCATATTGACGCCACGTAGAATGTGCAGGGTCAGATATGAATCGTTGATGAAGTAGGCATCGTTCGCAGCCAACTTCTCATCGAACATGAGCGGCACGCCATTGTGCGTTGTGCCGACGATGCCGAGGTTGATCAGCTTCTTACCGAAGCCGGTCTCGCCGAGTTGGATCGAGGTCTTGTCACGAGCCGCGGCCTTGTGCATGCGATAGATGTTCCGACCGGCGAAGATGCAAGTCGGCTTCTCCTTAGTCTCAGAGTTCGTGGTCTGGCCACGGTTCAGGTCGAGTTCGAGAATGTCGTCGAACGCTTCCTCGATGTTCTCCGGGTTCAGCGAGCCATCGAAATCGTACGACGATGGACGCCACTGAGCCTCGGTAGCAAGCGAAATGCCGCCGATGGTACCAGTTGTCGGGTCTGCTGGAATCAAGTTGCCGAGACCATTCGGATCGGTGCCTGTACCGACGGCCGTATGATACGTAGCAAATTGACGCGCAATGGACTCTTCCAGGGCCATCATTTTGCCCTTGAGAATCTTGAAGATCACTGCACGGCCCTGGTTTTCGTCTTCTTCCTGATCGGAGATGATCAAGCTTCCGACGACGCGACTCATCGAATAGCTCACGGTGATGAATTCGCTCGTCTGGTCGACCGGCACCTGATCGTAATACTGCATCGAGGTGACGTTCGGGTTGAGGCTGTTGATCAGCGGGTTGCCGATCTCAGGGCCGCCGTCTTCGATGACAACGCGTTTCTTCGCATGAAGGTACGCGCTCACCGAGCCGGATATCGCCGACGCCATAATGAGCTTAGCACGGCTACGCTCAAGCATGGCGTGGATAACGGTGTCTAACGCTGCCATAACCTAAATCTCCCTGTGTGAATCACACAACGCCGTTTGCATCGAGTACGTCGCGGACGATCGAGTCCCATGACGCGTTAACGTCAGCCATCTCAGAAGTACCCTGAGGAGGCATTCCGCGACCATTTGGTGGACTCCCCCGATGTCGGGAGGTGGAACGACGATTGCCGTTCAAATTGTCCCGCATGCGCCGACCGTTTTGAGGGTTGCGCGCATGGTTCAATTGAATACGTGCCCAGATTTCCCCCAACGACATGTTGGCGAATTGTGGGTTACGCAACACCCTTTGAAACACCTGGGCATGGGGCCTAGCCGCAGGGTTCTGTGCAAACCAACCTTCAACTTCGGACTGCACAGCCACCCGATCCTGCTGCGCGCGCTGTTGAGCAGCCTCGCGAGCCTGTTGGGTGGTTACGAAGGTCTCGATGGGCTTCAGCTTCTCACCGAGAACTTCCTTCACAATGTCAGCAATACCAGCAGGGAGTTGGTTGTTGTTGGCATTGGAGTTGTTCGCATCTAGAGTTATACCATTTGCCGCTGCACGTGTCAACAACTTCGTGAGCGTCTCTTTCGGGTTCTTTGTTAACTGCGTGTACAACTGCATAGCAGAAACTTGATCTTCCGCCTTCAGGCCGAGCTTCTCGAACGCCTGACGCTCAGCCTTGTACGAATTATTATCGTTGTAGAGACGCTCCGCAATCTGAGTGATTCTGTTCAAGCGTCCAGCAGTCTCACGCAGTTGTAACTGAGAGCGTTCCGAAGTCTTACGATGCTTCTCGCCACTCCAGAAAATGCGAGCTTCTTTGCCAGCACGCGCAACAACTTCGCCTTTCCCGTTGACGACATTACCTTTGCCATCGGGACGGAACTTTCGCGCTGCTTGAGGATCGGCTTGACGTTGCGGCTGACGTTGAGGCTGACGGTCTTGCTGGCGCCGGTCCCGTGTGTGAATCACACGCCGCTGTTGTTGTCCGTCTTCGAATCCGTCATCGATCGCAAACGGATCATCGTCTTCTCCTGCATCATCCTGACCGAAGTCATCCTGTTCTTCTCCCGCTTGCAGGTCATCACCACCAGGATCGTCGTCGCCACCAAGATCATTACCAAAGTCGTCATCGGTCATCCCCAAATCTTGGGAGTCCATTCCCAGGTTGCCGAAAACCGTATCCATCGCAGTCGAATTCATCAGATTACGCGGCGCCATTTGTTATACTCCTTTGCTGAGGACTACCGGGCTGCTGCTGTTGCTGCTGACCGGAGTTGCTTTGTTGCTGGACAGCCTGCAGGATCGCCGCCTTGAGTTGTTCGGGCGACGCCCCTGAGTTTTTCATCTGCACGATTTTTTGTTTGATTTCCGGGGGCAGACTTTGTGCTTGAGCCCGTAAATCATCTCCACCGCCTTGCGGTGCTCCTCCAGGTGCGCCACCTCCTCCAGGAGACGAACCATCACTAACGCCACGAGCAAGATTTGCCTTGATCTCGGCGTCAAGCGCTGCCCAATCTTCGGGCTTAATATTCACGTCCGTAAACGCATTAGACAACACCTTGAGCATAATTCTGAGTGTTGTGCCCGGCGCAGCCTGTGCAAATTGACCGACTGCCTGACAAATCTCAACCGCCTCCTTCTTTTTGAAGATGCTATTCGGCTTCTCCATACTGCCGGCAATGATGTTGACATTGTAATTCGCCCGGAAGTCTTCGACAGTCATATTCTGCCAGTTCTGCGCAAGACTCTCACCGATGATACCAGCAACTTCCTCCTCGTCCAGGAATTGCACAGCGATTTCGGCGACTGACCGAGCTACATCGGCGACAGTATCTTCCACAACATCGACTTTTGCGCCGACGCTAAGCTTCAACGATTCCATGTAGGACTGGACAGCATCCTCTGTCGTGTTTGTCTTGAACTGCACACCGCGCAACGCATCGCTGGTGTTCGTGATTCGATTGACTGATGCTAAGACTGGCTCCTTGTCGAATAATTTCTCGTAATGTGCAGACGGTGGCGCCATCGCCTCGATACACTTAGAAATATCGAGTTCTCCAGCCGCAATTCCGATAGCATGCTTGCCACCTTGGGTCTGGCCACGTAGCGCCTTGACAAACTTTTCAGCTTCATCCTTTTTGATTTTGTCCGTATTATAAAAGAAAAAATCGAAGATCGAACGGCGTATACGTGCTTGTTGTCGAGCGATATCGTTAATTTCGTCCTGCTGATCCAATACGTACGCAGTTTCGCCGGCACTGATGGTCCCCCCAGTGCTCATCACGAACGCCATGATGAAATACGGAAAGAATCGCGTTATCCCAAGTGGATCGTCCCAGACCCATATCGGCCAAGACCAGTCCTGCGCGCTGAACAAGAGTAAACGTCGCGTAGCCTTATCCCAGAAATACCAACACTCGGTATAATACATGTTGATATAAGCTGTACGTTCGTCTTCCGTATTGCTCGTCGGTACACTGTCACGGGCATTGATCGCTTCCATAACCAGACCGACGCCATCGTCACGGTTTCCGCCCTCTCCAGTGACAAACCGTGCTTTATGCGTTGGCTTGTAGATAAGGACACGATTTGTATTGGCGTAGGAGTCGTCCTCTGCTTCATCCTCATCCTCGGGCCTCGTAAAGCGCGCGGTGAGATAATTGGTCTGGAAGAAAACTCGTTCCGCCATCCACCTTGCATCCATGCCGTCCGGTTCCTCGGCATATGGATCGACAACCAAATTGTGCGGCAACGTGTTTCCGAGACTGAATCCAGAGGGCTCGAGCACTTCCATGTTACGTTCCAGCGCTTCAAACTCGCCGTAGATTTCATCGACTTCCTCCTGCGTCTCGCACTTCGCAAGTTGTTGAGTCATGCGCTCCATTTCCTGAAGCGCCAATTCTTTGGAATCACTCTTGCGTGTAAAATTCAACTTGATGATGCCGCAATTCGTGAGCAGCCCCATCCCGGCCGCCTTCTTGATATGTGGCTTCGCGTTCAAACCGTCCTTGCGCTTGAAAAGGCCATTAATCAACGCGGCTAACGTGCGCAGGAACGGCTCGTCTGTTTCGTCACTGGCCGAACAAGTGATGTCCGGGTCTTTGCTGTAGACCGCAGGCAACATCACGTTCAGATTGCTGAAAACGATATTCTCAGTACCGTCTCCGCGCTTGAAAACGCCACGCGGAGTGTTCTGGGTACGCGATTGATCGTGATTGTAATAGCGAAAAACTTCTTCCCAAATGTTGTAAATATGCTCATACGCCTTTTTGGCTGCCTCGACCTTTCGCTGGCACATTTTACCAAGGGCCTTGCCAACCGCAATTCGGCTACCCTCGTAAATCTGATAAAGCGGCTGAGGCTTCTCCTTAACCCTAACTGGCTTGAGAGCCTCATCGATATCGAAAAGATCGTATAGGTCCTCAGTTGCCATTTGTGTGACTCACACAGTTGTCTCGGTAAGTTTTCTCGTTGGCATAAATACGATCCAGAACCGTTTTAGGCACTTTAATTGCTGCGTCACCCTTTTGTTGGATTAGGGGCTGATACGTCTGGCAGAAGCTGTCCGTTACCAGCGGGCTCAAGTGACTGCAAGTAGTCAAGAATGTCAGACTCAGACATGCTGTGAGCCTGAGTAAGCATGCGCTTGGCATATTCAGTTTTTTGGAGAGTGCGAATAGCTGCCTTGGCGATTTCTTCATCGGCACCCTCCTGTTTAAAGCGCTGCTCCTTAGACCAATCGAGAATTGCCTCGATGATCTGGAACAGCGCTAGTATGATCTTGACGTACGTCACGGATGTGCCGGCGTCACAGGGATCGGCGAGCCTGGAGGCTGGCCGACAACAACATTGGACGGCGTATTGTCCGAATGCGCCAAGGTACGACCGTCTGGAGTATTCTCGGTAACGACGGCTCGAACTTCAGGAAGTGCGGCAACCGCTGTAACGACAGCATTCTTACGTGCCGTGAACAACGAATACGCAAGCCCGCCGATCGTCATCAGCGGACCGATAACCGCCAGAATGTTCGTCGTTAGCCCAGCAACTTGCTCCGACGTCATAAAGCCGAAGCCGACTGCCAACATGCCAGCAATCGATATGACCTGCGCGATCAGTTGTTGTGTTTGTATAGACAGCGCAGGAGCCGCAGAACCGTTCGCCATTCAACCCTCCTTCATGCTACGTTAGTATTGACGTCCATCTTCTGTGCAACTTTGAGTGCGTTGTCCCATCGATGCACCAGCCCCTTCCAGAAGTTCGCACGAAAACCGACTACATGCCTTTCATAGTCTTCGCGCGCTGCTCGCAACGCATCGAGCAAGTCATCGGGGTCGATCTTTGCAATAGCAGCCCTCGTGATCGGTCCCACAATGCCATCATCTTTGACTTTCACAGCACGCTGAAGGATACGCGCCGCACCGTGCAGTCCACGATTGAATATACTGTCACGCAAAAAGAATTGAACACCAGGATCGGTGTGCCACTTCTCAGCCCCATCCGTATCGCGAGCAATGACTTCCTGCGCATAAGTCTCTGCTTCGGCAAACTTCTTCGCGCCAATCAATTCAACAAGATGCGCACACTCGGCCGGGTTGTAACGCTCGTTAATACCCGCCACCTCGAAACGACCACCACCATCGTTGGGCGGCAACGCATACACCATCAAGTGACCTTGCTTGTCGCGTCGCGCTTCGAAATCGATAATGGCTTTTGCTGCGAGGAGGCGGGCATCCGTCATAACACTCTCCTGTGTGAATCACACGCGCTTAGGCACCGGGCGGAAGCGGAGGCGGCACTGGATCAGCCGGCGTCGGATTGGTGACAACCGCCTGTCCGATCGCAGCCGCGGCATCCTTCGCCTCGTTGAACGCGGTATCGACTTCAGCGACGACCGCATCGTCGACTTCGCCGTCCTTCAGAAGATCGGTAATGCGCTGCTGCAGACCATCGAACGCCGCCTTGAGACTCGCAACGAAGCCGCGAATCTGGCGCACCTCATCAATAATTGCTTGATTTGACTTCGCCATTTCGTCCATCCTTCTCTCTAAGCGTCTCGTATGCCGTTCAATGTTTTGTATACCCTGAACGACCGTGACCATCGACGCATTAAGGTCACGATAAAGCTTTAGGAACTCGTCTGGAACCCACGGCATTGTGTGACTCACACGTTATTGGTACCGGCGATTGATTGACGCCGTGTACTCTTCAGGCTCCATCTCTCGCCAGAACATCCAGTCTGGCGGAAGGAGCTTCGTCGGGATGACAACGTCAGCAGGTTCGGGCAAGAACGACAACAGATACTTGGTCGTATTCATCGCGTGATCATTCGTGTCTTGAGGCTCGTCGATTTTCTCGCCGAACGGATTCTTTTTCCAGTAATAGTTAGTGATTTCGCCTTCGTACCACGTAAGATCGTCGCAGACATACAGCATAGGTCCGTTAGGTTCACCAGTCAACAAATGTCTGCAACCGATCTTATCCGATAGATATGCGTTAACCTTGGCAATACCTGACACGATGTCATTAAATCCTGGACGCAAATCCATACCGCCTTCGGTCAAAAGCTTCGCAATTGACGTGCCTGTATCGCGATGCGCGACAACTTTTTTCCTGAAGATATCTGGATCTGCAATGATAGGATCTTCAAAATTAATCAATCCCATATACTTCAGTCTGATCTCATTGACCTTCGCCGGCTGATGCTGATAATTGAAATCTGGTAAGTAGAATCCATCAACAATAATCACGCGACCCCAATTATCAACAAATGCCAAAACGTAACAACTCGGCGATGTATTCCCAAAGTCATAACCTTCGAGCGCGCGCACTTCCACATGGTTTTGTTTCAACTCAATAAGATAATCCATAATATCTTGACGCGACAAAAAATGAATTGCCGGATCAAACGCAGGATGCACCAATCCTTCGTAGGCAACCCACTTGCCCATCACATAGCGATCGAACATCTGTCCTTTGTACGAAGTCTCGAGCGTCTTGATATAATCTGGATCGAGATTGTCTTTATTGGCGTAAACGTCGCTTTCGTACAATTCCATGATAGGTTGCATCGTTTCCTTATCAACGAGCAACTTTTCAGTCATGATTCCTTTGTCTTTCCACAACTTCAGTGGGGCAATTAACTCACGATAAACCCAATTGCGCGTCGGATTGCAACCAACGAACAGCATACGTGGCCCAGACGCGGGCCATGACATTATGTCTTCTTCCGACATCCCTTCGACTTCTCTAAAAGGCGTGCTCCCACGAAGCCGGCCAAGGATGTCAAGAAAATCCTTATGGGTAATTTCCGGGTCTTCAATCTGATCAACAATGGCCCAATCATAAGATGCCGATAGGAGATTCGAGACCGTGTTGCCATCCTCTGCCTTCTTTCCCTTCTGACTGATGTACCGAAAGTGAATGGTCGTGCCATCCTGCAAAACGCAAGTGTTGTCATCCTTCGTAGGACGACGCTTAATCCAATTCCTGGGACACCACTTAAAAAAGTCGCGACGCAACGTATCGTTCAATCTTGGATAAGTCGATCGACCCATCAATCCAAGACTGCCGGGATATAACTTGCAAACTTTCAACCCTTTAACAATCATTCCCGTGGACTTACCGTTACCGTAAGCCCCAGCGAATATCTCAATCTTTGCGCGGCTGTCCTGGAAACCTGCCTGAACCGAACCGCGCTTCAGTTTATAACTTGGCATTAAAGCTCCTTGAAGTTCTCCGCAAAATACTTAGCCGCAACCAACCACTTGTCCTCGTGGTTATTGGGATTGCGTGCAATCATATCACCCGGCTTTGGCGATCCGTTCTTTCGATCCGGCTCCGCAATGCTAACGCCCCGCATAGAGTGCCCCTCATGCCAAGGCGTCATCTCCGCCATGTTTGTACGGATGTATTTCTTGTATCCTAGCTCCATCACGCACCCGACATCTTAGCCAATTGACACAACTGCCAACCGCTAGTAGTTATGTCAAGCGCCTGATATAACAAGGACTGTCCGGCCGCTGTCGACGACCACAGCACCCTCTCGCCAACATATAAAGGCGTAACGGCTTCAATCGTGGCAAACGCCGCTTCCTCCACCTTGCGATTATACGTACACCAAGGCACGTCGTTCGCCATTGTAAGAGCCTTATTATTAACGATCGCCATGATTTTCTCCTGTGTGATTCACACGCCCAGCCACCAACGCACGGACCTTCATGCCCAGGCGGCAGTAGACAAGTCCAATACTCTCTATTCGGCACCGTTCATTCCTACATTAACATTGACAGCACCTTCATCATTCACAACAATGATACGCAATTCGTTCATGAGCGCATCACCTTTGCCAGCAATATCCTTCTTGCTGAACCCCGCCATGTTCAACAGTTCAAGACTAGCTTTCAATTTGTTATTCTCTTTCTCGCCTGTAAACGCGATCTGCGCAGTCTGGCTAAGCGCGCCATGCGAATACGCAGCAATTCGTGCCTGTATGTGATCTGAATTCGCGTTGATGAATTCACCGACGACGAGGTTAAAACATTCTGCATACGCCGAATGTTCTCTAATCTGATTGACTTGGGTGATTGAAATCTTAAGAGCCTCAGAAATTTGTCGATCACCAATGCCCATAAGCGTATACATAAAAATGCAAGAGCACGCATTGACCATCCTCACATCTGCGGGCAGGTCCTTCAGCGTGCGACGGGCACTCGGTTTAAAATCTTTAGGCTCGATCTTCGTATTCACATCTATCGCCGGCGTGCGACTCAATGGCTCCGGCGGAATCACAGATTTGTCCGGTGCGACGTACGGATCGCCCGGTCTAGCCAGTTCCCTCTTCTTAGCTACGGGCGCAGGCTTCGTTCCGTTCTTCGTAATCTTCTTAGCAGCAGGCATCACACAACTCCAAGTTGTGGCGGATGACCGGAGGCTGAATCCCTACCACCCGCCCTCGTTCTAGGCTTGAGGTCGGACCCTAGAACAAGCCTGGTGAACCCAATGGATTGCGGTTCAAGTTCAATTGTGCGGCCTTGGTCGTACGCGCCGACAACGAAAGCAGGTCGGCCTTCGTATCGGTAACGTCCTGGGCAGTCGTGGCACGGTTGATCAAGTTCACAGTCTCGATGACACGCTTACCGCCAAGCTCACTATTGTTCTGAATCTGCGTGTACGTCTTCGTTGCCGTCGTGCCTGGAACGGCACCATCCAACGTGCGCAAGTCTTCGCGCATCGCGTACGTGCCCTTCTTACTCATCCACTGCGCAACACGACGACGTGCAGCACTGCGCCCGCTGATCGGAGTCAACGGACCAACACCATTCACTTCCCAGAATCCGCCCTTGATGACGGCTGACGATGCGAGAAAAGCCATAACCATCTCCTCTGTGTGACTCACACGATGGGGACGGGCCGTGTCCCGACAAGAAGACACGACCCGCCGTCGACGAGAGACGTTGCGCCGGGAGTGCTACCAGCGGTCGCCTCATGGGAGGATCGTCAACTGCCGCGAGGAAACCCAACGAAACCTGCGGCATCCCACAATCCTACACCATTACACGAACCGTGTCAACTCGCCCGTGTGACTCACACAGATGAACCATATAGAAAAATACTACTTGACATAGGTCTCACTTCGTGATACCCTTCTAACCACACACCGAAAACATAACCCAAACCGACAAAGAGCGCTCCTATGTCATACATCCCCTTTAAAATGAGTGGAAATCGCCTCTATATCGACCTAGAAACGTATAAAACTAATGAATTACTGCGCGAATACATCAATCGGGTCAATTCAAACCGCCGCGGAACCTTTACAATCGACATGATCAATCGCCGCGTGTGGTTTTACCCTCCCGAAGACTATGTCATGCCGAGTTTATGACACAGAAAGCCCCGGCGAACCGACCTTGCGATGGGTTCACCGGGGCAATTACGTCCCTGCACAGTCCAATCACTATACACCGTGTGACTCACACAGTCAAATGACATTTTCGTGATCATTTTGTGTCAAAATTGTGACGAATGTCGGGTATCCGACACTTATCATGGTACCACTTTTCCGATTTTATCGTCTCAGGACCCAAAACTCCTGATATTATTCCTCTAAAACCCCCTGCGCGCACACCAATAGCCGCTGTTTTCCTCTTGGGCCCAGTATCCGTGTCGCCGAAGGCGCGTATACTGTCCCAATCATGTCCACAATTCTCATGGCATGCATCATATGCGTGTGAGTCACACAGTTGTCCGTGTCCCATAACGATCCAATAGCAATAACGTGGTGCGGCCTGTCCTCCTGCGTCGGCCCCCCTGCAAGTCAACCCCACTATCATACCTATATTGGACAAAGGGGGCACTACCCGGGGTTGTAATTGGGTTGGTTATATTCACTCGCCGTCAAAAGGCGCGTACGTCACACAGTGTGAAACTCATTCACCTATAGCGAAACCAATTCACGGATAGTAATAATAGCGCCGACGCGGCGGATCGCTCTGCTATCAATGCCTAGGAATACAACGAAATGCTATCACTATAAGTCAAGCGTGTGAGTCACACATGTAGCGCAGAGTGAAATGACTGGGAGTGATGATAGCAATGGACAACTATCGCGCCTTTACGGCGAGTACAGTTGACCAAGAGAAAAACAGCGGCTCAAAAGAGAATTCACCGCATGTCAAATAGGATTAAAAGCTCCTCTACCATAGATTGCATAGGCGCTACAAGAGATCACATAGGAATAGAATCTCCGCTACAGTAAATCGATTAGGCGCTACAGTAGATCGCAAGATTAAAAGATAGATCCTAGCGTAGATCGCTCGTGCGCTACAGTAGATCGATCGAGAGAATTAGTAAAAACTCAGTAGATCGCGAGTGCGCTACAAGAGATCGATTCTTGGCTATGCAAAATCGCATATCAGCTATGCGAGATTCGCTGTTGTGTGACTCACACAGTGATGTAGGGTGATCGTGTTGAAACGAACGGAGGTGCCAGACAAGATGAAAACCGGCTAGTCGATTATCCCCTAACGAATGAACGGGAAAGGATAATAGATGAAAATCTGGTACTTGCAATATAGATCAGTCGATGGCAACTGGTACGATAGTGGCTCATTTAGCAATCTAGAAGATGCTAAGCGAGTTTACGGCGAATATCTCGTGCATAGGAAGTTGTACTATCGCGTGATTGAGCGAACTGACAAGGTTGTGTGGCCTATAGATATCGATCCGGCTACACAATTAGGGGCTTGACAAGGATTGCGCTCTATGGTGTGTTAGTCATGCTGTGTGACTCACACACCATAAGGGGCGATCTTGCCCATAACCCTAGGAGTGCAAGCTATGAAGTCCTTTCGTAATATCGTTCTCGCCTCGGTTCTTTCGCTGGCGTCTATCGGTGCTGCTTTCGGTCAGGCTGACAAAGCCGCGCCGGAATATCGTGACGTCCTTAAGCAGTGCGGCGCCGAATGGAAAGGCAGTGCAGAGCGTAAGGCAGTCGAGAAGGGACAAGGCGCGGCCAAGTGGCAAGAGTTCCGCGCTAAGTGTGTCCTCGAAAAGGGATGGGGAAAGAAGGGAACGACAAAGACGCGTGCAGCCTAGTTAACGATTGCGAGTTATTGTGCCCTATGGGACAAGCATAGGGCACAATGACGGGCAATTGGCCATACATGTGTATGGTTTGAGGAAGCCCGCTAAGGAGTGTTGAAAATGGCTAAGAAGGCAAAGATTGCTAAGACTGAGACTGAGGAAAGCACGGGACTCGTGCCAGTCATCAAGAAGGGTGCTCTGTCCGTCGATGTCGGTCCTGCGGTCATCATGGGATTTGCGAAGACGCGGCAGGATGAGGAAATGGCTAACGCTATGTTGAAGGACGTGGATGCCAAGCGTTATGACCTGTTGTCGCAGTTGACGGCGGGTATCTTGAAGGCGGCACAACACGACAAGTCAATTGACCTTACCGTGGCATTCAACAAGGATGCCAAGGCGCAAGGTTATCTGAATGATCAGTTAGGGATTGCGCTTGGATTTAAGGAAGTTCAGACGATTAATCCCGGAACTGATAAGGAGCAACAGCGGGTTGCGTGGTCAAAGGCTGTTGCGCCTTATGTGCTCTCGACTGCCGACGAAAAGAATACCGATATCGGCAAGCGCAAGGGGACAGTAAGGAGCAATTTCCTTCATGCGCTTAAGAAGTGCTGCCAAGCTACGCAAGCGCTGATCGATAACAAGATCAATGCCAAGATGGACAAGGAGGCGGGAACGCTTCAATTGTCTGGTCCTGCGGTTAAGCAGATATTCGGTGCGCCGTCGGTACACTTGAACGAGAAGCAAACCGTCGGCACTGGTGACAAGGCAGTGAAGCTTACCGAAAAGCCGAGTTTCACTGCATTGGCGGCTAATGCGGCTGAGAAGCGCGGACAAAGCGTAAATCGCACTAGCGGCACGCGCGGCAGGTCAAAGGTACTCGCCAATCCTACGGAGGCATTGCGCGATATCGCTAAGTCTTTCATCTCGGTTGTCAACACCATGAAAGACAAAATGAGCGACAAGCAGCGGGAGATTATCAAGGGTGTTTATGAGCACCTTGATAGCGTCCTGGTCTAAGGATAGGCCACCAGACCAGCACCGTGGCCCAAAAGCCACGGTGTTGCCCTATTGACACAGTGACATTTATGTGATATTATTCCCTTTACACACACCCAAATCTCAGGACAGCTAGTGCAATCTCAGGACTGGTTGTGTGAGTCACACAGGAGGCTGATGTGTTCGATGAGGTGATCAAGTCGCATAAGCGCAAGGACAGGTTCGAAGTAACTATAACAAAGATGAAGGAGGGCAAGTATGACGTAGATATGTGGACTCCAGATGATATCAATCATTGGAGTAAGAGCTTTAAGACTGAAGAAGAGGCACGGACAGAGTACAAGAGATGGGAGAATGACTAATGACACAGCTAGAGCTAGAGGCTGCACTCGACTCAGGTAAGCTTGAGTGTCGCATGTCTAACGGCAAGTGGTGGAAGGTACGGCGCAACGGCAAGACCAGACCTGAGTTCGGAAAGGCATGGTATGTGCCATGTAAGATAGGCTTCAATAGTTTCATGAGGCTGACGCAGGTAGATATCGACAAGGAACCTAGCGATCTGAGGATTGTGTGATGATGGGATTTCATTGGCAAATGTATTGGCCTAGTTGGTGGATGCTGTGGCCAATGCTCACGAGGCATCGTACAAAAGGTTCGCGCATTACGGCTTGGGTGTTCAGCTTCAGTGCGTTTCAGTGTCGGTGGGCGTCAGTCCGGATAAGGAGTGAGGTGTAATGCCTATTATGCTTACTCAGGAGCAGTATGTTGCAGTAATGGGCAAGCTCAAGGACAGGCGTCTGCGCACGGAGTTGAAGCGTTATGGTTATGCTGCTATGTATGGTGGCAACACAGAGGCTAAGATTTCTGTGCCGCTTATGGTAATGGAGAAGATCAATGCCAGTATCAGAAAGCACCATAAGGAAGCATCGGCGCCTGGAACTCCTCCAGAAGATGAAGTTCTACGCTGACTTGGCGTGTGAGTCACACGGCGATAGGCGTCATTTAGCGCAAGTGTTCGAGTGCATATTGAAGCTGCTACGCTATAAGGCGACTGATGAGAATATCAAGGAGTTCGAGAAGATACTGAGTTATTGCATAAACGATGGCGACTCCTTGATAAGAAACGGAAGGATCATGTACCTGAATGGTTCTATCGATGTGGATAAACTGGCCGAACATGCTGTATGGATAGGCACACATAAAGAGGAGCTAGGATCATGAATGGGGTGCATACAGGTAAGTTGATGGAAGTGCGTAGACAGATGCGTACAGGGCATCAGGCCGGGGCCTGTAAGTATACAGGGGTGTGGGCTTTGCGTGGCACCAATCATCTTGTGTTCTCTACGCATGCCGAGCAACCAAATATGTCCATAGGCAGTGAGCGACTGTTGCGTGTCGAGTGGCCCGCAATTGCCACGTTTGAGACTGATGCCCTGTGGATGTGGGCATAGGCCCATGGATAAGTTAGTGTGGGAGGGTAACATGGCGTCTTCGTTTCCTAACAAGAAAGTGATTGAGCATATTATTAAGCCCGTGACGTACACGTTCGAGTACATACCGGCGGAAGGATCAACGGTCTGGCGTAGTGCTAAGTGGAAGAGGAGTAAGAAACGTTTCGAGACCATGGATGATGCTGTGCGGGCATCTGGTCTATGGATGCAGATATGCTTCGATAATGATTGGCCCATTGCTGTGCGTCTAGTGGAGATGTGATATGCGCAAGGCAACAAAGGAGTTTGAGTTCGAGGAAGGTACACAGTCTGATATGTCCTATAAGATTATAGTCTATTTCAGAGGCAAGGTTATAGATGTGTTCCAGAAGCCGACCATGGTTGCGGCCATAGATGAATTCTATGCTGCGGGCTATAGGAGAGCGAAGTAATGGGTCGGGTCCTTGTATGCGGCGGTAGGGACTATGGAAACTTCATGTACCTATGTGGGTTCTTGGACTGTTTCCATGCACATGTAGGCATCTCGCATCTGATAGAGGGAGGATCGGAAGGTGCGGACTATCAAGCGCGTCGTTGGGCGCAAGCGAATAACGTTCAACTCACGACATACAAGGCAGATTGGAAGAAACACGGTAAGGCCGCAGGTCCCATTAGAAACAGAGCCATGGTGGAGAGGGGAATGCCTGATGTGGTTATTGCATTCCCTGGTGGCAATGGGACCGCTGATATGGTTAATGTTGCTCGCAGTAAACATATACCAGTGATTAGGGCGGGCGTTAGTATTGTGTGAGTCACACGGAGGCCGCGGTGTACGACGATGAAGACTGGATGATTGGGTGCGATCATGGAATTCAAGATAGTGGTAAGAAAGGATGGATACGTGGCCATCGCCGCATTCGATCTAGACGATGGCTACTACGTAGGCGAAAGGATAGTGTGGCGTCCTGAATACCGAGTGTTCGATGTAAACATCTCGGCTTATCAAGCTGCGCGGGAGTTCGCAGGCAGTCTAGCGCAGTTCACAGGCTTCGACCTGCTAGAGGCAGATGGGAGTACGCCGTTATGAGTAGGGTAGAGATGTTGTGTTGGGCGATCCTCGCGATGCAGGCAGTGCTCACATGTATCGGTGGTTTCATCGCCGATAAGATCCACGAGATATGGCACATAGCGAGGAAGGCACAGTACGAACCTGTGCAGATGACGGATGGTGAGTCGATCCTGGCTAGGGCTAGGTTCCAGGACAGCCTAAATGAACTGGACAGGACCATCGATAAGACTTTTCACATGGGACCGCCAAAGGAGACTCCTAAGTACTGATTTTCAATTGTGTCATTAGTGCGACAAGGCACTTGACACAGCTATCATTAGGTGATAGCATGGTTTCTGTAGAGTATGGTACCTGAAGTTAGTAAGGTTTGAGGGTATCCGAGAAAGTGTGACTAACGTAGGAGGCACCAATGCGGGGGGCTATATGCAAAGGCCCCCCATCATTGTGTGACTCACACGACAAACCCAATGGAGAGTGTTATGGCTGCTGCAAAGCTGGACTGGAAGACCCTTCCGACAGATGGTATGCCGAAGCTCATCGCAACGGCTTACGAGAAGTACAAGACTTCGCATGAGGAGTTGCGCGTCGCGATCGAGAAGCATTTCGCAAAGAAGAACGAGCTTGACCTGGATACGCAACAGGTCGTTATCGCTACACGCCGCGGTCTTGGCTATGCCGTGAAGACACGTGGTTCCGGCAGTTCAGAGGGCGAATGGTAGAATGACAAGAGAGAATAAAGTATATCTGGCTTTGCTAATCGTTAGCGCAATGGTGTTGGCAGCTATCATAGGGTTACTCTAGATGTTGCCTTGTCCATACTGTGCTCACCGTGAGAGTGAAGTGAGAGACTCCCGGCCGACGGCGAATGGTTGTATTCGTCGTCGGCGACGGTGCCGTAAATGTGAACACCGATGGACAACTATGGAGATATCTATCGGTGATTATGAGAATTCACAAGAGGTTGTGTATTTCAGAAGGAACGTAACGAAGGTAGTGGATAAAGTAACAGCACTGCGCGATGCAATGAACATGTTCTTGGGTCGTGTGAATCACACAGGAGGCGACAATGGCACTGAAACCAGTAATGGTCAATCTGATCACGATAGCGCTGAGGGCATTCCTGGAGGTAGCAAAGAAGAGGGATAAGACCAATTCGGGGATGCTGTTCGCCGAGTGGTACTTCTGGGACGAGCTTGAGACACTTGCCAAGAACAAGGGCGAAACCGTCAAGAAAGGGCTGTTCGATAGCGGACTGCTCAAGGACATGAAGGACATGGAGGCTGGCAGTCACGAGCTTGGTGAGACCACAGGCTTCATTGCGACTGTCAAGATTACTGAGAAGGTCAAGACGTTTGATCCGAAGGCAGCGGCCGCTAGTCTGTTCAAGACGCATAAGGTCCCGTTACCTGCTGTGCTTTCGGCTATTGAATTGGCCAAGCAACCAACAGGCACACCACGCAAGACCATTACCATTCTGGAGCGCTAAGTTATGGCCAAGTTGCGCCCGTTGCCTAGTAAGGATTACGTTGATTTGTGCTATTGCAATACTCCGCAATGTCACAGCAAGGAGCTTAAGGTCCGGTGTTTGGCGATAGGGCATTGTGCATTCCTTAAGTCTGGCACTCATGCAGCGGCGCAACATCCAATAGCAATTCGTGTTGGTGTATTGACTGATTATTACAAAGGGATGACGTGCGACGGGATAAAGGAAAAGTGGGGTGTGAGTCATGGTTATGTCGGCAATATGGTTGCCCGTGCCGACATGCCTAAGCGGTCCAAAGTAGTAAGGGCCGCGAACATTAGAGCCGGGCAATCGCCATCTAGGAAGCTGATCCCGTATGCGGGTAAGGAGTAAGAGATGACGAAGCGTAAGGACAAGGTTCAGGACGATCATGGGTTCGACGAGGAGAACACAGCCGGGTTCAACACAGGGCCACTGAACGAAGGGACTACTGCCGAAGAGGAGCAGTCCGGAGAGCATGTATATGTCAAGGTCGCGGACGTGAAGATGGGCGATACCCTTGTCGTCACTGGCGACGAGTATGATTGCATCCACGACGGCGAGGAGAAAGAGGTGAAGCAGGACTGGAACGGTCGCTTGTTCGTCGATTGCGATGAGGGCCAGCACTTCCTCGACAAGGGCACGGACATTCACGACTATGTCATCGGCTTGATGTTGAAGCCTGCCGCGAAGGAAACTGACAAGGCTGTGTGATTCACACGCTCGCTGACTAAGGGCGCGGTGAGGTCTGGTAGAAGTCCAGTTAAATTCCCTGCATAGAGTCGGAGCCTCACATGGCAAAGCTTATACTAAGGCCGACACTTGGCGACTTAGAACGATCTGCGGTCGAAGACTACATAACGGCTGTAAGAGCCAAGCGCATGGCCGCTACAGTTGAGTACTTCGCAACCAAGAATCGCAAGCTGGAACTGAGGCAGGGCGCAGTTGGTGAGAGGATCAACAAGAAGATCGAGATGCTGCACAAGGCGATAGTGGCACTAGAGAGAGCCGAGGGCCGCGTCGACGATTACTTGGCTGAGATACAAGAGCTACAGAATGAACACGATCAATTAGGTGACAGCGTAACGGAGGTGAGTGATGACTGACCTGACCTTTAATGAGTTTCAGCGAGAGCTTCGCAAGAGGGACATACCACCGAACACGGCGTATATGATGACACTCATATACGAGAGGCTGGCCGAGGTGATGAAGTCTCAGGTGGCGCTGGCCGAAGTGTGTACGCAGTTGGCAGGGAACCTTCAAGGGCTTGCCGAACTGAACGAGGTGAACACGCGAAGGTTGCACAACATTTCGCGTGGTATAATGGCCGATGGCGTCGACGTTTCCAGTGTAGCTAATGACCCGGAGAAGCACTAATGCAACCACATCAGCAACGAGTCGTGGACGAGAAGAAGGAATTGGACGAGAAGCTCGATAAGCTAAAGGCTTTCATCGAAACGAGCGCAGTGTACAGGAATCTCTCCACTGACGAGCGTAGTCGCTTGGGAAGGCAGTTCGATGTGATGGCTGAATACTCAAGCATCTTATCACAGCGCATTGCCGCGTTTCCTAAGTAAGGAGTGAGATTGATGCAAACCTGGATACTTGTTGTCGTTATTGGCAGCCGACTGACGTTTGGTCCTACGTACTATTCGGCCGCTGAGTGCGACGCCGCAGGTACACATCTAAGTAGGCTGCGGGCGGCACATGTATTCTGTATACCAGGACCTGTCATAGAAAGGTAAAACCCATGGTTGCGATCGCTGATAGGACTGCTGCGCAGAGTGCCGAGTTCGGTGCGTTACTCCAAGTGTGGAATGCATTCAAGGCTATGCCTCCCATCGTGGATGATAGCTACCCGGAGTACCGAGTGAAATACGAAGGTGCGATCCAAGCATTCATTCGGCGACTGATCGACAACGGCAGAATAGCACTGACGTTCTCGGAGTTCGCTCAAGCCAATAAGGCTAGATGCGAATCGTCTATTGGGATGGGTCATAGGCTTAACGCGTGGACAGTAAGCGAGTGGATGGTCGCGACTGTTGGCGAGTTAGGTGAGGCCGCGAACATCATCAAGAAGATGAACCGCGTACGCGATGGAATGGGACATTTGAATAAGGAGGCGCCAGACAAGTTGCCGCTAAAGCTTAGGCTTGAGCTTGGCGATACAGGAATATACCTGGACCTATTGTGTCAGTCGTGCGGCTGGACGATGGAAGAGTGCATGCGTGAAGCGTTCAATAATAAGTCTAAGGAAATCGGCAGTCCCATTATCGTGTGAGTCACACAGGAGGCCATGATGGTTAAGAAGGTCACAGGGTTTCTCGCGTCGGACGGTAAGTTCTTCGACGATGGAGAGCAGTGCGAAGCCTACGACGCACAGGAAGGGCTGAAGGAGGCACTCGCGGCACTGGGGATTAAGGAACCGCAGACAGCGTTCGTGTTGATACAGCGTTGTCGCGATCAAATACTTCGGTACCTAACAGCGATAGGTAATTTGCCAACTGCAGAACAAGACGAGGAACAGGCCGATGAATTCGCCGAAGTTGCTGATGACGTCCTCGCCGACTCCATCGAAGACGACGATAATTTCGGTGAAGAAGACGAAGGAGCATCAGAAGAAGCTCAAAGCATACAGCCACTCCCGCCTGGAGTCCGTAAACCAATGTCCGACCTGGGGAGTTATATCCAGCCAACGCCGATACGCCACCAACGCAAGGTCAATGGCCCTAGAGGCCGGCAACCAAATGCACGAGATATTCGCAACGACGAGGATCTGGCAGTTACACCACGTCGACCAACTCCCAAAGCACGCCGAGGTAACAGGTGAACGCATCTTCGGATACAGGCGGTGGCACGACGTACTGGATGGAATTGGTGCTCATAAGAAAGGGGGGTGGGGCACTCGCGAGAAACTCATGGATTTGTGTTTCGGAATCCTTGACAGCGCTGGATGGGAAGACAACCCGGACGACAACGTCAGGACAATGGAGAACATGCAGCTTGCGACTCTTGCTTACATTGATGCGTCTCTACCGAAAATGGAGAACTGGAAGATATACGTTGAAGATAGAGGAGACCCTAAATCATTCCTTGGGATCGAGCAAACTTTCGATGTCGTTATCACCTTTGGTGACGCGAAAGAGATACGATTTATAGGAACTGTCGACGGGCTGGTGCATCACATCAAGTTCGACGAGGCCCCGGTACTGGACGAGAACAAGACAGCAGCGAGGTTGAGTGATGGCTGGCGAGCGAAGTGGGAACTTGATCACCAGATTACTGGATACTGCCTCGCAGCAAGTATCATCTTCGGATTTCCGATCGTTCGCAGTCGGGTACAAGGCGTTAAAATTAAGCCTACGGGGAAAGGGGAAGACGTGTATCCTGTGGAACCCTTGGTACGAACGCCAGAGATGTTTGAGACCTGGGGTAAGTGGTGCCGATATACAGTTGATGTGTATGAGCAATACCGTGATAACTTTGAAGACGCGCCACGGTTCACACATTCATGTAACAGGTTCTTTCGCCCGTGTGCTCTTATCCCGTTCTGTGGAGATAGTGCCGCGGGAAGGGTGGAGCAGTACGGAGAGATGGTACCGGCACTCAAGAGTCCGAGCGAGAGGGCAATAGAGGAGGCTTAGTGTGAATCACACAGACCCAAGGTTTAGGTGCGATTTCATCTGCTGCCGAATAGAGGGACGGTGTTGTGATTGTTGTAAGGAACGGAAACTAGAACATGGCCGGAGTGAGTGCAAAGAGGATTCAGCTAGGGCCAGTAGTGGCAGAGCCTGCGTCAGACCTGTCAACGAGAATGGCGATACTCCTCTGGGGATTAGCTACCGTGGGGAAGTCGACATTCGCGGCAACGGCTCCAGGACACAAGTTGTGGTTATCGTTTGGCGACAACGAACATGTATCAATTGCCCACAGGAAAGATGTGACAGTTGCCCCTTTACATGGACTGGGGTTGGAAGACTTATTCAGGCATGCCCAGAACGACGACCCGTTCGGTTTGGACAAGGCGCTGGCGGAGAACGAACACATAACAACAGTCGTAGCGGATTCCATTACGGCCCTGACATTCCGGGCTCTACAGAAAGCCGTGAAAGATGGAGTCGGCGCATCGCGCAACTTCAAGCCTTCCATGGAACAGCCAGGGAAGTCAGCCTACGGTGGGCGGAATGGGATCGTCCTGGAGACAGTGACAGGACTCCTCAGGGTGACAGCCAAACATGGGGTCCATTTGATACTGACGGCTCACGAGGCGGATGCTAGTACAAGGAAGGACGATATGGGGAATGATATCATTGACTATGTGTCGGTGATGTTGGGAGGGCAACTAGTGAATAACATGACGTATCGACTCTCAGAGATTTGGTACATGTCAGAGTCGTCGGGCAAGAGGATGCTGGCAGTGCGGCCAGTAAGGAGAAGGCGCCCGATGAAAACTAGGATGTTCAGTGGCCTGGACACGGCTGAGTTTGAACTGACGTATGATGCAGACAAACCAGACAAAGGGCAGATGACGATAGCGAGTTGGTACGATAAATGGGCCGACGGTGGATACGAAAAGATAAACGTTCCAAGGGGAAGGGCAAGATGATTATCATCTCTTGTCCCAGTTGTAAGAAAACGATAGAGGCGACGCACAGATATAAGCTCGATGGTAAAGGCGGGGCCGTGCATATCGATTGCGACTCGCCAGCGCAGGTCCTAGACCGAAATGATAAGACAATCGAATTTGTTGAATACAACGAGTCTAAGGGAACGATCAAACGAACTCCCGGGTCGGGGGAGGGATAACGAAACAAAGACTGTGGCCGATCCACACAGCAAACCTGTACAGGAGTAAGTTATGATACCAGAAGATAATGGCGAACTGGACATTCTCGAACTCGAAGACAACCTTGAGGATGTCGAGAAGCCAGCAGAATTGCCGCCGGGCATGTATACGGCGGAGGTTCAGGATGTGCAGACGGCAATTTCCCAGGGCAAGGGGAACAAATACTACGCTATCCGACTGCACGTCCCGGCGGACGAGATTTCTGCCGATGTCAAGGACGACTTCCCCGATGGCGCAACGCTTTCGTGGAACCGTCAGGTCGTTCCGAAGAAGGGCGACCGTCGCGCTCTGTTCAGCCTGCGTAAACTGATCGAGGCCATGGGTCTGAATGCCGCCACGACGACTGTCGATCCGAACGAGTGGATGGGCTGTCACGTGAGGATCAAGGTCAGGCACAAGCCTTACGAGGGCGAGATGCGTGCAGAGATTCAGGCCATTGAAGCGGCCGAAGCTCCGTCACGCAACGGCAAGGTCCGCAAGCAAGAGGTTCAGGAGGATGAAGAAGCTGAAGCACCTCCGCCTCGCAACGTCAAGCGTGGTGCTGGTGCTAAGCCAGCAGGACGCGGCGCTCGTCGCTAAGACGAGATGAGAATGCTACGGGACCGTGTGATTCACACACGGTCCCGCCACAAACCAGATGGAGTGTAACATGCACAGGGACTTTGAAAACCCAAGCCGAAAGCCAACGCCAGAGGAATACAGCAAGCAGCGTGAGGCTGAGAAACAAGATCGGATGGCATCTCATGACACGGCCGGGCAAGGCATGATCCAAGGCGCGCAAGCCGTCAATCAGATCATGGACAAGCGGCTCGTCGTGAGCATGTTGCACACGAGGGCTGGTGAACTGCGGCGCCAAGCGGAAGGGATTGAGCGTCTCGCCCAGCTTGTTGGCGCGGCCAGTGATCACGACTATCACTTGTTCTCTTATCTACTGACGATGACTGACCGTCGTTAGTTATCACAGAGGCTCTCGCTAGATCGGAGTAATTCTCGTGCTCGAAGCCCGTTACACAATATCCATCGATCTGCGAGAGCCTCCCAGTGCAGGCAAGGCTCAAATCGTATTCCGTGGCGAGCCGTCGGATAGGAACTTGATCACGGCTGCTGCCAAACTTCTGGGCATATCAGTCAATCGGTTCATGCGCACAGTCATGGTGCAGGCTGCGCATCAAGTGTTGAGAGAAGGCAATGCTCAAGAGGCAACACCAGTTAAGTTTGTGGTGCGTGATACGATGTTGCCTCCGGGCGTCAAACCCATTAGGAGTTGAGTATGCGTAAGGCAGCGAAGACTGCGGTGCTGGCAGATAGATTGTCGACGGAGCAACAACATGCAGTGGAATTGTGTTGTGATCTTACTAACACGATCGTGGGTGTTACAGGTGGCGCCGGAACTGGAAAGACACTGGTGCTCGGTCACGTGTACAATGAACTCGTGTCCAAAGGGATCTCGACCGTGCTGTGCGCTCCCACAGGCAGAGCGGCTAAGAGAGTGCAAGAACTTACAGGAATCGCTGCAAAGACAATCCATAGACTACTGGAATTTCCTATGCCCGACGAGTTCGAAGAGATAGATCCAGAGTTCATCAATGAGCCTAAGCGTGGGAAGATCTTGAAGCTTGATCAGAAGGTTGTGATTGTTGATGAGTCGTCAATGATCGGGCCGACGTTGTTCAGGCAATTGATGGATGCGCTGCAAAAGACAGGAGCTATTAGGTTCTTTGGTGACAACAATCAGTTGCCGCCTGTAGAGGAAGGAGTGCCGCCATTCATCAACATACTAGAGAGGTTCCCAGCGGTTGAGTTGATATTCAACTTCCGCAGTGACGACGCTATCGTGTCCAACGCTATGCGAATACTGAGTGGTAGGATGCCACAGCGTAATGATCAATTCGAAATACACTACGCAGACAACCCACTCAAGGCTATGCTGTCCATGGTAACGAAGGACTTCGCCCGTGACGATTGTCAGATCATTATGCCGACCCGAAAAGGGAAGTATGGTACCATGCGGATCAATCCGTCACTGCAGTTGCGATTTAACGGGAAAGGACCACTGTTGTTGCTGGATCGTTATGACACAGATGAACCGAAGCTTGTCATACGAGCACGTGACAAATTCCTTTGGGTCAGGAACGATTATAAGTTGGACATGTTTAACGGGGAAATCGGGGCGGTTGACAGTATTGATCTCGAAGACGGGAGTTTTAAACTGCGAATGCAAGATAGGTCCGTCGATGTGCCAGCGAGAATGAAGACGTATAGCCCGTACCATGGGCACGTCATCGATTACGATCCCAGAAAGCAACTTGAGTTGGGCTATGCAGTTACGACGCACAAGGCACAGGGATCGGAGTTCCACACGATCATTTACTGCATAGCGAGAGGACAGGCGTGGTTGTTGAACAGGAGGAACTTCTATACGGCAGTGACCAGGGCAAAGAAGAACGTCATCGTTGTAACCGACAGACGCGCGATGGCTCTATCCATGAAGAAACACGAGGTGAGCTAATGCATACCTTCGAACGGCGTTACTACTACTATCGCAGGACTGGCTTCCATCCTGGACGTGCGATGATCATGGCAACACCGCTATGGCTGTCCATGATCATCGTGCCCATCGCAGTAGCAGTTGCGTTCCTGTTACTAATCCGGATCGTGTGAGTCACACAGATGACACCAGAACAGGCACAGGAACTGCAAGCCAACTCCACAGGGGCACTCATCGCGATCGTGTTGGTCGCTGCATTCATCTTCATGGGAGGCGAGAATGATCCGCTACATCATACTGAACGGGCCGCCTGGGTCTGGGAAAACTTCGATATCAGTCGAGTTGATCCGTGCAATGCGCCATGAGTTGGGTCGTCCTGACGAAGTTATATCCGATTCATTCAGCGCACCGCTGAAGCATTTCTTTGCAGCAGCCCTTGCCGAGAAGTACGCCAGTATGAATAAGGAGATGCCGCGAGCAGAACTGTCTGGACGATCGGTGCGACAAGGACTGATAGGGTTGGCAGAAGATCACTGTAAGGAAGTGTACGGGAGTGATATATTCGCCAAGTGGCTTGTGTACCGTTCGTTGAAGCATCCACACAAACAGCCAAAGTTTGTAATAATTGATGACGGCGGCTTCCCTGATGAGATTCGCGCTGTACCTAATCGACTCGTGATACAAGTATACAGGGAAGGCAAGAGTTTCAGCGGCGACTCCCGCGGGTTTGTTGATCCGTATGATTGGACGTTATCAAACAACGGATCGTTCGCTGAGGTATGGGTGAAGGTTGGTGAGTTGGCTAAGTACATTGTAGGAAACAACCGATGACATTGCAGTATGATTTCGAGTGCCAAGCATCGGACATGCGTCTGAACGTGGAGGTATTCTCAGATGGCCCGCAAAATGCAGAGATCGTATTTATCGGAGAAGGCCCTGGAGAAACTGAGATACGCAGAAGGAAGCCCTTCGTGGGAGCTTCAGGGAATCTCCTATGGGAAGCCGCAGGTCGTGAAGGGTACCAGAGGGAAAGAGTATACGCAACAAATGTGGTTAAAAGGCAGATTGCTGGTTCAGGTAAGGATAAAGAAAAGTACGCCGTCGGACAGGATGAGCTCGACAAGTGGATCGACCTTACGCAATGGGAACTGTCACAACTCAAGAACGCGAAGGTGATTGTGTGCCTAGGCAACTATGCTTTACAGGCCGTCGCAGGACTGGACGGCATTACCAAATGGCGTGGCTCCATTTTGCCGATGGAGCTACCCAATGGACGAGATGGCCACGTGGCATGCACATTCAATCCGGCCTACGTGTTGCCGGGACGCGAGCCGCGCTTCGAGCCTTTCTTCATCATGGACCTGAAGAAGGCGATGCTGGCAAGGGACGGGAAATTCGTACCACATCGCATAGAAGAAATTATAAATCCTACGTATAAGGAGGCCATGTCTTTTATAAGAGACCTAAGAAAAGTGGACAGACCAATCGCGTTGGACGTCGAGGCGATCAATAAGGAGATGGCGTGCATTGGCCTGTCGAACAATCCACACAGGGCCATGTGCATCAACTTCAGGGACCTGACGAAAAATAGGTTCACGGTATCGCAGGAGACAGACATACTATACGCGATCCAGGAACTGTGTGATTCACACGCGATGATCGGACAGAACTGTCAATTCGATGCGTACTATTCGTGGATGCACCAATTGCTAAGGATAGACTTCTGGTTCGATACATTGCTGGCGCATCACGCACTGTACCCACTACTACCACATTCGTTGGCATTCATAGTTGCGCAATACACTAACCATCCGTACTACAAAGATGACGTTGAATCATGGGGAGAACAAAGTGACATCGACACCTTTTGGAGATACAACTGTAAAGACTCGGCGCTTACGTATGCCAGTTATGAAAAGCTGGACACTCAACTCCATAAGCAGGGAATGGACAAAGTCTTCTTTAATCACATCATGCGGGCACAGCCCCATCTATATCGCTCGACGGTGCACGGCGTGGCAGTTGACCTCGCAGTTAAAGACAGAATTGGCGAGTTGGTGCGCGAGGACGTTGACAAATGCGAAGCTGAATTCCTTCGTCTTGTCCGTGAGGCTACAGGAGACGAGAGTTACGAGGTTAATCCCGGTTCGTGGCAGCAGTTGCAGCATCTGTTCTTCGAGGTTCTCAAACTTGAAGGCAGGGGGCGCTCCACAGATGAAGCTAATCGAAAAGAAATAATCAAGAACCCTCGCACGCCGGCTATCTGTAAAGAGATGCTGGCATCGCTTGACAAGTGGAAAGAGGAGGACAAATTCCGTGGAACATATGCTGAAAGTCGTGTGTCCGATGACGGTCGTTTTCGATGCGAATACAAGCAGTTCGGAGTCAGTCGGGCTCCTGGCCGTCTCTCTTCTTCTCAGCTACTCGTCGAAAAAGACGGTGGCAATATGCAAAACCAGCCCATGCGAGCACGCGGAATGTACGTTGCTGACCCAGGGTGCGTGCTGTTGTATTTCGATCTTGCCCAGGCCGAAGCTCAAGTCGTATCATTTAGAGCGGACATCCCCATATGGAAGGCCCAGTTTGCGAGAGCGCGGAAGGATGGGTCGTACGACTGCCACCGAGCGCTAGCATCTGAGATGTTCAAGATACCGTACGATCAGATACCGACGAGGGATTGGGATGACCAACTCCAGCCTACGAAGCGTTACATTGCTAAGCGTTGCCGTCATGGCCTTAATTATCGGATGGAGCGTTACCGACTTTCGCAAGTCACGGGCCTTCCGTATCATCAGTCAGCCAAAGCGTTTACGCTCTATCATTCGATTACGCCAGAGTTGCAAGAATGGTGGGTAGCAGAGGAGAAGGGATTCCGTGAAACGAGAGCGATCTATAACCCTTTCGGCCGAAGACTTAAGATCGTACAGAGAATCGACGATGATGTCCTCGATTCGATCATCGCCTTCTATCCCCAATCGACGATTGGAGATAAAGTTATTCAGGTTTGGTATCAATCCGAAGCAGACGATGAATGGCCTGACTATATGTACGCTCGGATTGCCATCGATGTACACGATAACCTTGTCGCGATCTCGGCGCCGAAGTACGCGAAGACCTGCCTCAAAATTATGATGAAGCATGCCGAGACACCCATCCTACTGCAAGATGTGTATAAACGCAGGAAGCCCGAGCCACTATCGATCGCGGCAGAACTTAAGATGAGTTATCCTACATCGTGGGACGACAAGGAGCGTAAGTTCGTAGAAGACCCGAAAGGACTACATCGATGGTCCGATATGAAAGTAGTCAAGCTATAAGGAGATGGTGATGGACTGGCAAAGCAAATTGATCGATTTCCTTATCGAGGGCGGGGTCATCGGTCGGAAGCAGGCACAGATCGTGACGAAGTTTGATGCCTTCGCAACGGCCAAACGATTGGAACAGGAGCTAGAATTTTTGGCTGCTGACGATCGTGTGCAGAAGTTCAACATACCGGCGTCTGGCAGGCGTGGCGGGCGACGGTTCACTGTGTGGAGAGCCACGACCAAAATTCTGGAGGTTGCAACGTGAACAAGCGAGACGCAGTTGTCACTTTGGTTTCGGCAGTTATCAACAAGGCAGCCGTTGAATCCGGATTGATCTTGCTCAGCGGATGGATTGTTGCTAGGGCAGGTTTATACAAGCACATTCCTGATAACGATCCGAGGCTCACGGACCTATACGATGCCTACATGGGCGGTGCACAGCACTTGTTCTCGACCATGATGAGTACCTTGAGTCCAGGAGATGGTGTATCACCAGGCGACGAACGCATCATGGAAGGAACGATTAAAGAGCTGGAGAATTGGGCCGCGTACATGAGAAAGAAGCACAAGATTGTGTGAGTCACACGCTACTGCGGAGTTCCGACATCGGGCAGAGTGTCTACCAAGTCGGAACTCCCGCCCTCTTTCAGACCAGCCTTATAAGGGTCCAAATCTTTTAAGGTTATCTTACGACCTAGACGCTGAGAGAAATCCTGCTCCACCTCTCGAATCTTCGAAAGAATGACCCGTGCAATGTTCTGTCGTTGGTACTCATAGTAGTTGCGCACGGATTTGATATCTCGCGGATTGATTTTGTTCTTATTCAGTTCATCGATCACTTCAGGCTGCGTCTGTATGTAACGTTCCCATACAGCGTTGTTGCCCTCGTTGGTCTTGCGCAGACGTTGGACTTGTTCCGTGGCCATGTAGAATCGATCCCACATGGACTTGTACCCCATGCCGCCTGATTTTCCAGGAGCGTCGTGCATGGTCTTGTTGTATATCTCCTCCGCGAACATTGTGTAGAGAGGATTAGTCGGTTCAGGCTGAGGCAAACCGGCTGCCTGTCGTGTGGGTCGCGGCCCAAACAACTCATCGGCTACCGCACCTCCGGCCTTAGACGGTGGCTTGTCCCGGCCTATGAGTCCGCCCTGACCCGACCACTTCTTGATGAACCTCGCGAGTACATCAACTTCCTTTTTCTTGGCGAACAATTCTTCCATGACCGGCGTGTTACCTGTGCGCACCGGAGTAACTCCAAGAATATTGCGCACGATTGGAGTCTTCTCGACAACTCGTCGGAGGGATGCCTTGGTTCCGTTCCACAACTTTTCAAGGAAGCCTTCTGGCGTTTGAGTGGCAGCAGCATATCCTGTCCCTATTACGTCTGCGATTCCTGGCGCGACTGCTCGTGCATACATCTCTGTACCTTTAGACATGCCGCCTAGCTGATCGAACGGATCGACATTCGGCTTATATCCTTCGCCGCCGAAAGGTCCTTGCGGGGGAACGAACCCGCCCATGGCTGAACCATAGCCCATGATAGGAGGCATCGGCGGGTACAGAACGTCTGCAACGCTCATGGCTGCCTTGCGCATGTCTTCAGCTTCAGTGAACGGTGAGTCCCCAATGAAGTGATCCATGGCAACATCGGTCATGCGCGCTGCTATGGATAGTTCGTGAAACTTCGGAAACTCGATACCCTTCTCAGCCGGCTGTCCTGGGATTGGTATGTACCAGTTCATGGTCTTGCTGTATTCACTGCGCCCGTTCTGTGCATAGTCTATGTAACTGCGCCCGTTCGGATCATTACCAAGAGATTTAGTACCAAGGTACAGACTTGCAGTTGGTGCGATGTAGTACAGCCACGTACGCGCTGTGAACTTGGCTGGGTTGTCCAGATACGCCTCGCCGAGACGCTTCACGCCTTGAGTTGTCGCGTTGTACCAAGGAATGGCTACACGACCGGCTTCGGTGACTTTGCCGTACTGCTTCGCGATGACGCCAAGTGTGTGATTCACACGGCTGGATTCGTCCACAAAACGGATTGGATTGGCGCCGCCCTTGCTACCTGGCGTATTGGTGTAGTATTCGCCGCCGATACGTGGGTCGCCTGTCATGTGCCGAGCACGCATAGCCAACTCGGGTAGTGGTACGGCAGGTCCGCGGCCACGAATACGGTCGCGAATGAGCCTCCCACTATTGCGTCGGGCGTAGTCAAAGGCTGCTGCGTTATGTGAAGCGTTGAGCAGAGAGCGATAGGTTTCCAGGAATACACGTCCAGGTCCCTGAGTTGAGCGGATAGCATTTGCCAACCGATTATTAGCGGTCGTTTGCTGCTGTAAGATGGAGCCACGCCCACCACCGACTGTCTGCAGTTGGTAGTACAGAGAATTCTGATAAGCATTCGCCAGCCGTGCACTCAAAGCCTGTACGTTCCCCTGACCAAATACACGTCCTAACCATCCGCCACTCCCTCGATCTAACATACCTGCGACAGAATTTGCCACTTGTGGAGCAACCTGCCTTGGAATGGCAGCGACTGTTCCTAGGGCTGTAGGGCTACGCATTCCAGGCTCAGCAGTGAACTTGCCAATACCCCAACTACGAATGGGGCTAGTGATGGCAAACCATGGTGCCAATTCGCCTGTTGTTGATACTTCTAGGAGACGCTTCGTACCATATAAGAAACCGGCTGCATTGCCCATGATGTAGTACGGGTCCATGCGCAGAACGTCAGCGAGGAACGGATCGGTGACATAGGTTTCAGTCACGCCGCGACGTTTGAATTCTACCGTGTTACGGCGCCAACGCGGGTTATCGTGCAGGGCTGCAGCATCAACACGAGTGAATAGATTTGGCATAGTCCGATTGGCTGCGTCGACATATTTGCCTTTGGCTTCGTTTTCGAGACGAGCACGAATTCGATTGCGCATGTCATCGGCAAGTGACTCGACAGCGCTACCACGCTCGAAATCGTCGCCTATTTGACGAGGATGCATAGGCACTTCATGCGGCCGCGAGCGCTTGAGGTGTGCGTTCTGTGATCGAGACACGGTTGCATATTCGCCAGTGGCTTCGAAGTTCCGTAGGTTACGCGTAATGTCCCAATACTCACGAGCTATTTGTACGACTTCTGGATTGGCTGCCTCCATAGCACGTCGAGTTGCGCCGCCTGTGATTTGGTCTGTACCGCGCACGACAGGCGTGCCCGGCATCCGACGATTGAGCATGTACAGACTGTGTGCACGCAGATCGTCGAGAGTGTCCATAAGGTGAAGATAGTTGCGCACCTCAGGAGTTTCCAATGGAGCGAGGCGTGCTAATGGGACTCGGGAGGCGAAGGTGAAAGCTGGAGTCTCCATGCGCCCGGCATTGATAGCAGAATCGGCCATTGCGTTGGCTGTAGCTCTGGTCTGGATACGCATAGTTGTTTCGACTTCGCGGGCAGCCACTGGATCGATACCTGTGCGACGCAGCAGACGCATCGCTCCCGCGTTTGCATCATCGTAGGTACGTGCCAAGTCGCCGGGCTTACTAATTGCAAACGTGCCGCGCGGTGCATCCGCAACAGGACGCATACTCGGCAAGTCTCCGGATCGAAAGCGGCGATAGATGCGCGGCCCAAATACCATTCCCGCAGTCGCGAGCACAATGGAACCAACCGCGGCGAGTTCAGTGTTTGATACCTTTTTGGGACCACCGACAGTCTCCATTACCGTATAATTCGCAGGAGGTGCATCAAACTGATTCGGAGCAGCCATCGCAGGGCTGACGAAGCCCCCGGAGACCCACCCAGGAGGCACTTCAAAGTCAGTAATAGAGGAATTCTTAACGGCACGACGCGCCTCATTGACAGCGGTATTGGTACCTCCGACGATTGCGGAGGTAAGGGCTGGGGCTTTACCATACGGGACAATGCTTTCACCGACAGTTCGACCAGTCCGAGAAAAGACATCTGGCGGCTCCTCTGCTGCACCGAACCAGTTCCGTGTTTGACTACGCGCTGACGCTCCGGCACGACGTAAGAAATCTCCAGCAGCCTTGTAGATATCAGGCGTCGGCATTTCTCGTGCAGTACGGTATGGCACACGCGCAGCTAAAGCGGCAGCAGGTCCCATGTTCTCGGCGATAGTTGCACCAGTATCATATATAGCTGTGGCCGGCGACGACACCACTGACGAGTATAACTGGCGCAGCGGGTCCATTGACCTGACAGGTTCGGGCTCATTCACCTGCTGCATTGTAGGAATAGGCAAGTCGTCAGCCATACTCACGCGCGGCGGTTCTGGGAATACGTTGTCTATAGCATCAGGCACAATAGAACGAGGATCGACCGGTCCTACGTTATCACGTTCGCGTGGTGTGATCCTTATCCGTGGCCGCATTGCCTCACGAGAAGGCGATGTCTGTTCACCAGCAGCCGCAGGAGCATCTGCCGGAGCTTCTTCTTTCCCGAGCGGAGTTTCAATATCGCCTTCAGCAGCACGTGGAAGTGCCGGCCACTCAGGAAGATCGACCGGCGGCAATTCCGTTGGCGTGTCTTCCCAGACCCATTCGAAATCCTGGGGTCCGGGACCTGTGATCTTGAGCTTGTACGGCATGTGTGACTCACACAGTTAACGACGGCGTGGAGGAGCAAGTCCGCGCTGGATCAGTTCTTGAATTTCCTCGTCGTTCATTCCAGGTGCGGTGGGCCGCTCAGCATCATCTGGATATGTTCCAGTCTCACGTTCAACATCGTCTTGGTACTGTGAACGTTCTCTGCGCATACGATCGAGGTCTTGTGGACGAAAGTCAGCACCTTGTTGTTGAATTTCGTCCATCGATTTCGGCGTATACCCACCCATGATGTCGGATTCTACGTCAGGATACCGAGGCCGCGGTTGTGGCGTGTAGCCAGGACTTGGACCGGACTTCTTGCGGCCTGCATTGCCGAGCGCCTCCTCGCCGAACACGTCCATGAAGTGCTGGAGATTGTCGTCGGTAGGCTCTCGTGCCAAGCGTTTTTCATCACGCGGTGATGGCATGTCAGGAGCCCCGCGTCGACCTGGGAACGGGTTGCCAGGACGTTCCTGTGCCATTAACAGATCGGTAATTTCTTTTAGGATTGCCGGATTCATCAGTACCTCCCACGTCGCATATCGTCCTCGTTAGTCGGTTCGTCGGTAGGATAGTCATCTTCTACATCGCCATAATAATGGGCTATTTCATCATCAGTGGCAGGAGCGCGGCCGTACTTTTGTTTGAACTCCTCAGGTGTAGATGGCCACATATCAGGCGGGTCTTGCACAGGAGGCGGTATGGGATCGTTCCCTTGTGCATCCATCGGACGATTCATCTGTTTCTGTACTTGCGATAGCAGATCTTCATCGCTCATCTTTGCTGTGGCGTCGGCCTCCGCTAATTCATCAGGCGTACCTTGCCCACCGAACGGCATGCCCATCATATCCCCAAGTGTCCGGCGCTGTGGAGCAGCCAAACGCTCTTGCTCACTCGGCATACCATATTGTTTACCAAAAGCTTCCAAGTCCTGCTCAGTTTTCATTCCTGGACGCTGGACTTGACCTTGACGGGCCATTTGTTCAATGGCATCGATACGAGGATCACGTTGTTGCATTTTAGCCTCATCTATTAGTGGCATGCCAAACATCTCGCCGGGTTCTTGTAGTCCCGGTAAGTCATCGCCCTCGCCCGATAGACCAGGATCGGTATCGAATGGTGCAGGGAACTCTCGCATCGTATGCATGTCATAGCCGCGATGCGAGACGATGCCCTGGTACGGATCGTTCTCCTCATCCTGCCACATAGGGGCTTGATTCGGAGGCTCTGGCAGTCTTGGAAAACGTTTCGTTGGCATCACTGCCCCTTAACGAACCAGACGTCAAGCTGTCCAGTTAGTGCCCATATTGCGGCCAACAGGCCGATGATGACGAATATCACGTTCAAGATGTTCTGCGGAATATGAATACCAAGCAGGCCCAGTACCCAAATAGTAACGTAGTAGCATAGCACGACGAACGCGATTGCCAATAGGATCATCAGCACGCGCACGAGTAAACTCTTAGGTCCCATTGTTGCCTCCTGTGTGATTCACACGGTTATTCCTCGTACACTGAACCTCGACGCGCCCGTCCGCCTCGCTGTGGATAGGCATATCTATCGCCGGCCGGATCGCCCTTTGCCTCGTCGAGCCTAAACATCCCGCCTCTACCTGGATTCGCAGCACGGAACTCGTCATCGTCACGGACCATATCGTATAGTTTGCTTGGCTTCGACATGTTGAGTTTTTGTCGCATTTGCCTTATCAGATCGAAGTCGTCGGCGTCTGGATTGAGCCCTTTGATACGTTGATAAACAGCATCGGCTATACCTTTGAACGGATTTTCTGACTCGTTGAGAGAGTAAAGCGCATCGTCGCCTACCTCGTCGCCTTTACCCCATCGCAACGCGTCGCGGATATCGTCGAGCTTGAAATTGAAAATGCCACGATCCTCGTATGGATCAGCGAGCCGATTGCTACGAACGCGGTCTGCATCCTCTTGGTACCGGTCTCGTGATGTTTGTTCTATCGGAGGCATAGGTGCCGCTCCGGCATATTCCGGCTCCTCGCCTTCTTCATAAGGTTCCGGTTCCACATCGTACACCGCTCCTGCGTTCATAGGCTGTGTACGCTTTGGTATCATCGGCTCTTGTAACTCTTTCAGATAGTCCGTAGCGTCTGCACGCTTACCGCCCATCGAACCGCGAATATACCGAAGCATCTCTTCGTCGGTCATTGTTCGTCTCCGGCTCTATCCCGTGTCTCTTTTTGCATATCGCTCCGGCCTTTAGCTTCTGCCAGGGCTGCAGTTAGTTGGATCACCTTATCCATTTTGCTATTGGTATTCTTCTCGAGCGTACGTGTATAGTACAAGTTAAGTCCATTCATCACGGCGATAATCAGCCACATGATGACATTGATATCCGGGGTGTTCACGGTACCTTCTCCTGTGTGACTCACACGTTTTGGTCATCGTCTCCACCCCTCAAGTTGCTTTCGGACCAATTCGTCAGCATCCATTTCAGGCATAGGCGGTAGTGACTCTGGATTGTAATCTTCCTGCGGATTGGTATCTGCGCCCCGTTTTATCATGTTCTCAATTGCCATCATGCGATAGTCTTGTATATTGCCTGTTGGCTGATCAGCAAAAGGAGCCATCGCACGATCCCACATGCTGCCGTCTAAACGGTCACGTTTCAGATCGCGCGATGGCCCTTCGCCCTCCAGCTGCTCCTTCACACGGTCCCGTAACCCTGGCATATAGCCATAGACTTCCTCAGGTACAGGCCCAGGTGTCTCGAATGGTTTCATCGGCTCAGGCATAGTGCCGATATAATCGTCAGGCCCGGCTTGCGGCGCCTCGCCTGGACGTGGCCGTGGCGTCGGTATGTAGTTTCTATCGTTCTGCGCAACGCCTTGATCAGCACGGTTACGTGACTCGGTACCGAAACGATCTTCGAACCGACTACGCATCTCAGGATCGCCGCGCTCGAGCCCTCGGATATCACGAGCACTGGGAACGTCTGGAGCCTGCGGCATACCTTGGTACTGTGCAAACTTCCCAAACAAATGTTGTCGGTCGTCTGGCTCATTCTGAAAAAGATAGCCTTCGTAATTGCCTTGATCTATCCCATCGAAGATTTCTGGGTAGTTCTTGTAACCGAACCACTCCGGATTGTGCGGCTGCATAGAATCAGGCCCACGCCCCTTGAGACGCGAGTTGACAATAGCCTCGATAATCCTGGGATCAACTGAGGCCATGTTGCTTCCTCCGAGGCTTAAACTTGATCTGTGGCGGGAAATCTACACCCTCTTTGGGCTTCCCAAGCTTCTGCTTTTCGATAGTGCGCAGGATGGCCTTGATACGCGGATCGGTATCGGGCGTACCACGACGTTTGAGCATGCCGTATTGCTCGCGCAGCATTCGATTTTCGATTTCTTTTTCGTCCACTGTGTGACTCACACGGTTAAGCCGTACATGATATCGTCGATCGATCGCTCATCCGTTGTCGACGATGCAATCGCGTCTGCTTTTGCCTTGCCCGTAGAGGGAGTACCACCGCGCAGAGCCGTTATCAATCGAGCGGTGTCGCCCATATCAAATATCGGTTTCTGTTTGCTAATATTGGTATAGGCGCTGCCGACTCCTTTGCCACCAGCTTCCATGGCACCAAGTAATTGTTTGGACTGATCACCTTCACTAGCGAACAGTTTGTCGAAGTTCGGGAACGGCGTATTGCCTCCACCGCCGGCGTCGCTCATAGCAGCAAGTGATTGCATTTCAGGAAGCTTTGCTTGACGCTGTTGTTGTCGCTGACCACGCTCACCTATGGCCCCTTGCCGCGCTTGTAGTAGAGCATCAGCAACGCCAGACACACCCCCAGGACTACCGGCGCCAGAATTGATAACAGGCAAATTGCCTCGTTGGCGAAGGAACTTGTTTGGTGCATCGTTACCACCAGCGCCTGATCTAGCGCGAAGCATCAAGCTCGCGATATCGTTGGTAATGGCTCCTTCAGAAGGATTGTAGCCGTAGTTGTAATCGGCTCTGGCACGGGTAAAATCATCGGCGGCGCCCATTCCTCGATTGTATGCACGCTCCCGGATAACACGACTTTTTGCAGCATCGTCTGTAAGACCAAGCAGTTGTTCATGTTCACCTGCCTTCGAGAGTGCGCGTTGCGTTGGCGAAAGGTCCGTGACCCAAGCATTCAGACCTGGATCATAGCGAACAGTATTACCCATGGCGTCTGTACGTGACGCCTTGCCCAGCTTCAGCTGTTCATTCGCAAGCCATTTCTGGAATGCGAGGTTCTGCTGATTCTGATAGCTCTGTTCACTACCTTGTAGGATGTTGCCTACTAACGTTCCGGCAGTGAGGAAGCCAGTGACTGGATCAATAGGCATCGGATGTACCTCAGAAGCTGATACGGCTCACAGCGTTGTTCTGATCTTCGTCGTCTTGATTATCGCCTTGCGTTATACCAGCCAACGCCTTCGGATCGAACTTGAAGTTTTGCGCACCTTGACCGGCACCGGCTATAGAGGCAAGCCCGCTTGTGTCAAATAGTCCTTCCGTCGGAACCTTGGAACGCAGTGTATCCCCGAGACCAGACACGAATTTGTCGAAAGCAGTATTTGCCTGTCCAGCGAATGCGCCGGCGTCGAAGTTTGACCCAAATGGTAAGGTCGAAGCAGTGCTGCGGGCACGGTTGATGATGTCAGTGAGTCCCTGTCGACCACCCGCCAGTGTTGTATTGCCAAGATCATTGAGAGTTGCACGGACTTTTGATCCTTGTTTGTTCAGGTCGTTCTCAGCGCTGGTAACGCCAGTTTGATTGATGACGCCACGCTTCGAGAGGTTTTTGATATAGTTGTCGGCGGTGTTGTATTGTTCATTATAGATGTCACCCAGAATTGGGTCGTCGAGGGAATCGGTGATGTGACTGAACTCATAGTCTGGACCGAATTGTGAGTTCAGTGAGATACCTGCTTTCGAACGGTCGGCATCTTGGCGATTCGTAAAGATGGTGTCGCCCAGATTCTTGAGATAAGACCCGATGTTCGGATCATCGTGGGCCGTAGACCCCATGATCTCTGATATGCGTTGGTCGATCTCAGGAGCGTAGTCATCTGGATTGAAGCCGCGTTCCTGAAAATATCGATTGGCTGACGTTCGAGCGGCGCCTGAAGCACCTGTTCGAAGCGTCTCGGCGTCTGCATACGCTTTGGCATCTGCAGCCTCCTTCGCAGCCTTGGCATCGGCCGCAGCCTTTGCTTCGTCAGACTTACGCTTCTCCTCCTCAGCCCGTGCTGCGCCCTCGGCTGCATTGTGACTGAACATTTCGCTAATCCAGGACATGTTCGCTCTCCGTGTGACTCACACAGCTATTCTTTAGTTTCTGGTACGGGATCAGCATCGGGCTCAGGGTCTTCCCAAGTACGAGTAAATGTACCACACAATTGTTCACTTACCAAGTGCCAAGATACGCACTCTAGCCCTTCGGTACCGCCCAAACGCTCGGAAGCTAATGCGCGCAGTTTGGCTTGACCGTCTTCTTCGGGAACGGACACGTATGTAGACATATGATGTTTCATTCTTCTCTCCTGCTAACCCCAAGTCATTACCGCCATTCCTGCACCAGTGGGAGCGACGTTATAAGTAGCCGTTACAGTTCGGCCAGTCTGACTCCCTAACGATGACTCAAAAGCTCCAGAGTGGAAGGATACAAACACGGCATCTACGGCCGCATCATACTGCTCAGTGGCTCCTGTCCACGTCACCGTTCTAAGAACAGGCTGTCCACCAGCAACAGCAAACAACGATCCTTGTGATGGAACATCAATTGCAACTGATAGATCGGCACCGGACAAGTTGATGTCAACATCTGTATCAGTCGGCGATCCTGATGTTTCATTAATAAGTCTATACACACCGATGCCACAACTAGCACATGCGCCACTATACGTGGCCGTGATAGTAGCAGTTGTTCCGGCAGCTACAGGAAGTGATATAAAGGCTGCTGAATTTTGACTTGCGCCAGTTTGTACATGTATGGTCGCCCCAGCGCCTCCAATGGTCGCACTGCTAAGGGTGCGATTTACACCGTTACCAGCAGCCTGTAACGCAACGATTACGCGCCTTGTTGCATCGGCAGCACCAATGGCTTGCGACGTAAATGTGTAAGTAGTCAGATTGGTCGCGTCGACAGCTGACCCTATGAATGTCGATGTCGGTGATGCAACGCTACCAAATCGGCCAGAAGATAGAAAGCTAATCGCTGGCAAGATCAGCTTGCGATCCGGCCGCACAAGTTCCTTGGACGGGATAATGATCGCTGGTTTTGCGGCGAAGAAGTCCATCAGCGCTTCCCAATCAAAGTAACCTTGAGACCCTTAGCAGTGCCATCGCCGATCTGATCAACGTCGATTGTGATTTCCGCATCGTCAGCCAAACTGGCATCCGAAATCACCGGAGCGGTGGCCGCAGTAACACTAGTCTTTTCGGTATTGTCGATCGTGAGCTTGGTGCTCAAGATCGTTGTCGCAGTCTCATTGATATCGACGGTGAAAATGCTACCCGACGCCTGCGCCGTAGTCAGCGAAGCACGCACCGCCGTTACCGTGAAGGCGTACGGCATGCGAAACGTGACTTTGCTGGCTCCGGTCGTAATTGCAGTCAACTCATCACCAACAGCGACAACGATACTTTCCGTGTAGCCAACAGTGTTAGAAAGATCGCCAGATGCAGGTGTGCCAAGCGCTGGTGTGACGAGCGCCGGCGAACTTGCACGAACTACGTTCCCAGTACCAGTGAAACCAGTAATTTGCCAAGTATCAGTACCCGTACGCTCGGCGAAGCCATTAGACGCAAGTGCCTCAAGCGCCGCCAGATCATTCGCAAGCGCGAGTGTCGGCTTGCCAGACACACCATTCCCATTAGACACAGTGCTGCTAGAGGCTGGTGCCGTTATTGTTCGGGCGGTCCCGCTATCGGTGACTGTTCTGACAAGTATCGCGTTCGCGTTTAGAGCTTCAATAGCACCTAAGTCATTAGTCAACGCAAAAGTAGGATCGCCGGCTATACCTGCTGGATTAGTAATAGAGAAACCAGCAGCTGGAGCTTGCATCGTCCGCACAGTCCACGTATCGGTTCCAGTACGTGAAGCAAGTCCCGTAGATGCCAGTCCTTCTACAGCGGCAAGATCGTTTGCCAGTACAATAGCTGGATCACCTACAATACCTGCCGGATTTGAAATTGTAATGCCTGCAACTGGTGCTTGCCACGTACGCAGTGCCCATGTATCCGCTGCAGTACGGACAGGGAATCCAGTGGACGCTAATGCTTCTAACGTTGCTAAATCATTCGCCAACGCGAATGTGATATTGCCGGCAATGCCAGCAGGATTAGTTATTGTGAGACCCGCTACAGGCGCTACAAGTGTACGTGTTGTCCATAAAGCATCGGCAGTACGGACAGCTATGCCTGTTGTTGTCAATGCCTCAACTGCTGACAGGTCCGGTCCGACACCAAAGGCAAGCCAGAACGTTGGATGTGCAATGCGATCAGCCGCGAATGTTGTTGGCGAGGCCGCGCTGGTATGTGCAACTTGACAAGTGTACATCAACCCGTCTTCGGGACTAATAACAAGCATGCCAACAGTATAAACTGTTGAATTTGTCCAGATTGTTACATTACTTACGATCGCAATTTCGTAAAGAACTTCATCAATTTTCTGTACCAACGTCTGAAAATCGGCGTGCCACGGCGCCGACAAGAAGTCTGGTATGCCAAACCTAAAGTGTGTGGTAAATGACGTTGTCATCTGTGTGACTCACACATTACGATATCTTCCAGAACCGAAAGTCTGTATATACTTCTTTTTCACCTGACGATACAGCCTTTCCGCTTCTAATAGCCGGACTCGAGACAAAACTGTTAAACACCCAATGTTGCAATTCTATTGTCTTGGTACCAGCAAGTGTAAATTCACCTGACATTCTTACAAAGAGTGTAAAGTCTGCAGCTTCATCGTTACCTCCGCCATCATCAAGAATGGAAAAGCGCGCAGACAGTCCAGTTAGTAATGTAGCCCCATCCGTTATGTTCCTGACGCGCAGTTTACTATTAGCAAATTCTCCAGAAGCACGCTGCATCAAGCCAGTAAAGTGCGCCATAGCATCCGCTTCGACCCGATACCTCCCCGAGGCCAAAGATAGCTGATTGCCAGAAGGAGTAATCGCGAAGTCGTCGGTTAATTCAGCGTTCAATACACATGTATTCCATGCATTGTGCGTCAAGAGCCCACCATCCGTACCGTTCGTCTGCTCTTCGCGAATATGATAATGTTGTCGTTCATACGGACTTGCAGTTGCTGCTAAATCGGTCATCGAGATATCGCCGGCAGGAAGGCTAGTACCGCCAGCTAGATTCGCGTTGCCTGTTGTATGTAACTGATCGGCTTCGATAGTACCTGTAAACGTAGGATTAGCTTTTGGCGCCAACAAACCGATAGCCGCTGCAATCTCGCCAAGTGTATCGAGCGTGGAACCGACACCACCAAGAATGATACTGACAGCGTTTGCTATAGACGCCGTTACATACGTAACCATCTTAAGAGGCGTGACGATACGCAAATCGTCAGTACCGGTATTGACTTCGGTCTGTGTCGCGAGCTCGGCAATCCCTTTAACTGTCTCAGATGCATCAGGCTGCCCCAGAGGCACACCGGACGCACGTGAATAGAAATACAAGCGAAACACACCAGTGTTACTCGATGAGAAGAACGCAATATCATTCGCCTCGGTTGTGATATTCGCACTGAACAATATTATATTGGCGTTATTCGTCAGCGTTGATCCTGCCGCGAATCGAAGAATCTTATAAGTGTTCGCGACGACGCCGAAACTAGTAATGACCGCTGAACCCGTCACGCTCAAACGCGTTGCAGCCTTCGAGCCAATATCGGTTGTGCCTGCAGCAGCGATCGTATCCTCGGCAGTTGCATTCAGGCCGACACCGAGGCTCGACAAATCGATGAGGACGACCCATCGCGCTGCAGCAAGATCAGTATTGAACACGCCAGAGACGTGAGGGATTAGACACACCGCATAACGGTTTGAGTCAACGACAAAATCTCCTGGTATGTACGATGTCGCAGTGACCCAAGTCCCACGTTGCTGTGGTATATTAGCCGTAACATTCCAGAAAGTTGGGTGAGCAACTCGCTCTTGAGCGAACGTTGTCGGAGCCGCAGAACTTGTATTCGCAACTCCGCACGTCCACATAAGCCCGGTCGCGGGGTCAATGACAATGGAACCAACGGCATAGACGGTGGAGTTAGCCCAATTTGCAACGTTCTGGACGAGCAGTGCCTCATAGATCGCTGTGTCAATTGCGCGAATCGCCGCCTCGAGCTCGGCATGCCAAGGGTCCTGGTTGAAGTCAGGGATTTGGAAGCGAAAATGGGCCGTGAAATCGGTCATCTGTGTGACTCACACGCGTCCATATTTGCCACGGGCGAACAGAAACGTCAGTCCAGACACCTCTAGCGGGAATCTGGTAGAACCGGATATTTTCGGTTTAATAGCTTTGAAACGAACAGGGAACTTATACAGGCGAGGATCGTTAGAACGCCGACCACCACCATAAGGGCCAGCGTCAAAACCAAAACCAGGGGCATCATTACCAATAAACAACATAGATAGAGCAGGGGCATACTGCAGTACACCATCAGCATCTTTATATAAATTGTCCACCCATACTGAGAGCGTAAACTCTGCAGTTCCTTTCGTAGCAATCGAAACGTATCGAATATGTTTGATCTGCATTGGATCTTTTCCATCAAGCCAAGGCATCTCAAGCTCAAAGTCGATAGGTTCTCCAAGATATTCCTCCCACTTCGGCTCAGTAGCTTGTGCTGTCCTGTCGGCTTCGAACGTTGTGCCGCCACTTGTATGGTCCCCGATACAGATAAAGCTTATATCTACATCGATATCACGAGCTATATCGCCCACTACATATGGCGTACCGGTATTCCAATTGCCGTCTCGGTCGTTTAGACGATCGGCATGATAACTTTCGCCGGCAAAGATTCTATTGCCTCCTTGGAATATACGACTGCCAAATGATAGAAACATTCGCCCTTTTGACGACACGCATCCTGACCGATAAGACTCGCCGCTAAACGTCGACCAACTCTTGTATTTAAGTTGATCGTTGGCACAGTACAAGAACCCGTTGCCGTCAGGAAGATGCAGCGTTGTTTCGTGCGCCATTTCGTTGTAGAGCATGAAACAGGACTTAAGAAGTTGCGCATCGGTCAAAGCTCCGACATCACGCCTGTACTCTGGTTCGACATAACTGCTGAGCGGCGAACTTTCGACCAATCCACTAAAAAGATTACGTGAGGCAGAGCAGACACCAGATTGACTAGCAAACAAAAGGTCCTTTTCGACTTGAAGGATGCATCGATGACCCAACAAGCCAAAGGCAGGCATCGTGTCATTGAAACTGGGCGTATGATTCGGAGGAGATTCGGTATCATATACTCCCAATTGGATCAGCAGAGCTTGTTTTTCAAAGAAGACGATGAGGAAGGATCGGAAGCCTGCAATTCCTCGAATTTCTGGCGCACCTTCGGGAGCGTAAGCGCCCACATCAAGAGAAATAGCATCGTTAGGAGGAGGATCGCCAGGAAACGTTCCGACTGTTCCTTGTGCTGTGATATAGACAGTTGTTGGAGCCGCAGGAATTCCTGCCACGCAGTGATAATTGCTGACAACGCATCCGTACTTGCCGATTGGGACATTGGTATTGCTCCCAGTTGCCTCGTCTTGCAGATACTTGCCGACGAGATTGCTATCGAAAATGATAGGCTTGTCGACTCCGTTGTGAATGACTAATTTGTTCTTGAATGGAACGAAGTCTATGGAATCCAGCCCAGTAGACCATCCATCAGGGCTTCCAAGAAGAGCGGCTGCAATAGCGTCACTCCAAATGATAGTATCAATGCCATCAACATCCGTCGCAACGACCTGACCATTCTCTTGCACCGAAATGATCGAATTGGAAAAGAAAACTTCGTCTACGATTGGACTATTGGATACGCTGTTAATGTCTGTGAACCAGTTCGATCCAAACCGAAGAATCTGTGTACCGGAAGGCGATCGGCGCCAATTGTCCAGCACCGGACAGAACTGCCCAGCCATCTCAATGTCATTATCGACAGAGTTCAGCCCGCCTTTGAAACCGCGAATGGTCAAAGGAACGAGCGGAATCTTCTTGACCGCTCGTAAATTCTTTGGAAGCAACGTAGCGGTCATCGTTCGAACCATTGAGTTGGAATAGACGTGTCGCCTTCAATTGGAATAGGCTGACCTGCCAGACCAGCAGTAATTGTATTGAATTTCATCTCCATAAGCTCTTTGCACACATTCGCAGCATCTGGATTGAGCGAATTGCCAATCAATGCCATGAACGCCGTCGCATAAACGAGCATATCCTTGTCCAGATGCATAACATCAAGGAAGTCCCAATCTAGCGCTGGTGGAACCAGAGGATATACACGGGCATGTACGTCTAGTGATCCTGTTGCCAATACCGGATAAATTTGCAACTTGCGTTTGACATAGTTCGCATTTGTCACAGGCAAACTTGTATAACACCGCGGCCGAGTGCCTTTAATCGTATTTGGATTTATGTTCTTCGATAACGTGGGAAGCGCTCCTGTCTCACCGGCGATGTGAACAGCGATAAAATCGTCAAAATCAATTACCTGCTCGAACGTATCGGTTGTAATGACTCCGGTCGTTCCATCGAGCACAACAGTAAACCATTGGCGATAGTTCTCCCAATGCGTCTTCTTGAACAGTAAATTGAACGCGCGAATGACATGACGAAACAGAACGTCATCGTCGAATTGCTGGACGCCCACGCCCGCAACCTCTCCGATCAATTCAGTAGCATCGTCTACGATTGTTCGGATGGTTGCGGACATATGGACAGTTCCTTGTGTGAGTCACACGCTATCCGATGAAGAAGTGCCGGAGTCCGTGGAGGCCACCGTTACCGGCAGCATTCACGAAGGGATCACCCTCAAAACCGATAATGAACTCCCTCAAGCCGTCCGGCGCCAGTGTAGTTGTAAGCCC
>Ga0184634_10000011_pt1 | contig 47128 bp, 70 predicted proteins | sample PLM31_200_b1_FD_133016 | JGI IMG/M metagenome (GOLD analysis project Ga0184634, IMG submission 133016) | Groundwater sediment microbial communities from an aquifer in East River, Colorado, USA - PLM3-1_200_b1 | ecosystem: Environmental > Terrestrial > Soil > Riparian zone | place: USA: East... | reverse complement strand
CTTCCGCGAATGGGCGCTCCAGCAGCCGCCACCCGCGCTGATAACTGGCTTGCGGATCGCGCTGGAGTTTGGTGCATGGCCACGGCGCGAGCCGCCGTTCGTCCACGCGCTGAATCGTTCCCGTCGTACCAACTGCAAGCGTGGCGTGCCATCGTGCGTCGTCGGTCGGCCCGTGATCTACACGTTCAAGAACCATGTGCGGATCGGAGAGACTGAATGGGCAAACGACTTCGTGAAGCGGGAGGTGCAGCTCGCGGCCCGGAAAATCCTCAAGGCCAGCACGAGGATGGCAGCGTGACGACACCCTACTCCGTCCAGATCGTGTGCCGCATGGGGCATGTCTCGCAGCAAGAGAGCACGACGGAGCCGGATCGGGTCTTGGCGGGCGGTATCTGTCCCTGCCCGATATGCGGGGCGCGCGCGGATTGGGTGCGCCGCCGTCCGATCATCGTCACCACGTTTCGTCGGCAACCCCCTCAACCGGAGAAGAGCGCATGAACGGGTCCGTCAACGTCATCAAGGCGATTGAGAACAACATCGCCGATCACATCAACGAGCTGGAGGTCGAGCGCACGCGGATCATCAGTCGCCTGCTTGACATCAATCGCGATCTCGTGACGGCGTACACGCTGGCGCAGATCGTGCCGACGCACATCCAGAAGACGCTATCCCTGGCGGCGGCATGAAGGTCTGCATCGAGGTGGACGGTCAGGATGCGCAGGTCTTCACGCAGGTCCTGAACGAAGATGGCGGCTTCCGGGAAGCGGCGACCCACAAGCTGCTCCAGCAGAACAAAGCGGCCGGGATCGAGCGGCTGACCGCATTCGTGGCCGTGCTCGGTCGCATCTCGAAGGGATTCACCGAAGCACTCGAACGCGACAACCTCCTCAACCTGCCCGCGCGCAAGCGGGAGATCAGAGAGCTGGCGCGCATCGCGGCGTAAAAGGGTGGGGGCGGCGTATTCTGCCTGTCCCCCGTAAGAGCGGGAAGGCGAACCTTTTCTAAGGGACGTTTGTTCCCCCACCCGACTCCTTGTGCGGACCATTGGTGTCGAACGTGTACCTCAACATCTACGAACAGCCGACCCCGGAACTGACGGGCAACAGCATGGTGCAGTTCCAATCCACAGGCGACTTCCCGGACTACATCGTCTTTGGCGTTACGGACGGCCCGGCCTTCCTGAATGACGAACAGGTCCAGAAGGTCATCGCCTTTCTCGTGACGTGGCGGCGCCTCCGCGCCGAAGGCGCCGAACCCAACCCCGCACATCCGGTCTTCAGCGCAGGCCGGTGAAGGATCGCTGCGAGCGAGACCGCAGACGTTCACTGCGGCGTGCCCGTGGTGTGCGCAACAAACGGGCACGTCCGAGTGAACGAAAGCGGCACGCCTGGATGGCGCGCATTCGCCTTCGGTACGGGCTCGACCCGCAGGATGTGGCGATCCTGTGGAACGAGCAACACGGCCGGTGTCCAGTCTGTGGGGGTCCATTAGGGTCCCGCAAAGTGTGGGTAATAGACCACGACCATAAGACTGACCGCGTGCGCGGATTGCTCCATGCGTGGTGCAACCATCGTGTGCTGTCGATGATCGAGCGTGGCGGCAGGACGCGAGCGCTCGGCGCGATTGTCTATCTCGGCTGGGCCAACTGCACGTCGTTCGGTCTCGTCCAGGCATCGCTATGACACCGGACCTCCTCCCCTATCAGGAGATCGGCGCGGCGTGGCTCGCCTCGAAGCGCAAGGCGTACCTCGGCGACGAGCCGGGGCTGGGGAAGACGCGGACAGCGCTCGCCGCGGCGCGGCAGGTCGGCATCAACCGCATCGCCGTCATATGCCCCGCCATCGTGCGGGATCATTGGGTGCGCGAAGCGGAAGTCGTTCACCCGGATGCCGAGCTGCACGTCGAGAGTTACCAGAAGCTCGTCCTCGACCCGGCCGCGCGGCAGCTCCTGCTCGGCAATCTCCCGCCGCGGCTCTTGATCGTGGACGAGGCGCACTACTGCAAGCATCGCGAGGCGCAGCGCACGAAGCTGCTCTTCGGCTCGACCGGCCTGGTACAGCGCGTGCTGACGCGCGTACCCGAAGTGGGTACGACCGTTCCCGAAATGGTCACAGGGGCGGCGGATGATGGGCTGGGCCGGGTCTGGTGCCTCTCGGGGACACCGATGCCGCGGAACCCCTACGAGCTGTGGCCGGTCCTGTTCGGACTTTGGCCGAAGTACCTCGTCACGAGGGGGTTCGGCTCGCACATGGATTGGCTGAATCGCTTCTGCGCGTGGCGAGCGACGGACTACGGCATCAAGGTCTTCGGCGCGCGCAACGTCGGTGAGCTGCGCGAGCTGCTCGCGCCGATCCTCTTGCGTCGCAAGACGGTTGATGTCCAGCCTGATCTCCCGCGTTTGCGGTGGAATGTGCTGCCCATCACGGCCGAACATCTGGCCCTTCCTGATCTCCCGATGGAGACTCGCGAAGCGTTTCTGCGGGGCGAGCTGCCGCCGATGGACGAGGCCATCGCACGCTACCGCCACGAGGTTGGCAATCTGAAAGCGCCCTTCGTTGCGGAGCTGCTCGCCGAGGAACTGATGAACGATCCACGGGCGAAGCGCGTCGTCTTTGCGTACCACCACAGCGTGCTTGATGTGCTGGCGTACGAGCTGACGAAGTTCGGGCTCGTGCAGATCAGAGGCAACACGCCCGAATGGCGGCGGCTTGACGCCGTGCGCGCGTTCCGCGAACAGGATGAGACGCGCGTCTTCCTCGGGCAGATCAACGCCTGCGCGACCGGCATGGATGGGTTGCAGTACGCCGCACATGAAGCCGTCATGGTCGAGCCCGATTGGGCGACCGACGTGAACATCCAAGCAGGTCATCGTCTCTCACGTCTCGGTCAGACGCTGCCGGTCCAAGTGCGCGTCATCTCCCTCGCTCACACCCTGGACGAATCCATCATCCGCAACCATGTCCGCGAGTGTCGGATGGTGGCGGATGTCATCGGGTAAGGGGCCATGCCGGAAGTGCGGAAGTGATGACTGGTATTGGTACAGAGGTCGCTGTTACCAATGCAATACGTGTCGTCGGAAGCGTCGAGTGCGACGCTATCGGGAGGACCCGACCTACCGGGCGCGGCAGATTGCAGAGAACGCTCAACGTCGTCGCGACCCGGCCTACCGGCGGCGGGAGAACGCATGGGCGCGCGAGCGGCGCCACCGAGACCCGATCCGCTGGCTGTGGTTTAGGGCGAAGCATCGCGCGCGTGAGAAGAGTATTGAGTTCACCATCACTCTCGATGATGTGCAGCGCGAGTGGAGCGAGAGATGTCCAGTATTCGGCATTCCTTGGGGCAACACTCGTGCGCAGCGTCCATCACTAGATCGGTTGAATCCGAAGCTGGGGTACGTGTCAGGCAATATTGCTGTCATCTCCGGGAAGGCAAACCTCATCAAGTCCAACGCCACCGGCCGGGAAGTCGAGCTGGTCGCGCGTTGGATGCGCCATAGGGGGTTGTGATGGCCAAGAACAAGCAGTTCCAGGTCACGTCGCGGTTCGTGTTGCTCCTGAACGCGAACATCACGGCCGAGAGCCTCGAAGCGGCGGCAGCGCGGGCCGACTCCCTGAAGTGGGAGGACTATGGCCTGGAGAAGCTGGACTGTATCGACGGCAAAGGGGATGTCGTCAGCGTCAGCGACGTTGACGGCTACGACCTGTGAGCCAGACTCTGCACGCCCGGCTCAGTGCATCAAGCGCGCATCGGTGGATGCATTGCCCCGGCTCAATTCGACTGAGCGAGGGACTGCCGGAGGTCGAGACCGAATACCAACGGGAGGGCTCGACCGCACATGCACTGGCGGCGGTCTGGCTCAAGCAGGGTGAGCACGCGGCGCAGAATCTGGAATCCGTCTACGTCGGCGGGAGCCCGGAACAGGTCACAGATGAAATGCGCGAGGGCGTGCGCCTCTTCGTGGACACCGTGAAGGCCGCGCGCGCGCCTGGCTCGGCCCTCTACGTCGAGCAGGTGTTGTCCCTCGCTCTGCTGAATCCCCCGGAGCCGATGTTCGGGACCGCAGACGCGCTGGTCGTCGCGGGCCGCGTCCTGCGCGTGTTCGACTTCAAGTACGGGCAGGGGGTGGTAGTCGAGGTGCGAGACAATCCACAGCTCCTCTACTACGTGCTCGGCGCCGTGCTCGCAGAGTTCACGCGGCGTGTGCTCGATGAACGCTTCGAGTTCACCGGGGCGATCCTGACCGCGGCGCTGAACAACTTCGATGAGATCACGGTGACCATCGTGCAGCCCCGCGCCGGTCACGCGGATGGCCCTGTGCGGACGGTCACGGTCACGGCTGCGGAGCTGACCGACTTTGCGCAGCGGCTAATCGACAGGGCGGATGACGTAACCCATACACCCGTTCCAGAGCTGATCCCCGGCGAATGGTGCCGCTTCTGTCCAGCGCAGAGCCATTGCCCGGCTCTTCAGCAGCACGCGCAGCTCGTCGCACAGGTGGACTTCGACTCGGTGCCGGTCGATACGCCCGTGAACCCCGAGACCATCTCCATCGAGCGAGCTGCTGATCTGCTCACGAAGGTCCAGGTTCTGGAGTCGTGGGTGCGCGCGCTGTACGAACGGGTGACGCGGGAGCTGGAGTCAGGGCGCGAGGTCCCCGGATGGAAGCTCGTCGCGAAGCGTGCGCGGCGCATGTGGGGAAACCCGCAAGAGGTCGAGGAGTGGTGTCGCGCGGCCGGGCTTCGTCCGGCCGACATGTTCGAGCCGCGTGCTCTGAGGTCGCCCGCCCAGCTCGAAAAGATCGTGGGGAAGAAGAACCTCCCCGAAACATTGTACGTGCGCGTATCGAGCGGGCTCAAGTTAGCGCCCGCTTCCGATCCGCGCCCAGCCGCGGCCATCGGGCCGCAGGAGGATTTCGCCGCACTGCCTCGCGGCTCCGTAGAGGCAGACCTTGTCGAAACGGAGAGCTGAACCTCTCCAGAGCTACAACGTGTCGAAGAAGCTCATTACCTCTCAAGCGATCCTGTCGTACCCGCACCTCGATGAACCGCAGGCCCCGATCAACGGGCAGGGCAAGGCCAAGTATTCGGCCTCGCTCGTCTTCCTCCAGGGCACAGACCTCGCGCCGTTCAACGAGGCCATCGTGGAGGCGGCGGTCGAGAAGTTTGGACAGGGAGCCATCGCGAAGTTGAAGAGCGGGGCGCTCAAGTCCCCGATCCGCACGGATGCCGAGGCCAAGGGTTATCCCGAGGGCTCGGTCTTCATCAACATCCGCTCGGAGCAACAGCCGGGTCTCGTCTTCCTCTGGCCCGATCCGAAGACCAACAAGGCTGCGATCTGTCCGCAGGACAAGATCACCGAGGAGTTCTACGCAGGGGCATTGATCCGTGGCTCAATCACGGCGTTCGCCTACGACACGAACGGCAACAAGGGCGTGTCGTTTGGGATGAACAACCTCCAGAAGCTCGGCAACGGGCCGAGGCTGGACGGACGGAAGGCGGCTGAGGACGAGTTCGAGGCCGACGCCTCGATGACTCCAGCCGACCTCTCGGACATCGAGTAGGTCGGGGGTGGAGATGCTCGTGAGAGGGCAGCCCGACTGTAAATCGGGTTCAGCGCACGCTGAGTGGGTCTGAATCCCACCTCCACCATTTGGGCACGTCGCAGGCTTGGGGCCTGCTAGAGAGACGCGCAATAGACGCGGGGGAAGGACCCCAAGAAGTCCCGCGCGAACATTCCACCGTGTGCGCCCGCCCCGTGCGTGGGGTCGCCGTTACCGCATTCAAGCGGCCGGAGAAGTGGCGTGACGTGCCCAACAACCTTGTCTTGCGTGGGAGGCACCATGAAGCTGGAAACATTCGTGGACTACGATGTGTGGGCCATCGCAGTCGGTGTGATTCGCTTCGGCCCCCGGACCATCGGCATCGGCATCCACATCGGGCCGGTCATCATCCAAGTGATCTTCGGTCAACCACGCACGCCACAGGTCTATCATGGCGCCGCGTGAGCGTTCTCGGCGTTGACTTCGAGACCTACGGCACCGTCGAGCTGAAGCGGTCGGGCGTCTACCCGTACGCGAAGCATCACGATACCGGCATCTGGTGCATGGCCTGGGCCTTCGATGATGAAGAGCCCGCGCTGTGGCTGCCGGGCCAGTCGCTGCCCGAGCGGATCGTAGCGCACATCGCGGCGGATGGGGAGCTGCGTGCGTGGAACGCCGCGTTCGAGCGCATCATGTGGCGCGATTGTGCGGCGCGGAAGTGGGGCTGGCCGATCCCGCGTGATGAGCAGTGGCATTGCACGATGGCCGAGGCATGCGCGATGGCGCTGCCGCGCTCTCTCGATTATTGCGCGCAGGTATTGCGTTTACCGATCAACAAGGATGCGGTCGGTAAGAAGCTGATGCTCAAGATGTGCCGTCCGCGGCGTTTCGACCCGGACTCCGGCGAGCCGGTCTGGTGGGACGAGCTGGGCAACATCAAGCGGCTCGGAGAATACTGCTTGCAGGATGTCCGGGTCGAGCGGTCGGTCTATCAGCTCACGCGCCGCCTCGGCGCGAATGAGCGCGAGAAATACCTGCTCGATCAGAAGATGAATGACCGTGGCGTGCAACTCGACCGCGATCTCGTCATCAAGGCGCGCGAGCTGGCCGAGCGGGAGATCGAATGGCAGAACGCACTGCTCTCGGAAGCGACGGACGGACAGGTTGGCAGCGTAACCAAGGTCGCGAAGCTGAAGGAGTGGCTCGCGACGCAGGGCCTTGCAACCGAGACGTTGAACAAGCAGGCGCTGGCCGAACTGCTGGATGACTCGGTGCAGCTTGCGCCCAACGTGCGGGCGGCGCTCGAAGCGCGGCAGGAGGCCGGGAAGTCCTCACTCGCGAAGCTCGATGCGATGCTCGACTGCGTCGGCCGCGACAACCGCTGCCGCGGGCTCCTGCTCTACCACGGCGCCAGCACCGGCCGCTGGTCCGGGAAGCTGATCCAGCCGCAGAACTTCACACGGGGCGAGCTGAAGCCGGACGAGATCGAACCACTCATCGAGTGGATCAAGTCGGAACCGCGACGGCTCATGGCGAGCACCGCTGCCGTGGATCGGCTCGGGCTCCTGACTGCACTCAGCTCCATGCTCCGCGGTTGCCTGATCGCGGCGCCCGGTCAGCGGCTCTTCTGTGCGGACTTCGCGGCCATCGAGGCGCGCGTCCTGGGCTGGGTGGCCAACTCGCAGCTCATGCTCGCGCAGTTCCGCGACGGTAAACCGATCTACAAGGAAATGGCGGGGGTCATCTATCACCGCCCGCCTGCGGAGATCGTGAAGCCGTCCGAGGAATACCAGCTCGGGAAGAACACGGTCCTCGGGTGTGGATTCGGGATGGGGGAGAAGACATTCGCGAAGACGACCGGCGTGACGCCCGAGGTGGCACGCACGGCGGTCTATGCCTACCGCGACACATACCCGGAAGTGCCGAGGTATTGGAACAAGGTGAACACGGCGGCCCTCGATGCGGTCGAGCATCCGGGGCAGGTCTGCATGATCCCAGGATCGCCGCGCACGGTCTTCGTCAAGCGCGGCGGCTACCTCTGGATCGTGCTGCCCTCGGGCCGTGCGCTGGCGTATGCAGCTCCGAAGATCGTGGACCGGCAGACGCCGTGGGGAGAGATGCGCCCGGCCGTCGAATACTCCGGCGTCAATAGCTACACCCACAAGTGGGAGCGCATGGCACTCTACGGCGGGCTCATCACCGAGAACATCGTGCAGGCCATCGCGCGGGACCTGATGGCGGACGCGATGGTGCGTGTCGAGCAGGCCGGATACCCGGTGATCCTCACCGTCCATGACGAGATTGTGAGTGAGGCGAGCGTGGGTGAGCTATCCGCGTTCGTGGACCTTGTGAAGACCGTCTCCCTGTGGGCGACCGGCTGCCCGGTCGATGCCGAGGGATGGGTCGGCGAGAGGTACCGCAAATGAAAGTCTACACCTTCGAGCTGAAGCAGGTCGTAACCATCGCAGCGGAATCTGAGGAGGAGGCGCGGGCAGTCATGGAAGAGCGCTTCGGCATCTTCGAGAGCGACTTCAACCTGACCGATATGAGGGATGCATGAGCGCTCCGCGTGCTCAGAACCCCCCTCAGTCTGATACGGACCAGGGGGAGATCGTTGATCCTGGAGCATCCTTGCGCACTGTTTTTGTGACTCGACCGGCAAATCCCGGTTCCCTGGAGGCTGAGAAGCTCGGCTGCATCTGTCCGGTCCTGGACAACGCGCACGGGCTGGGCGCCTGGGGCTCACGCGGGCCGGACGCTGTGTTCTGGATCAACATGCACTGTCCAGTTCACTCCACGAGCGTCCCATGAGAATTGAACGAGATGACAGCGGGAACGCTGTCGCGGTCATGCTATCGCGCCGCAACCTCCTCGCGTTGCTCGCGAAACTTGATGGCTTTCCAGTAGAGTCGAGGGCCACGCTCCTCGCGCCCACGATGTACGGCCGGTTCAGCGTATCGGCCGAAGAAGATGACACGCACTACGCGCATCAGTCGCGTGGGGTACATCGCAACGAAGCCGGGGCGCTGCACCCGGCCACCGAAGCACGGATTGGAGTCCTCAGCGACACATGACGCAGCTCGTCCCCATCGCGCTCTTCGAGCGCGGCTACACTGATCTGATCTCCGTGATCCCGCCGAGCGCCACGCTTTCGCCGGGCTCGAAGATCGCCGCCAATCAGCTCGGGAAGGTCCCCGGCCGGATACTTGGTAACGGGACCTGGGCGGGCTACAACTGGCGCACCCACGAGGCCAGCGCGGAGGATGTACGGCGCTGGGCACTCGACGGCGCCAACCTCGGGCTGCGCGCCGGACGCTTCCCTGGTCTCGACATTGACTCGCTCGATCCCGCCGTCGTGCAGACGGTGATCCGGCTCGCGACCGAGTACCTGGGCGAGGCGCCTGTCCGCACCGGCCGCTCGCCGAAGTGCCTGCTGATGTACCGCGCTGAGCAGCCGTTCACACGGATGCGGATGTGGTTACAGGCAGGCAATGACGCCGCCGCGTCACCGAGCCACCTCATCGAGCTGCTTGGCGAGGGCCAGCAGTACCTCGTCTTCGGGACACACCCCGGCACGATGCGGCCCTACGAGTGGGACCGCGACATCCCTCCGGCAGACAACCTTTTGGTTGTCAACGCGGGCGCCGTTGACAAGCTCTTCCTTGCCATCCAGCAGACCTTCGAGGGCCTGGGCTACGTCGTCCGTCGCGAGGGCGATGGCCGGAAGCAGGAGCGCGCAAAGGGTGGCGATCAATCGGCGCTCGTCGCCCCGAGCATCGAGAAGCTGGTTGAGGTTGTCGGCCTGATCCCGAACACCGATCAGTTGTTTCCGTCGCGGGACGACTACATCAAGTTCGGGGCGGCGATCCGCGCCGCCTGCGGCGATGATGTCGAAGGGGGCTTCGAGGTCTTTTCGGAGTGGTGCTCCCGGTGGGCGACCGCCACCGGCAAGATCAACGAGCAAGAGACGGTGCGAGCGGATTGGCGCCGTCTCTACGCGCCGTTCTCCGTGGGCTGGCCCTGGTTGGTCGAGCTGGCGCGGGGCTTCGGGTACAATGATGCCGCCGAGGAGTTCCCGGTCGATGTGGGCGCCACGCCTCCGCACGCGGTCCCGCAGCGGGTGCGGTTGTCGGACTTGTGGCTGGCCATGAAGGTCGTCGCGGCGATAGGGGATCGGCTCCGTTACGTCCCGCAGCTCGGCCAGTGGCATGTGTGGGACGGAAGGCGCTGGGTCCCGGATGCGATGCTCCTCGCCGAAATCGAGATCAGCGAAGCGCTCCATCAGCTCGCCGTCCAGGAGCTGTCGAGCGCCCACGGCAAGGACGCCTTCGCCGCCGCGGCGCGTGATGCCAAGACCATCGAATCGACCCGCAAGCTCTTCGACGTGGTGAAGCGCGTCCGCGCGGATCGCGCCATCGCGGTGGGAGTGGACGCCCTCGATGCGGACCCCTGGCTCCTCAACACGCCGGTCGGGGTCGTGGACCTGCGGACGGGCGCGATCACGCCCGCCCAACCCGAGCAGCTCCATACGAAGATCACGCGCGTCGGCCCGGAGGAAGGGGGCTTCATCGGGGAGTGGCGCCGCTTCCTGCTCGAAGCAACGGGTAATGACGAGGAGCTGATCGCCTATCTCCAGCGCTACCTCGGATACTGCCTGACCGGCTGCACGAATGAGCAGATGCTCGCCTTCGTCTACGGCCCGACCGCCACCGGCAAGTCGCGCGTCCTCACGACGATGAGCGAGATCATGCACGACTATGCCAAGAACGCGACGATGGACACGTTCACAGCGTCGAATTGGGACCGGCACTCGACCGATGTCGCCCGGCTCGCAGGCGCGCGCCTCGTGACCGCCTCTGAGACGCAGGAGGGCCGGAAGTGGGATGAGCAACGCATCAAGCTGCTCTCCGGGGGCGACAAGGTGACCGCGCGATTCATGCGTCAGGACAACTTCGAGTTCCTGCCGCAGTTCAAACTGCTCTTCATCGGCAATCACCAGCCGCATGTTGAGACGCTCGATGATGCGATCCGGCGCCGTATCCATATCGTGCCGTTCCGAGTCCGGCCCGCCGTCCCCGATGGCACGCTCCAGGACAAGCTGCGGGCCGAGTATCCCGCGATCCTTGCCTGGATGATCGCTGGATGTTTGGCGTGGCAGCGCGGGGGGCTCAAGCCGCCGAAGCAAGTGTTGGAAACGACGCAGTCGTACTTCGAGGACGAAGACTCTTTCGCGCGCTGGATTGAGGACTGCTGTGAGGTCGCGGACCCCGACACCGCCACGGAGGTCGGTGCCCTGTATCAGAGCTGGCGGGAATGGTGCGGCGAGAACGGCGAGCAGGCGGGATCGTTCAAACGGCTTGTGCAGGGCCTCAAGGCACGCGGCTTCATGCATTTCAAACACAACGACACACGACGGGCGATGTTCCGTGGGCTCACCGTCAACAAGGCGGCAGCCATGCCTTGGGAAAGGAAGGAGACCGTTGCGACCACATGATGACCCTGAGTGGGCGGTACCTCACCCTGGAGGATGGCACTCCGACACTAGATGACATCGCGGTCGGCCTGTCGCGTCTCCCGCGATTCGTGGGCCAGACGACGCGGCCCTATACGGTCGCTCATCATTCTCTCGTGGTGAGTGACATGACGATCCTCGGGCGCGGCAAGGCGGAATGGTTCGGGGAACTGTCCATGCACGCGCTCTTCCATGACGCGCATGAGATGATGACGGGCGACATCCCCACCACCTTCAAGACGCTCGACATGCGGCGGCTCCAACAGGAGCTGGACGCACGTCTCTACAACGCCTTCGGACTCCCGAAGCCGCGTGCTATTCACCGGGAGCTGGTCAAGCAATACGACCGACAGGCGCTCCTTGCCGAGGCGTACGTCCTGACGCCTGCCACGACATACGAGCGCATTTGCGAAGAAACGGAATCCCACGCGGAGACCATGTTCATCGAGGTAGTCGAGAAACGGAGTACCGAGACTCCCGAGGAAGCCGCGGATGACTTCAGCGCCATCGCCAGCGTGTTGATCGGGAAATGGGGGACGCCATGAGAGAATACGAAACGGGCGCGACCCGCGACACCGCGGAGGGGAAGTTCGACTACGAGGGGTTCCTCGCCCCGCGTGTCCTACGTCGGTTCGCTGAATACATGCACCAGCACCGGGTCCAAGCGGATGGACAGCTCCGCGACAGCGACAACTGGCAGAAAGGGATGCCGCTGGAGGATTACCTGAAGAGCGGGTTCCGGCACTTCATGGATTGGTGGACCGCCCACCGCGCGGGCCGGATTGATGAAGAGGCGCTGTGTGCGCTGCTCTTCAACACGATGGGGTACCTGTTTGAGGCCACCCGCCCGGCCGTGATTGCGGGCTTCCTCTCGCCCCCTCGGGGCTGCGCCGAATGACCCCCGCCCTGCGTTCGGACATCCTGACTTTGCAGGAAGTCGCGGCGTGGCTCAAGATCACCCCTCGGCATGTTCTGCGGCTCGGGATACCCTGTTGTGACCTGGGCCACAAGACTAAGCGCTTCCTGGAGGCCGATATACGGGCCTGGCTGGAGCGCCGCCGGAGCACTTGATTCGAGATACCAGACTGGTATCTTTCAGGTAACCTCAACAGGGGAGCACAGATGGTCGTAACGGTGATTCTTGGCAAGTCGAAGGGTGGTGGGCTGGCCAAGCTGGAGATTTCCTTGACGGACGGGGAGTTCAGTGTCTGCGGCGAGACGCGCCATAGCGGCGGGCAGAACATTGACCACATCCACGAGGAAATCTCGACGTGGGACCCCGGCGCGCAGGAGAAGCTCGCCAAGGTTCGCGCGTGGTGGGAGCGGTGGCACCTGAATCACATGAGGGCCGGGTGCGAGCACCAGCGCGCCGAGAAGTGGGCTGAGCGCCCGATTGATCCCTCGAAGCCGACCAACGCCTACGGCATTCACTTCGAGGGGCAGCAGCACGCATCATGGAACATGCTGACCTGGGTCTCGCGGAAGGAGCACCCGCAGGGCCTGTTGTCGGAGCCATGCCCGACCTGCGGTTATAAGTACGGGTCGGCGTGGTTGAAGGAGGAAATCCCGGCTGATGTCGTGGCCGAGATCGAGACATTCCTTAGCCAGGAGGCCAAGTGAGTCGCGGACTCGGACGAGTCTACCGGCAGCCGGGGTCCGGCAAGTGGATGCTGGACTACACGGTCGGTGGCGTGCGCCACCGGGAGCCGAGTGGGACCAAGGTGAAGGCTGACGCGCAGACGATGCTGCGTCAGAAGATCGGGGACCGGGAGACCGGCAAGATCGTCGGGCGCCCGGACAAGGTGACGCTCGTGGACCTGAAGAATGGTCTGGAGCGGCACTACACGCGCGAGAACAACCGCTCTTGGTCGAGCGCGAAGTACGCATTCGCGCATCTGGAGCGGCTGCTCGGCCCAATCACCCCGGCGTCAGACCTGACGACGGCGCGGTTGAGCTGGTACCTCGATATGCGCCTGAAGGAAGGCGCGGCGCGTTCCACCGTGCGGAGTGAGATCGCGAATCTCAATTCAGCGTTCACGGTGGCGGTCGTGGAGGATCAGGTCCTGGCCTCGAAGCCGACGTTCGCGATGCCGACCGTCCATAACGCACGGTCGGGGTTCTTCGAGAACGGGGATGTGGCGGCGCTGATGCTGGAGCTGCCCACGCCCTTGCACCGCAGCATCGTGCGGTTCGCGTCGTTCACCGGCTGGCGGCGCGGCGAGATTCTCGGCCTCACCTGGGATCAAATCAATCTGGAGTCCAAGGTGGTTCGGATCGACCCGCCGACCGAGGCCAAGCGGGCGAAGGGGAATGATGCCCGGACGATCCCGTTCGCCAAGACGCCGCTCGACGCGCTGTTGCAGGAGCGTTGGGCTGAGCGCGATGGTCCGTTCGTGTTCCACAAGGACGGGAAGCGGCTCCAGACGTTCTACAAGGTCTGGAAGTCGGCCTGCAAGCGAGCTGGGCTCCAGGGGCGACGGGTGCATGACTTCCGGCGCTCAGCGGCGCGCGATCTCGTCAACTCGGGCGTGCCGGAGAAGGTCGCCATGCAGATCGTGGGCTGGAAGACGCGGGCGATGTTCGACCGCTATCACATCGTGAACGAGGCCGACGTGGCCGAGGCGCTCCAGAAGCGGGAGCAGAAACAGAGGGCTGCGGCATAGTTGCGGCATAGTTTTCGGTTTCCGCAGGGTTGGTCAAAACGTAAGTCCTTCTGTTGCAAGAGCCACCGGGGAGATTTGAACTCCCGACCGCTCGATTACGAATCCGGGGCCGCTGAGCGCGGCCCCGGTTTTTTGTGCTCAAGTGAGTAGGAATGAGACACTATTTACACCCCCTGTCCGACATGGTACGGCATAGTCTACGGCATAGTTTTCCCGCTCACAGATGGAGCCGTTCATATGCCCAACGCCCCACCCTGGACTTGACGCTGAACACACCGATCAGAGCGAAGAGAAACGTGTCCTCCAGCTTGAACCACAGGCACCAGAAGATGATGCGGGGCCGACGACGAGCGATCCGCCAGAAGGACTTGCGAAGTGTCGTCATCCGAGCGCGGCCACGCATTCGACATGGATGGGTACGGCGGGAGCCGTGTACGGATGGCCTGCGGCGGCTTTCTCCCGGTCCTCCTTGTTGGTGGGCGGCAGCGCACGCAACGTAATCACATCCCCTGCCTTGAAGCGATTCTCGCAGTACGGGCAGACGCCATCCGGGTCCATGACGAGCGGGTGATCCGCCTTCAGCTTCCAAGCACGGCCTGCGGCGTCAGGCATCCTTCCCCTGCTTCCATTCTTCGCCCTCGGCGGTGAGGCGATGCAGTTTCACGCACATGCCCAGCAGCACCTTGCTCATGTTCATGTTGACTCTGAGTGATTCCTGCAACATCTGGCTCGTCTCCAATGCGCGTCTTCGCCACCGCCCGGCGACGACGACCCAAGCGATGAAGAGCACCCAGGCCATGACCGCGCTCAGTCGGTACCAATCGTGCAGCTTGAACACGAGGAAGAGATTCAGACCCACGTTCAGTCCGGCCAGTGTGATGCACGCTTTCTCCAGCTTACTCACGTCGCAGTTCCTTCCTCGATCTCGGTCGCCATGTTGCGGAGCACGGAAGGCAAGCTCGCAATCAGCTCAGGGACGGCTGCGACGGAGAAACCGTTCCCACGGTTACCCCCCACGACGATCACGGCTACCAGCTTTCCCTTCGTCTTCCACATGATCGTGTTCACGAGATCGTCGTAGCGTCCCTTCTCCATCCGGCTCCCCTTTCAAGGCAGTGACTGCGGTGTAGACCACATTCAGGCAGCCCAAGCAGACGCGAAGGAACATACGATCCCCGAGGCGTGGACTGGCGAACTCCAGAAAGATCACCCCATCCCGTGACTCACAGACGTAGCAGGCGTTTCCCCGGTCATCCTCGGCTATCTTGATCGAGCCGTTGTTCATCCGGCGTATGCGACTCGCCATGTGCGCTCTCCTTGATGACTCGTTCGATCTTCTCGTATTCGGCAAGCAGCTCAGCCACCACCTCGGCATGGCCCCGCAGGGCTTCCTCTTCCGTGGCATAGCGTCGCTGAATACCGAGGTCGGGATGGTAGGGACGACTGAAATAGGGAGAGACCTCTACTTCTGGCTCAAACGCCATCGTCTCGAAGATGATCGGGGGTCCTTCGCCGTCGAAGCTGTGGTCGATCCCGAGCCAGACGGTGGAGACATGAACCCCGTTCGGGAGTGTGGTACTCGCCACCCGCAGGTAACCGGGGAGTTGATGGAGCTGCGCCCATTCGAAGAGGCCGATCCTCTGCCCGTTCCGGTCGTAATGACCCATGTCGGGCAGTTCGATGTAGTCACCGTTCGGCAACTCCCACTTGTCCGTCATCCGTTGCAGGCACAGCCTGATGGTGAGTGGCAGGTGTTGCTCGTGGGGATGCAGGTATCGCCGCAGGCTTTCCCCTGACGGCAGACCTTGCAGCAGGACCCTCCGGGACCGGACGTATCCGTTCCACACGCGAGGGGCGTAGCCGAGCTGGCCGCGAGCAAGGTCCCGGCCACGAACAGCCACGCGAGCCACCGCAGAGCATTATTTCTTCGCACGTCGCCCTCCCCGCGCGCGTTTCCGCGCATACACGTAGAACTGTTCATCCCCATCTAGTCCCGGTCGGGCGACGAACTCGTACTTCGGCAGCTTCTCGGACCACCCCCCGACCATGTTGCGGGCATAGGACGAATGTCGGTACGGCCCGGTCAGCCGCGCCCAATGACCTGGCTTCTCATCGAGGGGGACGATAAGGGTGTCGATCTGTCCACGCCGCGGCGGCTCGGGCGGCGGTTCATCGACCCACTTGAAGACGTTCTCCTTCGGCATGCGGGCTCCTGTGGGTGCTATTGATGCCCCGCAGTGTGAACAGGGATCGCGGGGGGTGGCTTGGCGACATTCCTGACATCGCAGGAGCTGACCGACGACGGCTCTTCCCATGTTAATCTCGTGGCCAATCGGGCGGAATGACGGTCAGTTCCTTCATCAGCGCAATGCTGGTTATGCCGGTATCAGTGAAGACGATCAACACGTAGTCGTGCGGATTGGGGGGTGGCAATTTCCCCTTGATGAGACACACCCGTCCCCGGAACGTGTATTGCGCGTCTACAGCCATCGGTACTCGATCTCTTTGGCCAGCACTTGCAGGGCGGTGTTGAGGGCGTCTCGTACGGCCTCCTCCGTGGTGTCATCTCGATAGAGTCCCCAACCACTCAGCCGATTGAAGACGGCCTCGACCATCGCGTCACTCGCCTCGGTGGGCGGGACGAACACGTAGCGCTGCGCTGCCCGTTCTGGTTCGGCAGGCGTTTTCGTTCGCAGCTTCGCTGGGGCGCCACACTCCGGGCACCGCGGCGGCAGGGTGCGGAGTGCCACGGTTATCGACCCCGGTGTTTGGCCAGATGCACGGACAGCCACCGCCACTTCCGATGCCCGTACTTAAGTTCCATTGGCGGCACCTCGTCGCACACTGGACACCGGATCGAAAGCCCCCAGGAGCTGCCTGCGTGCCGAGCGGAAAAGTATCTCTCCCACCCGGTGGGTAAGAGCGGCGCCAGGAATCCCCAGGCTCTCCGCGTAGAGATCGAGGAAAGTTTTGCAGTGACCGTACGCGAATGCGATATGACGCTCAAGCTCAGCTTCTGCGCTGCCGTTCGATGATGGAGCTTCCGCGCGGCGAGTCCCATGTTTCTTGCCTTTCCAGAGGTTAGTCTTGCGGTGGGGATTCTGGATGCATGTCAGCATGTGGTAGCGCATCCCGGTCTCGCTGGTGTACGCCTTGCCCGACTTCGTGGTCGTGGTACCGCAGAACTCACACTTGAGGGTCTTCTGGACTGCTGTTCCTGACGCCATGTGGCTATCGCTCCTGAGCTTCGGGGACGCCCGTATGTTGTGGACAAGATGTGGAGTCCGCAACCCCCGCCCTTGACAGCTCCACAGGAAAGCGCCAATCTCGGCTCGGGCTAGGGCCGTGCCCAGAGCCACCTGCGTCAGGTGGTGCGTTGCCCCCTCGCAACGCTCGGTGCCCCTAGCCCAAGGAGGGTCCCGAAAACGTCGCGCCAGGATGCCCTCAAAACGACGATCTCCCCCTTGCCCGTATCAGGACAAGGGGGAGATTGAGCACAGGGACCGAAAACGTCAGATCATGGTGATGTGTCGGTTATCGTCTCGGACGCTCCTCCAGGAGGCCCGGCAGGAACGGAATGGTGCTGAGCGCTGGGACGCCTGCCTTCAGAATCTTCTTCCGCATCCTGACGGTCAGCTTCACGCTCGGGAACGTCCCACCTTTGAGCTTAACCATCGTGATCTTCATAGGCTCATCGAGCCACCGGAAGATGCGCTCGACTGCTTTGGGGACCGCGATCCCATAGGTGATATGTGCTGACTCGGGATGCAGGCTGGCGCGGCGCACGCGATCCTCGGGGGTCACCCAGGCGAAGCGGTCGAGTCCCTCGTCCGCTGCCTGCCGGAGCGAGGCGCCCGTACTGAGCTGCGCCCACCGCTCGGTCGGCACGAAGGGGTTGTCGGCGATAGAGCGGGAGTACCCTGCCCCCGGACGATTCGCTTTCTGACCGACATCGCTCTGCGCTTCAATCATCAGGTAGGTGTTGTCGTGGATTTCACCACGGGCATGGGTCTGTATATTTTCCACGCCCGAGTCGCTGAAATGGCCCCCGGAGATTTTCCCTTTCAGGTCTGGATTGATGACGAGGATTTCCCGGTACGGCGCGCTCTGGTCTACGCGCTGGTAGGTCGAATACTCCGTGTTGCCGACGCCCTCACCCTCGGGCGTGAAGTCCCCGGTCTGTTCGAGGCCCTCGACAGCCTGCTGCCGGAGGAAGTCCATATCCATCCGATCCGGGTCCGCGTCGAGCAATGCCCGAGCCGCTTCAGCCTGTTGACCTTCCGCTCGCTGGAGTCGCTGCACCAACCCACGGAGCTGTTCACCATTGGGGTCCGGCCCGCGAACACCGGGGAGCGGGAGCTGCGCCGGATCACCCCGCAACCGATTCAGACGCTCGATGGCCTGCTCCAAGTTGGTGTTGTCCGTCTCGTCCGCATACGCACTGAGCGTGCGTTCATCCATGCCCTCGAAGTCCGCTTGCTGCAACGGATCGTATTCCTCCATCAGGGCCTGGAACTCGCGCTCGCCCCCTTCCGGGCCGTAGAAGTCCTGGAGGGATGTCTTCAACTCGTTGAGGCGTTCATCGCGCGCTCGCAGCTCCTCCGGGAAACGGTCGTTACGATAGTATTCCGCCTCCTGTTCAGCGAGGTGCTCCACCTCCTGGTTGATGACTTCCTCCGTCATTTCCCGCCCGCCGCTCCCCTCCAAGACCTCACGCTCCAGGTGTCTCACCGGGGAGAACTCATCAATGATGTCCAACAGTTCGTCGTGCGTCACCACCTTCGCGGCCGTCGCAAGGTGATCGTCGTACTGCGCACCGTATGCGTCCATCACCGCCTTCAGCTCAGCCTTCGGCACGTTCGGATTCCCATTCAGGCGTTTGATCCAATCCCGGATCGTTGCCTGCTCCGGCATGTTGGGGTCTGTGTCCACGACCGTCCGCAAACGCGACTGGAATCCAGACAAATCCTCTGCCTCACCACGCGGGCCGATGGCGGGTGCTGGAGGTTTGGGCTTCGCCTTCATAACGGCGGTCCCGGCCTGGGGGGCGCCCTTGCGCACAATCGCGAACGTCCCGTCCGCACGGCGCTGCATCTGCGCGCGAATACCGGCCGCGTTGAATGTCTTCATCTGGCCGACCGCCGCGTCCCGTGACAACCCTTCCGCCAGCACACTCGATCCGGTTCCCGGTTGCCGTACCAGCGCCGTCGAGCGCGGCTGGTAGGGCACGAGGGCGGTGGAGCGTTGTTCGACCGGAGCGAGCGCCATGTTCGGACGCCGGGTCAGCGCCATCGAGGGACTACCCGCCCGTTGCGCCTGTTCCTCAGCCCAGGACTGCGGGAGATTCACGTCGCCTTGATAGGCGCCCTGTTCGAGCCGCCCGATGGCCTTCTGCTGCCGCTGTCCACCGATCCGCCGCGCGACACCTTCGTCCGCGATGACATCGGTGACATTGACCTCGATCTGCCCCGTCTGCGGATCACGCCAGCCCCCGATATGAGCGTGCGGCTGCTTCAGCCGATCCCGAACCTGAGGCGACTGCATCCACCGCTGAATCGCTTCCGCAGGGTTCTCCACGTTGGCCGGGATCGTATGTGTGAACGCCGGATCGGCGACAGCGAAGCCGGTCGCTTGCGAGGGCTTCCGCGTGAGCGGGTTCAACGTCACGCCACCCTGATCCACGATGCTCTTGTAGATGCCCGTCGCATCCTCGCGGCGCCGCATGAACGTCGGCACGTTCATGGACGTGCCGAGGCCCCGGCGTTCCGCGCGGTAGGGCTGTCGCATGAACGTCGGGATGTCGAGGGCGAGATTGCCGACAGCGGGCGCCGGACGACCTGTCCGCGCGGGCGAACTGAGCACACTCCACTCAGGCGCCCCGGCCGCGAAGAGCCGCGCCTCTGGGTTCGCCGTCAGCTCAGCCGCACGCAGCGCCGCCGCCGCAGGCTCTACCGCGCGCGCGGGCAGGAGTCCCCGCAGCTCGGGCAGGAACATCGCCCCCACCGCGATCATGTTCCCGAGGCCCTGCGGTCCCATCTGGCCATCGAGGCCGCGAGGTTGATGACCGAGCGCGATCCCGGTTATGTCTCTCACCCACTTGTCTACCAGCCCAATGCCTTGCGCCGGGGGTTGATCGCTGAGTGGCCCGGATGCGCGTGTTGCCATCGCCGTCGCTGGGTTCTGCGTGCTCGCCGCCACGGCCCGATTGATCGTGGGGAACGGGATGGGCGGGGCAGCCATCGGAGGCTGCGGACGCGCGGGCAACGCATCCGGTCGTTGGACTATCGAAGGCGGGTTGGGATACCGGCGCGCGGAAGCCTCGGGCGACCACAGCTCAGGCGGTGGCCCGCGTTGCCCGAGGATGTTGTTCACATCCTGGCCTTGGTGTTGCAAGAGAAAGAGCCGCTGCATCCACGCAGGGAGCTGCATGGCGGGCGGCGCTGGACGAAGCGGAGGGGTCACGGTAGGTTGGGGGTCCTTCTCCAACGACGAGGCACGGCTATGAAGACGGCGATCCTCCTGCTGTTGATGGTGGGCTGTACGACCCACGCCGAACGTTGGCCTGACGCGACCGCATTCGCCGCAGCCGCAGACTACGAAATGATGTACCGACGGGTGGAGCGATGCAGCCGACTGACCGGCTCATTTGAGTCGGTGGTCTTCCATGTCGCCCCGGATGGAACGCTCGGCCCGCAAGTCATGGGACGATGGGAGCCACCGCACTTGATCTATCTGACCGACTTCGTCGTGTCACGAAATGTCACGGACACCATCGAACACGAGATGCTCCATGACATTCTACAAAACGGCGACTCCACGCATCAAGACCCAGCGTGGGTCGCCTGCCAGCTCTTGCCGTAAGACTCGTCATCCTCGTCATCGTCATCATACGGTCCCCAATAGATGACGCCGCCGACGCAGTCCATTAGGGCGCGAGCAGGCTCGGGCGGAACCGTTTCCGGCGGCGGGCCTGCGCGACACCACCCGTCAGCAGGCCCGCTCCAGCCGGGTTCGTGTACCAGGGCCACAGATCGTGGAGCTGCCCCGCGAGCGCATCCGCGGGCGCGGGACGCATGAGGAGCGGCGCCAGTTCCCGACCCGCAGCGTGCTGCCGCTGATAGGGCAGTGTGCCCATCGACTTCCCGATCTCATGCATCAAACCTGACCGACCAACCGGGATACGCCCACCACGCCCGGCCAGGAGCGTCGTCTCATCGACTTCCGATCCTGTGCCACCGAGGGTCCGCAACGCACGCCGGAGCCTCAGCTCCCGACGAATGTATGGCGCGATCTCGGCCTGAATCTCCGTGAAGCCGGGGATGTGATCGGTGAGCTGCTTCTCCAGTTGCTTCGACGCATCGCTGAGACTATTCGCCAACCGATTCCCCGCCGCCCCGCCTTTCCGACGCAGCGCGAAGGCTTCATCCCGGAGGATCATCCGTACATCGTTGAGCGTGCGCCCATCGAGGACATCCGGTGGACCGACCCCAGCACGCCGGAGATCGTTCAGCACATCCTGCACGTCCTGCCGCGCCACGATCCGCCGCACCGCCGCGGTGTCGAGTGGCCGGTTCAGTGCCGCGTACCGCTGCGAGATCGCCTGCTTCGCTTCGGTGACCTGTTGCAAGGTCGCGCGCGCATCCGCCGCGAGCTGCGCCCGCGCCGACCGATTCATCGCTCCGGTCTGCTGGACCGCCCCCGCGAACTCGGGCGACAGCTCAGCCAGCGTTGGCGGCACGGCGGGCGTCCGCATGCGTCCCGCAGCCCGTTCGAGGCCCTCTTGACCACCTGCGCGTGCGAGCAACTGTTCGCCCATGTCCGCGGCCGGTCCCGTCCGTCCGAACTTCTCCGCACCGATCCGCGGGAGCGCCGCACCAAGGACGCCCGTCCCGAAGCCGATCCCACCGGACAGGAGCATTGACTGCGCCTTGTCCGCGCCGGTCATTGACGTATCGGGAAGCACATCCCCAGCGGTCATCGCACCCGACATCCCCGCACCCATCATCCCCTGCCGGAGCAGATTCGGCCCTGCGGCGGCACCGCCGAGCGCGAACGACGGGAGGCTGCCCATCGTGTTCGCCACGAATGCGGACTTCGGTCGCTGCATGGCGAAACGATCCAGCACCTCGCGTGTGTCGCCAGAGAGCGCACGCGGGATGTTGAGCCCCATCCCGTTTGCGAGCGCCGTCAACTCCTGGATGTTGCGCTCACCCTGCTCCGGGGGCTGAATGCCAATCTCGGTATCGGCCTGATTCTGCGCGGCCATCATCTGGCGCGTCAGCGCCTTCATCGAGGTGATGTTGGACCCGGCCCCAGCCATACGCCGGATCGCGGCGTCGATCTCACCGAGCGGATACTTCCGGCCAGACTTCGTCTGCCCGCGACGCATCCGCATCGCGGTCTCCCACATCTGCCGCAGCTCACGGTAACTGAAGAGACTCTGTGGTTTCGGCTTCATCGCGGCCATCCCGCATCATCCAACGCCCGATCCGTCCGGTCACGCCGACGCCCAAACGGGCGGAAGACTTGGAGGTAGGTGCGAATCTCCACGTCGGTCATGCCTGCATCCCGGAGCTGCCGTTCCGCCTCAGCCCGGTCGTTCTGTGCTTCACCCGCGAGCCGCTCCACAATCGCATCCGTCGTGGAGACCAACTCATCGCGCTGCTCCTTGGTGAGCTTCTCGTGTCCCGCCAGCGATTGCAGGAGCGCGATGAGGTGCCCGATCTCGGGCAGCTTCGCGAGCCCACTCTCGCCCTCCGTGAAGAACTGGCTGTGAACATTGGTCAACGTCGCGGCAGCGGCGAGCAACGTGGCCGTGTTCGGATCGGTTGGGGGCTTATTGCGGAACTGCTCGTACTGTGCGACGGCCGACCGAATTGGTTCCCACTTCCCGAGACGACCCCATACGTTCGTCAGGAGCTGCGTCGGAGGAATCTTGGGCGGCTCTGGCTTCCCGATCTCATGCGCCGTCGCCTGCCCGCGAATCTGCTGGCTGAGCAGTTGTGCGACCTGCTCCGCTTCCGGCCCGCCGACGCGCGTGATGTCTCCCAGCATTTGGTTGATCCGTGCAACCGCTTGCTGCGGCGTCTCATTCGGCTGCGGGGGATACTTCTGGACGATGCCTTCAATGGCACGGCGTCGCCCCATCTGGCCTTGCAGCTCATTGACCTGTCCCGCCTCTTGTCCGGCCTGCGACAATGCCTCGGGCCAGTTCGCGGCCATGAGCGCTTTCCCGACTCCTTCGAGCGGACCACTCGTCCCTTGCGGTTTGGGACCACCTTCTGCGAAGAGGGTTCCGGCCATGCGCAGGAGCGCACTACGGCGCGCGCCCGAGAGCTGCTCGGGCGTAAGCAAGCCCCCGTAGGGCGAGGCACCCTGCGGGAAGAGTCGCCCCAGGAGCCGGTCAAGAATCGACGGCTTACGCGGACGCGAGGGCGGGGGCGCCATCGCCATCGGCGAGGGCGGCGCCTGATCGAGCAACAGTCCGGGCATCATCCTGGTAGGTCTCCATAGCCGAGGGGCTGTCCGGTGTTGTTGATCCCTTGTCCCGCCGCCGCGCCCCATCCGAAGGTCGGACTGCCTGGGATGAAGCTACTGATCGACAGTGCGGTCCCGAGCAGGTTGTTGAACCAGTTGCTCTCCGTCTTCGTGGACTGCGTCTGCCCGTAGGGTCCGACGCTGCTATTCAAGAGCCCTTGCGATCCGATGTCCCAATTCCGCTGCCGGTTCGTGAGGTAGTCGCCCGCACCGAAGAGCGCCTGATTCGCCCCAAAGCCGAAGTTCGCGGCCTGCCCGGCGCGGCCCATCGCATCGTTGAACGCTCCGATGTTGGCCTGTGACTCCATGTCATTCACGCCCTGCATCGCGTTCGAGGTTGCGAGACCCTCACGCGCGCCGATCCCGAATGGCGAGGTCGCGGCGAGCTGCGCGCGACTCCCGGCGGACTGCCGCATCCGCTCAAAGATCGGGTTCATCTGCGCGAAGTACGGGTTCATAAATTGGTTGGCAGCATTCACATCGCCCCCCAACGCATTCAGCCCGCTTTGTCCCACTCCCGCCGCGTTCTTCCACCAATCGACGGCCCCCATGACGTTGGGGTCGAGTCCTGGCATCGGCCGTCCCGCGTAGCTCTGTGCCATCCGCCGCATCTGCTCGACGTAGGATTGAGTCTGCGGATCGAGCCGCGTCTCGGTGACCTGGGGTTTCCCGCCCTTCATAGCGCTGTCTCCATCACGAGGGCCGAGGGGGTCCACCCCTCCGCTCGTAGAAAGGACCGCGCCCACCCTGCGCGTCCGACAAGGAATGCATTCTTACAGCCTTGCTGCTTGGCCCACTCGCGGATCAGCGGCCACATCGTGGCCAGCTCCGCGAGGGTGCCGCCCGCAGCGAACACACACAACGCACGCTTCTGCGGGTAGTCTTGAACCTGCGTCACGACGGCCGACTCATTACCTGGCCAGAGCTGGAACTCACCGCGCTCGATGCCCTGCTGCACATCCTCGAAGGAGTGCGTGCCCGACAGCGCGATGGCGCGACCGATGACTTCGCGGTACTGCTCGATGTCAGCGAACGTGGACTTCTCGTGAATGTCAGCGTTCGTGGACATCAACTTTTCTGCGAGGGAGCCGCGTCGAACCAATCCACGGCATGCGTCGCTTCGCGTGCGACGAACGGCGTGAAGCGCGCCTGCGTGAGCGCCTCGCGCGCGAGATTGAACTCAGCCTCCTCCAGCAGAACAACCCCGCCCTTCGGATTCAGCCCGTACGTTGGGATGTCGCCACGCTTCACCGCGTGTCCAATCGCTTCGAGCTTCGAGAGCGCGCTGCCAATCACCCGCGTCTCACTCGGCGCGGTGAAGCCGCGCGACGTGCCGAGGATGCCGTCGTAGATCAGGTCGAACGTGCGAGCCGCCTCCGGCCCGGTGAAATCCAGCTTCTTCATGTCGCCTCCCACTCTTACCAGCAGGGTATGTGACGGGTCGTCCCGGCGATGCTCACCGGCAGCCAGAAGGCTGGATCGCCCGCCGCAGGCGCGTTGTTGAGCGTCCCTGCCGCGACGCCCGCGCCGTTCGTATGGTTGTTGAACCGAATGCCGATGTTCGTTTGAAGCACGACCTGCCCGGTGATCGTGGCCCCGCCCGCACTAATCGTGAGCGCTCCGGCCTGCGTCACGACGCCGCCCTTGTCCACGCTCCACTGCGAGACGGTGGCAACCTGGAGGTCCAACAGCAGCGATCCCGCCGCCGAGGCCGTGTTCGTGATGTTCAGCTTGATTGCGGTGAAGACGACCCCGGCCGCGTTCCAGGTGGCCGTCATTGTCGCGAGTTGCACATTGGTCGTGTAGGTCGGGCCGGTGAGGATCAGCGCGTTGAGTGTGGCGGTGGGAGCACCTTCGAGGACGACGGCCGTGACCTGCCCGCCCTTCGTCACCTTGAAGACGGTCGTCGTATCCTTCTGCCAATCCGCGAACAGCGACCCGGCACCCGAGAGTGTGTCTGTCAGTGTGAACTTGCAGAACGTGCGGGTGTTGGTGGTCCCGCTCCACACATCATCAGCGCTAATCTTGATGTCGGTCGCGAGGTCTGAGTCGGTGGCATTGCTCAGGATCAGCCGCGTCCCGGCAACGAACGCCCCGGTGATGTTGCCGGAGAAGATGGCGTGTCCGTTGGTGTCCCACGCGACATAGTTGCCACCAGCCGCGCGACTAATTAGAAAACTCGATGTCGTAGTCGCCAGACTCGGGGTGCGGATGGTGACGACACCCGCACCGTTCGTGGCGACCGTGAAGAAGGAAACCGTGGTGGCGTAGCGAAAGACCTCGAAGGTGGACGCGACAACAACCCGCCCGCCACCCCCGATTATCAGGCTGTCAATGAATAACGTCGAATTGGCGTTGAACTGGAAATCCACCAACTTCGCGTTCGTGTTCGGGTTGAGCCCGCTCACCGTCAGATTCGCCTTGAAGAACGTGGCCCCTGCACCACTCGGACTCACCCAGCTCCCAGCCCAATCGACGCAAGGGAGGACGGACGCGCCAGTAACGCTGTAACCGCTAATGATGAACGCCGTCGTGTTCGCGACGGCCGCAATCGTGATCTGCGTGAAGGCGCCAATCTTCGCGTCCCCGCCGCTCGCCATCTGAACTGACCGCGCGATCTGGTTGAAGGTCAGCTCAATCAACCGGCGCGTGTGATCCTGGTCCCGCTGTTCGTAGGCGGTCGGGGCCTGTGGGAGCTTCAGCGGGGTTGCTTGAGTGGTTGTGGCCATGTGTTACCGTTTCCCTGCTGGGATGACCCCGATCCGTGGAACGCCGACACGCCAGTTCGTCGCGTTGACTTCCTCGACGCGCAAGCGCACCCACCGGCCAGTGAGCCGCACCGCCGTAGGATTCGCGGCCGTGAACGGCCCAGCCGATTGCTCGGTCGCCGTGGGATACATGGACGTGTAGAGCGTCATGCGCACGTCGCCCAGCGTCTGCTCATCCGGGATGATCTGCTGGAGACGCAAGAGCTGATCGCCGTCGCCCAGCTCGATGGGGCCGGTCTCTGCATAGACGGACTGGCCTGTCCGATTCGCTCCGAACTCATGCTCGTAGAGGAAGCCATCGGGGTCCAGAAGCACCGGGTACTCGTAAATGCCCCGGTCGATCCCGGAGGCGCGCGGGAGCGTTCCGACGTGCCAATGCCCCTCACGAAAGTTGTAGGCGACGTACTTGGCGTTCTCATTGTCCGCAGTCTTCGAGGGGTAGAACCACCAGACCTCATCGAAGAGAGTCATGGGGACGGCCGCGATCTTCGCCCGCTGGGACTGATCGAGGTCGTTGAAGACATGATCGGCCACGTCACACGGGATCGGCTTGATCGCACCGTCGTACTCGAAGAACTTCCCGTACGACATCCAGAAGACACGATCACCAAGGGCGATACAGGCGTTTGGGCCGATGAGTCCGCAGTTATCGCCGAGCTGCTCGAAGGCGTAGACGAACGTCCCGCCGATGAAGGTCATGGCGTAGATGTCCACATCGGTCCAGAGCATCGTTTGGCGCCGAGTACGCCGTCCTGCCATCAAGCGGCCCTTCGTCGTCAGCGTGAACGAGCCCGCACTGTTCGTCGCACTCGCCGCCCAATCCGTCAGCGACTCCTGTGACGCCCACTGAACCTTGCGGCCTTGCCCGCTCGCCCCGAGTGCCACGATGAAGCGCTCGGGCGTCACGACGATAGCCGTGTTGGAGATCGGCGCGTTGGCAGAGATCGAGTATTGCGAGCTACCTGCGACCGGCGTGACACCCCACACCGGGACCGTCAGGATGGTCGCGGTGTTGCTCGTGATTGTGCGGGTCTGACCCGAGCCGGTCCCGGCCGTGATAGTGACCGTCCGGCCCGCCCACTGGTTCACGACCCAGGTCTTCGAGGTGTCCTGAAGCGTGGTGGAGGTCTGCGCGCCCGTCGCGGTGCCGCTCTCCTCTTGGAGGAGAACAGCGACCGCACCGTTCACGCTCGCCTGGAAGATGCGACCATCCGAGCTGAGGCTTCCGACGAGCAGCTCACCGAAGTTGTCGAGCTGCCACGTCGCAGGAGGCGTCAGCGTCAGCGCACCCGAGCCAGTGCCGTAGTAACCGGACCCGAACGCACCGGAGCCGTAGTTCCCGGACACGAAGAGCCCATCCGCTGCGCCGGTCGTCAGCCCGAAGGGTGTGATGTCAGTAAGCAGGCCATCCGTGTAGAGGTAGAGGTTCGTGTGCGTGCCAACGCCGAGCAACGAAACCGCTGCGTTCGACTTCCAGCCGTGCGAGCCGCGCGGCTTGCCGCTGACCTGGAGATTGATCCCCGAGATTTGATACAGCGAGCTGCCTGCGACCGGGATGGTGCCCCAGGCGACGGAGACCGTCAGGATGGTGGCCGTGTTGCTCGTGATCGTGCGGGTCTGGCCCGCGCCGGTCCCGCTAATGATGCTGACCGTCCGGCCCGCCCACTGATTCACGACCCAGGTTTTGCTCGTGTCCTGGAGCGTGGTCGATGACTGCGCGCCCGTCGCGGTGCCGCTGTCCACGCTGGACGCGACGTTCCGCCAGCCACCGACCGGCGCCATGATCCCTTCGTACCAGCGCACGAGGTTCGCATCGAACCAACGGTTCTTCGCTTGGTACTTGGTACCATTCTTGTAGACGCCCGGCTGGAGCCGCAGCGAGAGAATCTTCTCGATCACGCCGCCTCCCAGCGCACAAACCGCGTCGTACTCACAAGAGAGCGCGACCGCCTGAAGACCCCGTAACCCTCACGCCCCCCACCGGGGTTTGTGTTGCCCTCGATGGTGTCATAGCCCTTACCCGATCCGCCGTCTGTCACGAAGCCGACGTGCGCGAACCGTTTCAGCTCAGGGGACCACAGGAGGAAGAGGTCGCCGCGCTGCGGCGAGGTGACAATCCGATTGCTCGCAGCAGCCCACGCGGCTATCGCCGCCACAGACGCTGTCCGCGGACACAACCACGCAGCGCCGAGCGCCTGACGACCAACTTGCCCGACGAACGCCGCGCACCAGGGCGCGCCCGGTGCGATCCCGGTCTCAGCGAGCCAGTAGTCAATCTGCACGCCACGGTTCGAGTTCTTCGGCTGCTCCATGACGCCGAGGTAGCGCTTCGCCTCAGCGATCACGGCTTCAATCGGTAGGCTCATAGCCCCCGCTGACGCTTTGCCGTCGCGCCGCAATCTCGGCAGTGAGGTGATCCACCACCCCGCCCCCGCGCGCGTTCAGCCACGCCGTCAGGCCCTTGAGCCCGTAGGGCGCGAGGAAGACGAGCGAGGTCCACGCCAGGATGAAGGCGTAAGGCGCGCCGTGCAGGATGAAGACCACGTCGCACACGAGGCCGAAGAGCCAACTCACGGTCGCAACGAGCTTGTAGTGGTTGCCGAGCCCGAGCAGCTCACGGAGGGAATCGCTCATGGGGAAGCCTTCGGATAGGCGCCGGGACGTGAGAGCCGAAGCGAGGTGAGTGGGGTCCCTCGGAATCGGAGCACGGAGCCCGGACGCCCGCTTTATCTGATCCTCCGCGCGCTAAACCACGAAGTGGCCGTGACGCTGGGGCTCAGTCCAGTCGCAAGAAAGAGCATCTCGTAATAGTCGTTCTGCGCGGGCGCATCATCGCACGCGACCACTTGCAGAAACAGCGTGCCAGACGGGGCACTTATGTCGGCGTTGACGTACCGCGCGGTGCTCAAGACTGTGGTGCCATTCTTCCGAATGGTCACCCGGCAGGCGTCCCCGCCGCTTGGGACAACGGAAACCTCCACCTCCCCTACCAACAGCGCTTCAGAGCCCGTCCAGGCCGCGGGGATGGTGATCCGGGTATTGTTCGACGCCGGATCATGGAGGCTCGCGGAGTCGTAGGCATCGACCCCGTCAAAGATGACGGCCAACTCAACACCGTCCGTAAAGCCCTGCGACCCAGCCTTCGTGGCCTTGACACGTTCGAGTGTGGCAGTCACTGGCGCGCCCACGAGGTGGGAGCCGTACCAATTCGTGCCGTTGTTATTCGTCCAGAGCACGACGAAGTCCACGCCCGCTGCCTTGAATGTTGGGATGCCATTACCGAGCCACGTCACGGAGCCAGGGAAGGTCACCGTGAACGCCGCGCCGTTGATGAGCTTGAGGATGATGTGTGACGCGAAGGTGCCCGCCGGGACGCCCGTGAACGAGATCGTCTTCGCCGCATCGACCGTCAATTCCCAAAAGTTCGTCGTCGCCACGTTGAGCACACCATCAGTTGTCACCGCACGCGCAGTGATCTGAGCTGGCGCACCAACCAGTTGCGCCGCGTACCAGTTCGTGCCGTTGTTGTTTGTCCAGAGCATGACGAAATCCACGCCCGCAGTCTTGAACGCCGGGATGCCATTGCCCAGCCACGTCACGGAGCCAGAGAAGGTCACCGTAAAGGCGGCGCCATTGATGAGCTTCAGGATCGCAAAGGACGCGAATGTCCCGGCCGGGACGCCAGTGAAGGAGATCGTCTTCGGCGCATCGACGGTCAGCTCCCACAAGTTCGCGCTCGCCAGATTGAGGACGCCGTCTGTCGTGACGGCGCGCACGATCCGCGGCAAGCCGATGAGTGTGTCGAGTGAGTCAAAGTCCGTATTGAGCTTCGTGCCCCAGGTCCCGGAACTCGCTCCCACCTCGGGCTTCGTGAGCCCGAAAAACGCAGTCGTTGTGTCAGCCACTGCTCCCCCTTTAGAAGCTGCGCGGCAGACGGATGCGTTTCGCCGAGGCGCTGTATTGCGCGCGCTCAGCCTCGCTGGTGATCTCCGTCTCAGCCGTTTTGAATCGCTGCTCCCACATCGGGAGCCGCTCGTCGTGTTGCAGGAAGGGCGCGGACTCAGCGAGTGCGCCGTAGAGGTACAGATCAGGATGCCGCAGGAAGAGCGCGTTCGTCACAGTTGCCAGCGGGTCCAAGTCCCGGATGAACTGGAAGTCGATGTCGAAGTTGCCACTCGGCTGCGGCCATAGGTACAGCTTCGCGCCCGAGCTGGAGAGCCAGGTGTCCATCTGCGGCGCGATGAGTGCGACAGTGGGCACGCCGGAGGCATTACGATTCGACTGCGCCAGCGTGCGCCACGCCTCGGGCGTCACGATGTCCAGATCGTGCTGGTACGTGGAAGACGACGCCCAAAGGGCGATGATCTCCTTGACGTACGTGGGCAACGACATGGGCTGCGCCGAGACGGTGAATGGAAGCCCAGCGTTCGCCGTGCTGTAGATTTGCTTGAACCAATGCTGATTGCGCCGGATGCGAGCTTCAGAGAGCGCAATGAACTCGGGGATGCGCGCCGTCAGATCGTCGCGGTTCAACCAGTTCGCGACGGCCGTCTGCAACTCAGCGTAGGTGTTAAGCGCCACTGACTTCCTCCTTCGACTCGGCCACCACGATCAACCCGTTGTCGATCCCGAATTGAATCGCGTGTTCCGGGCAGAACTCGAAGCGTCCGATGTGTGCCACTTCCTTGGTCAGGTCATTGTCGATCAGCGTGGCGATCCCCGCCTTCGCGAGCTGGAGGCAGAAATACACGTCCTCCCCGATGAACCCATTCGACTCCTTGTTGTAGCCGATCATAAATCGCGGCTTGTTCACCGCTTTGATCGCCGCCCGCGTCACGAGCATCACCCCGAACCCGCACGCACTGGCTTGCTCCAGCCCCGTCTTCTCGGGCGTCGGCCACACGCGCTTGTCCCAATTCCCGGCCTCCGCGAAGGCCACCGGCAGGAAGGGTGCGCTGCGGGCCGTGTAGTTCACGCACACGACCGGCACGTCCCGCGCGAGCAGACGCACGAGCGCATCCTTCGGGAAGCGCATGTCTGTGTCGAGGAAGAGGACGTGCGTCGCGTTGGTTTCGAGCGCCGAATCGAGCAGCATTTCCCGCTGCTTCATAATGAGCGAGCCCGAGCACATACTGATCCGCAGCGCGATGTCCGACCGGATGGAAGCCGTGTGGGACATCATGCGCGCCAGATCGTAGGCCCAAAACGCCTTGACCTCATCCCCTGTGGGGACCGCGATGACGACGCTCTCGTTCATACGTGCTCCAGCGTCGTGCGGAACAGCTTGTTGTCCGGGTCGTTGAGCCACCGCTTCATGGCCTCTTGCTTCTCGTGCCACGACAGGCCCTGCTCTCGCCACGTCTTGTAGAGGTCTGCGAGGATGTTGCCGGGAATTGTGGCCACGACGTGGCCCTCGCCTTTGGGACGCTCCTCGTTCTGGAGTCGCTTGTTCCGTTCAAGGAGCGCCGTCACGTCCTGCTGATCCTGGATCGTGAACTCATCCGCGACGGGATCGTAGTGGAATGTCTGGACGGTCTTCGTGACCGGATCGCGGTCGAAGATCAGCTCGGTCACAGTCGGATGCTTCCGAGATTCACCGACACCCCAACGCCAACGCAGGGACGAGCCCCGCAGTAGCCGACGAAGACCCCCACCCCGATGTTCGAGCCCACGAATCGCGGGTAAGCCTTCGGCCGCGAGGCGAGCACTCGCCGCAATTCGTCGTTCGACGCTTGCAGGAGATTGATCGCCCCGGCCTGAGCCACAGTCTGGCTGTGTAGGTCGGAGATTTGTGCCGCCTGAAGGGCGATGAGGGTGTCCCGGACGGCCAGATTCGGCGCGCAGGAACTGTCAGGCGGATGGAGGGCATCGACGGCCGCGACCTGAACGGTCACGGTCCTGATGACGGTGTCCCGTTTCGCGGCTTGCGCCTCGAAGCGGTTGGCGCGATCTCGTTCGAGATCGACCTGGACTTGCGCATTGCGCGCATGCCCCTCTGCGAGCTGCGCGGCGACCTCGAACCGGACGGCGCGCCGGTACTGACAGCTCCCGATACTGCCGCCGATGATCGCCAGTGCGAGCGCGGCCACGACGAGCACCCACTCTCGGGGTTTCATTCGGATTCTTTCAGCCATCGCCTGGAGGGGAGCAGGTACATGTACCTGCTCACCTCCAGGGACAGCGCTACGGCTTAGATCAGGTCGTAGATGCCTGCCAGTCCGGCTTCCTGGTTACAGCGCAGACCGAACTCGACAAGCAACATCCGCTTCTCAGCGTCACCCGTCTTAGCGAGGGGTTCGGTGAAGAACGGACGCAGGTAGGACACCGACAACAGGTCGGGGTCGATGAGGAAGGCATCGCGGTTCCGCTGGAAGCGGTTCGGGACGATGCTGATGGTGCCGAAGTCGGACACATACACGTCCGCGGCCCCGATGATAGCAGCCTCTTCGACGGCACTCTGGTAATACGTCTTGGTCGCGACACCCGCGAAGCCCGACGCGACCACCTTGTTGCCTCCACCGACCATCAGGAACTCAGGCTTCCCGCCCTGCGTCCATGCCTGTTGCATGCCAGTTTTCAGCATGGCCTCAGTGAACGCGGCGGTCGTGCCGTCCGTCCGGGTGCCGGATGGGACGTTGGTGTAGACGGGGTCCACTCCGCCCGCACCCTTCTGCGTGTTGGTCTTGATGAACGCGAGCAACGCCCCGGTCTTACGGGCCGTGGTTGTGTTGCCAGTCACCGCGCCCTGGTTTGCCAGGAACGTGGTTTCCATGTCGCGCTTCAGCTCGGCCGATTTCTTGGCGAGCTGATACGACAACTCGGACTTCCGCCCAGCCTTGTCTACCGCATCCTCGGAACCCGAGATAATGACGGTCTTGCGGCTGATCTGCGTGAAGTTGCCGAGACGCACAGTCGGCGTCACCGCGTCGAACGCGGCGATGTCGTCACCGTCGAGCTGCGCGTTGGTCGTTACGGCCGCGGCGAGCGCGTCGGTCTGCCACTCGAAGAAGGTGTTCTGCGCCGAGCCCTTGCCGATGTTCGACATGAAGGGCGTTTCTTTCGGCGAGATGTTGTAGATCGCGTCGGACAGGTCCTCACGGATGCCCTTCGCGTCGTACGTGGTGAAAGTATTGGCCACAATGGCCATAGGAACTCCTTGGAACTAGCGCGCGGTCCCGCTTAGTCCGGGATCAGATGCATGAATGCCTTCGCCGCGTCTTCGACACGGCCTGTTTTCGCGAGTCGTTCCAGCGCGCGCTTCTTCTCAGATGGGGGGCGAGGCTTGTCACCGGGGGAGCCGGGCGCCGCGGACTTGATCTTGGGTTTCCCCGCGACCTTCGCCTGCGTCGTCGGTTTCTTGGCCTGGAGCTGGTCCCACAACATCGCTTTGCGAATGACGAGGACGAGCCGGTGATCGTTGACCGCAGCGATCTCCTGATCCGTCACGCCAATCCCGCGGACGTAGCTGACCAACGCCTCACGTTCCGTCTGCGCCTTGGCCTCGTCTTTCCAGTCCGGCAATGCCTCCAGCAGTTTCTCGTACTCCTGGCCCACCGATTCTCGCGCGCGGTGCGTGCGATCCTCGGCTTCGGCTTTGGCGACGAGGTCCTGCTGTGCCGTGATGGAGTCTCGACGGGTCTTGAACTGCTGCCATGCGTCCCAGGTCGCGGTGAACTCCTCGGGAGTCACGCTGGACTTGAGCTGCGTCCAGTTCGGCTCCTTCGGGACCATCGCATTGAGTGCCTGTTGCGCCTGTTCCAGCACTTCGGCGTACTGCGCACGCTGCTCACGCGCCTTCGCGGCCTCGGCCTCCACAGTTTTGCGCTGTTCGGCGAGCGCCTGCGTCTTGCGCGTGTAGTCCTGGGTCCGAGAGTAGCCCCCGAGCAGCTCATCGAGTGTGACCTCGGTGTCTTTTCCATCGACGCGAACCTTGAAGGTTGGGACCTTGGGTTCCGTCTCGGACTCGGGCTCTGTTTCTTCGACCTCAGGTTCCGATTCCCTATTCTCGGGCTCGACTTCGGCGCCCTCTTCGACGGCCGACGACGTGTCTCCAGACTCGGGCTCGGATTCCGGCTCTACTTCGGGTTCAGGCTGGGGCTCTGCGCTCTTGGCCTTCTCCTTTTTCGGAGCCGGGGGTGTCTCGCGGGCATTCCCTTGTTCCTCATCGGAAAGGAGTCCCTCGAAAACGCTTGCTGCTCTCTTCAACGACGATTCGGCGGTGGGCGGGGAACCCTTATCGCCGTCCTGCTTGTCCTGCGGCATGACCTACGTCCGGCCGGGGTTCCTTCCCCGGCGCAACTCAAGTGGTTCGGCCCACATCGCGGGCGCGCTCAGCGTCGATACGCTTCTGCGCTACGTGCCCGCGCTCGATTGTCACCTGCACCTGCCGTTCCATCGCTCGAAGACCCTGGAGTCTGATCCAGGCACCCTCGCGGGCCTCGGCAGTCTGGCCCGTCTTCCAATCCCGCACGCATTCTGCTTCGGCATCGCCGAGCAACGCGCGGAACGTTTCATCGTTCTGGAGGCGCAGCATGTGCTCCGCATCGAGCACCAGCTCGCGATCCGTCTTCCTCGGCTGTTCCCCCACTCGGAACGGTTGCATGATCCTCCGTTAGGCCGGAATCGACAGGTTGTAGCTCGTCACGGAGACGGCAGCGCCTGCTTGGATCAACACCGCGTTGAGGTTGATGTCCGCACCGCTCGTCGCGACACTTACGTCCCATACGCGCACTCCCGCCGAGGTGACGAACGTCGCCCAGGTCGCGGTGCCGGTCGCGTCCGCGCTCGTGTCGTTGGAGATCGCATTCGCCACGATGGACCCGCTCGCCGCTGCGGCGAACGGAGTCGCTGAGAGGGCCAATTCCGCGAGCTTGACCTGCGCGCCGAGCGCCGTATCGGCCGTCGCGGGTTGCGTCCCGTCGTAGAAGCGGAGGAAGCCCCCCGCCCCGAGCTGCCCGTTCATCTGATCGAGCATCACGTTTCGCGCGGCGATGCTGATGTGTATGTTGAGGGCCACTCGTCCTCGCTACAGCTCTCCGACGAGAGCCAACAAGGTCAACACGTCATCTTCGTCCTGCCCTTCACCCCAGGCGATCCCGCCCTCCCCACCACTCAGGATCAGCAGCTCCGAGCGCCCATACCCAAACCCGAAATCGCGCAGCGGATCGAAGTCCGGTGCCAGTTCAAATGGTTCGGTTTCGAGGCGATAGCGGCGCGGCTTGCCAGGGACATGATCCTTGGGAGGTGGCGGGCCACCGCCGTCGAGGACGAAGGCGCGTGGCGAGAAACCCTGGTCATCAAAGACGATGATGCTGGCGCCGCTGCCGGTGATCGCGCCACTCTCGACGGTTCCCGAGCCGGAGTCGGTGAAGACCACCACCGACGCGCCCGAGCCCTGGTAGATGACGAGTGCCGATCCGGCGTCCGTGAACGCGACGGCCGATATACCCGAGCCCAGGTAGATGACCTGAGCCATTCCAGCATCGACGAAGAGAACACTGCTTGAGCCGCTGCCGGTGATGTCATTGGATTGCAGCGCCAGCAGCAGACTCACGGGTCTATAGCCATCCAGGCGAAGCGACGAGTATCTAAGACGTTCGAGGAATTGACCGTGAAGCTGACCCCAAGGACGCGAGCCGCCACATCAATGCTGCCCAGGTTTAGGGTTCCTGCCTGCGCAGTCAGGAAGATGAGGGTGTCTGCGCCAACACCCCGGTAGAGGATCGTCGCGGTCCCTGCGACAAGGTCAGCAAACCCCACGACCACGCGATTGCTATAGAGGTCATCGGTCACATCAACGATGACGGGATACGGAACACTCATCAGCGTTCCACGAACCGCACGGAACCAAAAACGCTGTCGCCGATGACCGACACGTTTGTCGGGCCGTTTCGCAACGCCAGCACTTCATTCTGCTTCAGTTCGATGGCTGTGGGCCACTCCAGAATCTCTAGGAAGCCGCCAGCAGCTTGGACGGTCGCGGCCGGTGTCAGACGACCCTGTGTGCCCGTCCAGATCGACGCGCCGAACGTCACACCCGTCACCGTGAGGCCCGTATCGAGGATGCGCGCATCTACGGCGACGGATTGCGTCAGGTCGGTCTGGAAGATCGCGGGCGTGACAACGGCCCCACCCGATAGTGCAGTGTTGCCGGTCCCCTTGATCCACTCATACCGCATGAGCGTGGCCGCGCCCGTGCCATCGAATGACAACTGCATCACGATCCGCGTGATGTAGAGCCGCTTCGTCGCGTGTGTATTGCGGACAGCCCATACGGACGCCCCGGCTGCGGTCGCGGCCGTTTGTCGAACGAGGACGTTGAGACCGCCCCGCGCGGTGTCAGTCCCCATGCCCGTGAGAGGAAGCCCGTTCCCGTCATACAGCGTGACCCGGCCTGCTTTCGATGCCGGATCAATGGTCCAGAGATCGACGCTGCCGCCAGAGATGATGTCGGTGCTCATGCTTGCGTCACCCAACGAACTTTCCGGTCACCGTAGGTGTGACCACGCACACAGGTCCCGCGTATCCGAAAACTCGATGCCGTGAGGAACTCACACTCGTACTCGACCCGGTCCACCCGGCTCACGTCCGCAGTGTGATCGGCAGTGGACTCAGCCATCGCAAACGCTTCGAGAAAGCTCGTCGCGCTCAGGCCCGTCTGCCCCGTCACATCGACGGACGCCGTCGCCCGTCGCGCGGACGACGTGCCGAAGTTGAGCGTCGCCGTGCCGGTCGCCATCAGCCATTGCCTTCCTCGGTCTCGATGACACTCGCGCGCCCCTGGTCATCCCGTTCAATCCGGTGACGCCGGACGCTCTTCGCGGCCTTTGCGTCCGCATCGAGCCGAGCCTTGTGCTTCGCCACGTCCGCGTCCGTCGCGATGCGTTGCTGCTCCATGTCCGCGTGTATCTGTTCGGCCGTGATCTGTGCGTTGTATTTCAGGTTCATCTCGCGAATCTTGAGCGCCATCTCGGCTTCAATGCGGTCGCGCTCGCGCGCGTCTACCATCTCCATCTCTTGCTCGCGGAGGCGCAGGTCTTCGGACTGCCGCATGATCTCGACCTTATGCTTCTCGGCCTCGATCTGGACATCCGCCTGCTTCTTCATCACGTCCGCTTTGGCGCGCTCCATCTCAGCCTGCGCGATCATCGTGTTCGGATCGGGTTGCTGCGGCTCGGGCGGCTTCCAATCGGGCGGCACATCGCTGAAGAACGACTCCGCATCCATCCGGCCGCGGAGTTTCAGCATCTTGACGAGGGTGTCGCGGTACTGCTTGAGCGTCACCATCGGGTTCCCTGGCCCAAGGGTCTGGAGCACCTGCTCCTGCTTCGCCGCGATCCCGTCCAGCACGCCGATCTTCTCCTCCAGCGTGCCCCCGCCGATCCCCACGTTGATGGAGATGTCGAGATTGGCGTCCCAGCTCCGCGGGTCCATCTGCGCGTAACGGCCATTCACACGCGCCATGCGCGGCGCATCCTGATGCGCGACGAGGAGCCGGAGAATCCCGCTGAAGAGCTTGCGGAAGCCGGTCTCAGCGAAGATGCGCGCGATCATTTCGATGTGTTCGTGCGCTGAATCGACCGCGGACGTGACGGCTGCTTTTGTGGTGGACTGCATTTCGCTCGCGTCCATGCCGGTCGAGCGCTCGGGTGAGCCGGTGCGGTTCTCCTTCACCGACTTGATGTATTCGAGGACGGCCAGGGCCTCACGGCCGACGAACTGATGCGTGATCTCCTGGATCGCGCCCTGCTGACGCATCCGAATCGGCGCGCCGATCTGCGTGTTCAGCACGTCTTCGAGCGCAACATCACCCTCGACGTAGCCGATCCGCGGATGGATCGAGAGCGCGAGCGAGTCGAGCATGGACCGCACGATCATGGACGTGATCTTCTGCAAGTCCATCGTGTAGTCGGCGTACGACAGGCCGATGATCGTGTGCGGCTCGGGGTCCGGGGAGAGCACGGCGAACGGCCGCTCGTCGCAGGCTTCGTTCTCGATGACGTGGTAGGTCGGCCCGATCATCACGACCCGCCGCAGCTCCCCGTTCAAGTAGGGGTAGCCCTCGATGTAGAGCACCTTCTGATCGAGCGGAGGAGCGCTGGGCAGGATGTCGGGCTTGACGATCCGCTGCCGCGCAATCTCTTCCTGATTCTGGTTCAGCTCTTCCGAGGTGAAGCCAAACTCCTCGATGTCATCCTCGTCCACCCCCATGTCCAGGAGCTGCGCCTTGGTCAGCTCCGTCCGGTGGCCCACAAAGCGGGCGACACCGGGCTGCCGGGGATCGGCGTCGGTCGTGCGCGCGCCGCGCGTGAAGATGAACTCCTCGGGCGGCATCGCAATGAAGCGGATGCGGCCTGACTTCTTGGTTTGGGTATACTCGGCATCGTACAACTGCGCTCCGGGCGGGCTACTCTTGCAGGGCGAGACCGCATCAATCTCGATCTCGGGGTCCTCATCGAGTAGTGTGAGCGCTTCTACCGAGAGATACGTTGCCGAGTAGGCCCGTTCCTCTTCTGCGTCGTCGTACCAGTATTTGACGATGCCCAGCCGCTTGGTCAGCGCATCCTTGAACCACTCGTACAGAACGAGGAACCCGCGGTTGTCTTCCTTGACGACCACATCCCACACGTAGTTGGTCGCGTCTTCCGCTTGCTGGACCTGATCCGGGCGCCGCGGCCGATACTCGACGGCCTGTTCGGGGCCGGTGAAGATGCGCAGGATGCTCGGCAAGACCTGGAGCACCGTGTCACGGAACTCCGTCGTGACGACCTGCGAGCGACCCTCCTCTTCGTTCCCGTAGAGGTCGCCCTTGTAGTATTTCGTGATCGTCGCGCGCTCAGGCGACAGCTCGCCGTCCACGTATAGGATGGCATCGGACACCATCGCATGGAGCGCCGACTGCACTTCCTCATCCGACATCTTGCTCGGCGCGTCCTGGACCTCGGACTGCCGGATGACTTCGTCGGCCGGGCTGCTCAGATAGGCGGGTGCCGTCATCGAATCCCTTACACGAGCCCCTTCAGGGGCCGAGAGAGCTTGGTCTTCCAGCTCGTAAATGCCGAGCGCCCGTGGGCGAGGATCATGGCGTCGGAAGCGAAGGTGAGCATCATCGCGTCGGCGAGGTCCGGGGACCGCTGCCCGCGTTTCTTCAGCTCATCCTTCGACTCGATCAGCAGCTTGTTCGACTGCGGCCGGTACTTGTAGAGCGGCTTCGTCAGCTCTTCGATGAGATCGTCCTGTTTGGGGATGATGACATCGCGGGCGTTGAACCACTCCCGCATCTTGAACCACAGCTCGGCCCGCAGATTCGCGTACAGGTCTTTGTTCACCGCGGCGGGCGACTCACTGACGTTGATCCCGCGGGCCGGGAGACCCAGCTCGCGGAGCCGGTCAACGACGCCCGCGCCCATCCCGATGGAGTCGATGTTGATTTCAGTCGGGCGCAGCTCCAACGGCTGCGTCATGTCGTATTCCTGTTTCACCCAACCCGCGACCGCCATCGTGTCCATCTTGACGCGCCAGCGGACGGGTTCGAGCAGCTCGTTGCCGCGGCGCTTGGCGATGGCCGAGCGATCCGATCCGTAGCGCGCCACGTCCACGCCCCACACGACCGGCGCCGTGCGCGTCGGCTTCACATCCCGCGTCGTCGCCGCCTCGACCAAGTCGAACGGCACAACGACGTTGTCCTCCGAGGTGGGGAACTCGCCCAGGACGCGGACCCGGTATGCATTGGAATCGCGTCCGTAGGTGCGCTCGACCTGATAGGCAAAGTCCTGGGTGACGCCGGACGGCACTTCACTACAGGGGACCGTCCGGGTCCACCACATGTCGGCGAGCTTGCCGTGCGTGTCGAAGAAGAAGCCTTGCGCCCGGACGGGGTTCCCGGCCAGGATCGTCATGGCGTTGTGGCCCGACATCGACCCTACGGCCGACTCGAAGACCACCTCCGCGATCCCGGACGCCTCGTCAGCGATCAACAACACGAAGCCGGGGGAGTGAACCCCCTGCATCGCTTCGGGCGCCTCGGGGCGTGAAGTCTTGATCGAGACGAATGACTCGGATGGCGCGATGAGGAGTTCGCAACGATCCGACTTGACGGGCTTCGACAGCAGCTCGCGGAGGGCGAGCGGGAGTCTTTCAACCCACGTCTTGAACTCAGCCCAAAAAGCGTCGAAGAGCTGCTTCTCGGTCGGCGCCGTGACGGCCGTTTTCTGCGGGAAGCGACAGACCTGATGGTGAATTGCCAACCACGCGAGGACGGTGGTCTTCCCTACTCCGTGGCCCGACTTCACGCTGATCCGGCGTTCGCGCCGGTCGTACGCCGCCATCAGCTCAGATTGCCACGGGTACACGTCTTTCCCTTCGGCCCGCTCCTTCTCGTTCGGGAAGCCGAGCACCTCCCGGACGAACAGCTCGCAGTGGTCCTTATACTTCTCCAGGAACTGGAGAAATGGCTGCTCCCCACTCATGGGGTCAGACCGGGCGGTAGAAACTCAGCGAGATGTTGAGCGAGCCAGTTCCATCGGTGCCCACATGTCCGCTGGAGGACAGCGCACCCTCGACCCCATCGGGGGCGGCCTCGATCACGTTCGCGGCGAAGGCCGCGATCTCGTCCATGACGGCCTTGTGTGCGCCGTCGTTCGCATACGCGGGTTGGGCGCGATGCACCTGAGCAAATGCCGCCCGCGCTTCAGCCTTCGGGGCCTTCGTGGTGAGACTCCAGCTCATAGTTTTCTCCGAGTTTTGACAGGACGGCGACGGGGGGCCTTGAGCCCACGGATTTGCGCTTCGAGGGACTTGATCGTATCGAGCGCCGCGTCGAGTCGGCTGTTGACGACGGCGTGAACCACCGCGATGTCCTTCTGCACTCGCCGCTGTGACCACAGCACCGCAAGGGTTGGCGGGATGGCGGCGATGATGGCGACCGCGACGGCGGTCGGATCACTCAACCAGAACGCCGCAAGAATCGTCGGGGTACTGGCGATACCAGCAGCAAAAAAGGCGAGGGGATCGGTCACGCGCATTTACCTCCGAAATGACCCCAGCCGGGGGCCTCGGGGGTGTGTGTCACCCAGGCCATTTCCATGCGCCCCCCTCTTCAAGGGCGGCGGGGGGTGTCACGGTGCTGGCGCTGCGCTGTCCGCGCGCCCGGCATAGCTGCGGCATAGCGGCTTGCGATCTAGCGGAGGATCAACGTGTTGCGAGGGCGATGCTGATTGCTAATCGAGCGTGCTACCAGCGTGGTATCATGCTGCTGTCGTGATGTGTGTCTCGCGCGCGTGCGCGAAGCGCAACCTCGCGATCTACGCGCGAGCTACAGTAACCACAGGACCAACGTACTCGAACCCATTCGCTTGTCCTGTTCTCGTCATCACATCAGCGAACTCGATGCGATCCAAGTATGGACGATCCTTGAGCCAGCGCGTGAAGACAGCACGCCAGTTCATATACTCCACGTCTCTCACTCGGCTCGCCTCACTCGACCCTGACTGTCCAGGTGCTGCGCCATCTGCTCAGCGAGGGACGCTGGCTTGTGCTTCTTCGACGCGCGCGGCGCCTTGGGCTTCTCAGCCTTCGGACGCCGCGCGTACTTCGCCGCCTTCGGCATTACACCGTGGCCGGATCGAAGGCCAGCTCACGCAGCGCCTGCTGCACACTTGCGTTGACCTGACCGAGCGAGAGTATCTCGCGAATCTCGGCATCGACTGAGCCCGAGCCACCAGCCAACAGTGCTGCACCCCACGATCCCTGCGTCATCGTCTCGGTGCTGGCGATCAGGTTGCCAACCTGCCCTGGCGCGCGCGACTGCACGACGACAGTCGTTGCAGTCACCGCTGATGCACGCACGAGCGGATTCTGCACCGTGCCGTTGCTATACTGCGTCCCGATGGTTCCCGTCAGGTTGATCGCGTCGAAGAGATTCTGCGCTGACGCGGCTGCGGTCGCACCAACGAGTATCTCGTTGGCGACTGTGAACGTCGCTCGCCACGTATAGGTGACACTCCCGACGACGACTGTCTCGGCTGCGACCGCATTGGCAGCGAACGTCAGGGTTTGGACTGCGTAGACTACGGCCATGTGATTACCTCACTGGTTGGAGAAGGGACGACATCGAGGATCGGAGCGCTGTCGGCCCCGCTGGTGAGCTGCTTGGGAGGTGCGGGCAACGGCATCGGCTGCGCGCGAAGCGCATCGAGGTGCAGTTGTCCAATGCTGATGTTGACGTGCGCCTGCTTGTCCGGCTCGCCGAACGTCTTGCGATCATACACACTCGCGAGCCACTTCCGATGCTCAGCGCGCGCCTTCGCCTTCGCAATCTCATCACGTTCGGCGGGTACATCGTCCAGGATTTGCATGGCCTCCTCAGCCAGCGCGGCGGCAGCATCCCGTTGCGCTTGGCTGAAGAGGTCCGCAATTTCGATGTTCTCGTGGAGCAACTGCGACAGGTACTGTCGCGAGCAACCGAGGTCGCGAGCAATGCTCGCCATCGTCTCCCCGGACGCGATGCGTGCGAGGATGGCCGACCAACCACCGAGGGCTTTGATTGTGGTGAGAGTAGTGCGCCGGAACGGTCGGCCGCTCATGCAGCTCCTCAACGGACAAGACCGCTCGACACACCTGCTTCCACCTCAATATAAGTCACGCTGCAAAACGGTCAACGAAGGGGACGAAGGGGACGACCCCTTCGGTCCCTCTATACTCCTGTAGAGGGGTTATAGAGGTCTACACAATGCAGGCATAGGTGTACCGAAGCCTACGTTCCCCTTCGCCCACCTCCGATTCCAGGCCGAGGATGGCAATGGAACACCGAAGCCAGATGGCCGGGCTTCCATAAATCGAGTGCTCCTGCCTCCTGATACCATTCTGGTTGCGTCCGTGGTACCAAGCTGGTATCATCCGAGACCCCCCATCAGGATGGGACGATGACGAAGAAGCAACAGGATGGCGGCGCCTTGCCATATGAGCCGCGAGACGAAGTCCACTTCACTCGGCTTGGCGTGGCCTGTATTGAGCAGCACGATCTCGTGGTCCTAGCGGACGGCGAGAGGTGGCGTATCGTTCGGTTGCTCGCGAAGCGGGATGCGAATAGCAACCTGCGCTACGCCTGCGTGTCGGAAGACGGCGACAAGGCTGAGGTGCATTCCATCACCGCCTTCGTGGAGTTGTTGCGCCCCGACATCACCCCAAAACTGGCAGCGCTCATGGTGGATCAGGACGGGTTTGATTTCACGGTGCGCAATGAAGGCACGGTCTCGACCTTCGAGCCCCACACGGATCGCGCGCGCGACTGGTTGAAGAAGCACGTCCAAGCAGAGTCGTGGCAGTGGCTCGGGGGTCTGCTCACGGTCGAGCGGCGCTACTCAACCGATCTCCTCTATGGCATCATCAACGAGGGCTTCACCGTCGCGGTGAACCCCACATGATTGCGCCCCTGCCAGACGAACGTGAGCACTGTCCGTCGTGCAAGACACGTTCGCGCCGGATGGTGAGTCTCACGTCCGGCGGCGCGACCATTGAGCGCCGCATTTGCAACCAGGGCCATACGTGGCGCTGGATGAAGCGCACCGAGAAGAGCGAGTGGGAGCTGATCGCGAAGGCCAACGGCGGCGACAAGGGAGAGGCACCCGTATGAACGATGTGGAGAAGGTGAAATCCGCGCAGAAACACATCCGCGCGGCGTGGGACACCGCGATCACGGTCGGCGTCAATCCGCCCGGCCTCTTGCGGACGGCCGTCGAGCTGGCGGATCAGCGCACCCCGCTTGCCTCGCTGACGGGCGCGGTCTTCGCCGCTGAGGCGCTGCGGCACATGCTCAACTTGGGGATGGAGACCGGCAAGGACCCGGTCCTGGTCGATCTCTACGTGCGCGCAGTGACACTCTCCGAGGAGTTGCAACAGCTCGTAGCACGACGGTTTGACGGGAAGTGATGGGAGTCACAGATTCTTCTCTTTGGGAGGTTACATGAACATTGGGGACGCAGACGTATTGTTGACCGATTTGATCGCTGATGCGCAGCGCAATGGCGTGGCGCACGCTAAGAACATCTTCCAGCAGATGCTGGACCAAACCCGGCGCGGTCAGACGTGGGCCATCATCGTGCCCGCAGCATTCCTGGAGGGGATCACACTCCCGCAGGGCTTGACGGTGCGGAGTCAGGCCGAACTGCCACCACTCGGACAGCCTGATGTGGGCTCCGCGTGGCGGGCGCGGATCATCATGGGCGTAGTCGAGGAGGTATAACATGGGACGCCTTGCATTGCAGGATATGCTGCTCCAGAACGTGCAACGGCAGGAGGTGTTGCGCTGGCATCTTCAGCACAATCACTTTCCGCCGCACCCGACGTTTATGATCGCGGTCGCGGAGGCCGCGATTGATGCCTGCCAAGCAGGGGAGCCGGAGAAACGGATTGCGCTCCCGGAGGGTGTCGAACACAAGCGATTCGGGAAGGACGTTCCTGCGGCCGTGATCGTGGAGAGTCTGCACCTGCGGGAGTTCCTGGAATGATGCATCTGTGGCGCTGTCATCAGTGTGGCTTGCTCTACTCATTACTGCCGCCGAGCGCCTTCCGAGCAGGTGAACCGCGTTGTGTCGTGTGCCTCCTCTTTCTTCAGTGGATCGGCACGAGGGAAGTCAAATGAAACCGGAGGATGGCAACGTGACGCCGCTGAAACCACAGACCAACGTTCGCCTAAGCGATGAAGGGCGCGCCTTGCTCGATGCGTTGGCCGCTCGCTACGGGTACACCAATGGCGCTATGGTCGAAATGCTGGTGCGCGAGAAGGCGAAGGCTGAAGGCATCGAGCTGCCGGTCGCCAAGGGGAGGAAACGGAAATGACCACCGGGTATCCAGTGATTACCTGGACGAGGCTGAAGCTGCGCTGCTTCGTCACCGCGTATGGGGATGCCCAGCGGGAGGGGGTCGATGTGTTCATCTTCGACGGCCACGAGTTCTACACGGGCTACGCGAAGTACCTGATCGAGTTCCTTGAGACGAGGTTGCCGAAGTGACGCGCATTCTTGATCGGCCGATTGCGGAGCTGTTGCCCGAGATCGACGGCTTCATAGCGCGCGGCGCGACGGTCTACATCAAGTGGACCTGCCCCAAATGCGGCGAGCGCGTCATCGCGGACGAGCCGAACGTCTACAACGCGCTCGGGTATCGGCACACCGAGCGTCAGGACGGAACGCCCTGCGACGGCCTCTACCTCGGGACTGTGTTTGGTCTGGCCGTCATCGCTTCCGGTGCATCGTTGGATGGAGGGCAGCGTGGGCATTCTTAATTGGGCTGGGCCGGAAGATGATTTGGGTCCTGACACGGCGCTCGAAGAATACAAGCAGCAGCTATGGGGGGTAATCGGCGCCTGTCGCGATCCTGCGGATCGCCGCATCCTGTTGCGCGAGCTGGAGCGACTCAACCAGGAAGGCAGGAAGGCATTACCGGACCATGATCTCTGACGCACTGCGGTCAAGCGTGGAGCTATACAAGCGGACGCTGCTTGACGCGCTTGACCGCTCGTCAGACCCGGAAGACCGGGCGCTGCTGCATCACGAGCTGGACCGCATGAACGCGGACTATCCTGACATCATTGTGCTTCCCCGAATCGTTTGCGAATCCCCAATTCATCTGACCGTACATCCGTCGCCCGCTGAATAAAGAGCATGACGTGTTGATCCTCGGTGAGCGCGTAGAGCCGGGCCGTATACGCACGCGCGCCATCCTGGAAGTTGATCGTATAGGGCAGTTCAATATCGTCCCCTTGTCGCGCGCGGGTGATGGCTTGTTCCAGGAGCTGGGGCGGGATTTGCGGGAGGACTTCCGTCACAGGTCGGTGCATGATGAGCCGGTCCATGTCAGCGTCCCCTACGCGCCCCGCGTGTGAGGCGATCACGCGCTCCTGCGCGTCGAGTTCCAAGACAAGGATCGGGAGTTCGCGAAGCAGAATGTCGATCCGCTTCGTTGCGAGGGACACGATGTCCGAAGTGCGTAGTAGCATGGTGGCCCACTCCAGTAGATGGTGCGCCCGAATCAACTTCCCCGCCGCCGCGAGATCGACGACGCGCTCCATGAACGCGAGGTAGGCTCCGCGGTTGGATTCGCGTGGCAAGGCGGGCGGCGTTGCCAGCAACGTACCCAGGACGGTCCCCCGATGGTCGTCAGGTCCATGAGCGGCGAGTGGGGGCTCCACGCCACCTTCGATCAACCACAGGTAGGTCTTCTCGGATGCGCGCGTGAGACTCGCGATGAGATGCAGTGTCGCGTGATCCGGGATCACATGCTCCTGCTCCCAGCCGGAGACCGTCCCAGCCCGGCCGGTGCCGACGAGTTGCGCGAGCTGTTCCTGTGACAACCTGAGCGCCTCGCGCACGCGCTGAAGTCGTTCACCGAGCGTGTGGGGCGGGTGTGTCAAAACCCGGCGACGGCTCAATCCGTTCTCCTGTGGGGACTTCCAAACAAGATTCGCGATCCGGGTTGCGTGCGCAAGGCGCCCACATACTTACGTTTGGCGTAATTGACTTTTGGAAGCCGCTCGACATAGTGAGGTGGAAGCACGAGTGAGGCGAACCATGACAGCATGATGTAGGACGGAGACTACACCCCATGACTTTCCCCGCGTACGACCACGGGGCTGCCGAGCCATCCGCTCCAGCCCCGCGACTCACCCTCCTCAAAGACGAACCGCCGGTCAACCCGTACGCGGATTGGGCTGACGTGTATTCGGAAGAGCTGGACGAACACTTCCACTACACGCGGACGGGGGAAGGTCCTGATCGCACGATCACCGGACGGCGTCTCGCGCCTGATTCGGCGATCCTGTTCCCGGCGCTCACGCCGGTCGTTGGCAACCCGGATGACCTCAATGCGGACGCATGATCGCGCGCGCGTGGCGCTGGCTCTGGCGCTGGCTCTCGGGGGCGTGGGCGCATGTCCCACCGCGCTGGACCGAGGAGGAGATCGAGCGCCTCGGGCTACTGAATCGGCTGCGCTTCCGCGAATGGGCGCTCCAGCAGCCGCCACCCGCGCTGATAACTGGCTTGCGGATCGCGCTGGAGTTTGGTGCATGGCCACGGCGCGAGCCGCCGTTCGTCCACGCGCTGAATCGTTCCCG
>Ga0184634_10000008_pt1 | contig 50565 bp, 71 predicted proteins | sample PLM31_200_b1_FD_133016 | JGI IMG/M metagenome (GOLD analysis project Ga0184634, IMG submission 133016) | Groundwater sediment microbial communities from an aquifer in East River, Colorado, USA - PLM3-1_200_b1 | ecosystem: Environmental > Terrestrial > Soil > Riparian zone | place: USA: East... | reverse complement strand
CCGCAGCACCGCGGATGGGTGCGTCAGGGACGTACCGGAAAGGGTCGGGTTGTGATGTCTACACCTCAAGGAGCCACACGTATTCCTCACCACAAGAGTGCGGTTCGACAATTTGTGGAAGACTATCTTCGCACGCATGACGCGTCGTCCCTCCGGCCACGAGATATCTATTCTGCTCCGGGGGCCCCTTCTGCAAACATGATGGCGTATTATTCTGCGCTGTACAATATACTCAAGCGAGGGAAAGGTCACCGCCGAGGCCATTCCCCCTCTGTGCAGAGTGCTGTGAAACAGGTCAGGGAAGGGCCTGTTCGCATTTCGCTGTCACAGTTGTGCCATCGCTTGGGGGAGGTGTTTGCAGAGTTTGGATTATGATGAAAAGAGAAATGGTTATCTGGCTAATGGCGTTCACTAACTATACAGTGTGGCCCACGGGTGTAGAAATGCGAACAATTTCTTCACAGACTCTGGATGCTTTTTGTGGCGTGGGTACACTGGCCTGTTATTCCTGGTATACGAAAACAATTTTTCATAGTCCCCATACGCAGGAGGAATTTATCGCTCATGAGATCGTGCATGCCTTGCAACACGCAGCAGGACGGTTTGGGGAAACTCGACTGTTTTCGCAGCTGGATAAGACGACCCAAAATTGTTTGGAGTATGAGGCCACACGGGCGGCCTATGCGTATGCGCGGGGTCACAGATTGCGAGCGTCACACGACAGCGTGATCTGGTTGCGTATATATCGAGATTTGTGCGCTCGGGGGACGGGGGAGTGAGGAAAAGGAGATAACCGATGGACCTTGTGAAAGAATATGCGGATCGGGAGAAGTACCTCCTCCTCCACGGGATGGGGGAGGAGGCGGTGGGGATCTGTCAGAAGTATCATGTGTGTGTGGCGGGGGGCGCGATTACCGCGTTGTTCACGAATGCTCGGATTCGGGACTACGACATGTACTTTCGGTCGGCAGGGGACCGTGACGCGGTCAGGGCAGCTTTTCTGGAAAAAGGGAAGGTAGTGTCTTCTACCGATAACGCTCTCACCATCAAGTGGGAGAGCGTGCGGGCCCCTTTTCAACTTATTGTGGCTGAGGACTTGTTGGGAGAACCTGAGGCCATCTTTGCGAAATACGACTTCATCATTTGCATGGGAGCGTATGATTTTCTCCAGGAGGCCTTTGTGCTGCATCCGCACTTTCTGAAGCATATCGCCCAACGACGTCTTGTGTTTCACTCAGGCACCCTTTTCCCTATCTGCTCCCTATTGCGGGCACATAAGTATGTGAAGCGGGGGTACACCATCACAGGAGTGGAAATTATCAAGATGGGCTTGGCGGTTCACAGCGTCAAGATTGAGACTTTCCGGGATTTGCGCCGACAGTTGATGGGGATTGACACAGCCTTTTTGAAGGACTTAACCGATCGCTTTGCGGACGGCGTGGAGAGTGAGGCTCCCTATCAGATGGAAAAATTCTTGGAAATGATGGATGACTACATTGCCAAGGTGTTACCCATTCTTGACACGCGGGGGGAAGACGCTCCTGACGATGTGCCAGGATGATCCAGTCTACAAGGAACGGTGTTCGTGCCCGCAGGGATGTCAGTACTTTCTTTATCGGTGTCGGTGTGGCTTCAAAGTTCGCACCGCAGAGTATGAGTTGGTGAAAAAGTGGGTTAAGCATGCCCGACAGTGCCCCATTTACACTCAATCGTGGGGAGAGAAGGAGGCTGCTCCATGATATTCGCGCGAGGAAGAAGGAGTCCCGCGATGCCTCCAGCAGAGATTGAGGTTGATTTGTCAGAAGATCGTTTATTCCCATGTGGGTGGGGCTTACTCTATCAAGTTGTATGTGCACCAAAAAGTTGGTCGGCAGAGCGTATTGCTAAAGAAGTTACACACCAAAACCCGCCTGGTACCTCATCCGACAAATGGGTCATTAGTGTACCGGAGAAAAGGAAGGGTAAGTTCAATAAAAAGAATTGTATACCCTGTCCTGATGCACCAAATCGGCAACACTGGCTGCTGAATTGTTAGTTATGAAAGGAGCCCCACAATGCCTCTAGAGATTGAGCATGATCCGTGTATTTTCGAAGAGATTATCTGTGCGACGCATCAGGATAGGGAGAATCCCTTCCCAGACTTGTGCTTCGCTGGGGCCAAGGCATTGCGTGATGAAGTGGCCAGGGTTAACGACGATGTGTGCAACGCGACTGAAGAGCGTGACGAGATGCAACGAGAAAACGAGGCGTTGTTGGAAGAACTAACCAAAGCAGCAACAGAGAAAATCAACTCACTTGAATCCCGCCTCGCCGCACGCGAGGTGGAGGTGACGCAGCTGCGAGAGGCGTTGGAGCGATATGGTGGTCATCAGATTGATTGCGCCCGTAACATGGACTGGCATGTTGGCCCTGAGTGCGATCTTCCAGGGGCCAAACATCCGCGTTCACCTTGTTCTTGCGGGTATGCCGCTGCCCTTTCCCCCTCTGAGGACCGCAAACATCATGTGATGCTAGAACAGATCGAAGCACGCATATGTGCGGATGTTTACACTGAACGCACACGTCTTTTGCCGCTTATCGAAATTTTGTCTTCTAAGCTCACTCCGCAAGACTCGGAGGTACTCAAACAGGCGGTGGCAGAGGCCTTAGAACACGCACGGGAGACGTGAGATGACCTGGCAAGAAGCCTGCGAAGTCAGTTCGGTGGGAAAGGCTATCCGCCTTGTATACAATGGTCTTATTCGTTGGTATATGTGGGAGACAGGTTTTGGAGAATGTGAGCATTTTTGGAGAAGTAATACATCACTCGCTCAGATAGGAGGAGACGGGAGATGACCCCTGAAACCGAGTGCCAAGAGGGAGCCACAACCTTTACGTTCTGCGCGGGAAAGGAACAGACATGAGGCCAAAGAAATCAGAGATAGACACCCTCAGTGGCCAGCCCATTTTGGTGCCGCCAAAGATTTACGCGCGAGTGTTGCGTTTTCTGAAGCGCGCCAAGAAAGCCGCGAATAAAGGATCAGATTATTTGTCCGTGAACTGCTCCGACCTTGCCGCTCTCGTCGCAGACTTTGAGCATGCGGGAAAGGTGTTCGTGCAGAAATGACACGGGGAAAGAGGCCTGTCCTGTAGGGAGACACTCTGTGGAGAGGGGTGACCGGAAATTCAATTTTCAGGCGACACAGGAGATACCAATGACTGGAAAGGTGAAATGGTTTAACACGGCGAAGCGGTTCGGATTTATCGCCCGGGACGACGGCGGGGTGGATGCGTTTGTCCACATTAGTAACGTGGAAGGGATCACGCCCCTCCTGGAAGGGGACGCCGTCGAGTTCGACATTAGCGTAGATGACACGGGACGTGCCAAGGCCATGCACGTGAGGAAGAAGTGAGGTCAGTTCTCGCGGCCCTGGGTGTGGGGGGCGTACTCCAGTTTTGTATGTGAGAGGAGGCACAGAGATGTATCTCGACACACGGACATGGTACGTGCGCTGGTTTTTCTGGTCTGTGGGCATTCTCGAAGAGTTTACGGGAGCGTATCGCGCCTGGGAAATCACAAAGACTGGCACAAACCTTTGTTACTTTGTCCGAGTGCTGCTTTTTTCCACGCCACTGGTGCTGCTGCTCCATGTAGCGCTGTATGCGTGGATTCTCGCCTTAGTGACAATTGTTCCCATGGCCTTTTTTGGGGCCACGCTCTATGGGATCATTCTCCTGGGAGAACTGGGGGGAGGAGTGCTTCTCTGGGGGCTTTTCAAACTTTTGAAGAAAAATGTGACGCCCATTTCACTCCCCCCTCTGACGACCCCCTCTTTTATTCGCGTCTTGTGGGAGGCCCTGTGTGCGGCAAAAAAACGGGTGTGTCCCCTCATTACTTTTGGGACGTAGAAGGAGATGCTGATGAAAAAATATATTCTCCCTCTGGGACCATTTGTTGCGGTGTGTCTGGGGTCCCTGGCTCTCTTTGCGATTCAGGGGGGCCTGTGGGAGCTGAAAAGATATTTTACGAACACAGTCTCTCCGCTGTCCTGCACTCTCCAAGAGTGGACGAAGGGATCGCGTGGGAACCTGCGGGCGATTGTCCACTGCGGAGCGTATAAGGGACACAGTGAGGATGTGGCAACGCTCTTGCTCTTCGTGAAGAAGACAACGGTTGCGCCCTGTACACTCTATCCGTCGAAGAAGGTGTATTGCGTGGGAGAGGGTAAAAGGTCCTGAGACCCCTAACACTTTTCCCTCGCATCGAAGGTCTGCCTGACATGGGGTGTGTGCCTCTTTTCGTCTCTGTGAGTGGTCTTCCTGGGGGCTGGATCTGCGGGGGTGGGACCGTGACTCTGGCCCCTCGTCGGCCTCGACGGAAGTGGTGCTATGGATGTCGGCGGAAAACCCTCCATGAGGCAAAGATCCTCTCGGCGACGTGGTACGACCCCGAATTTTTCTGGGAGTGTCGGCGCTGCGGGAGGGACGAGACGCGGTTCCCAGGAATGTGACGACGGAGACGCCATGACGGCGGATCTCCTATCGGACACCACGGAGGACACAGATGGATAAGATCAGTGATCTGATTGAAGGAGCGAAGGTGTCGGGGCGGTATAAAATTATCATGAGGCAGCGGATAGGTGGAACAACATGCCGGTTCGTTGCCAAAGATAGTTCTACCCCCATAGAGTTGTGTCCGTTGGCCGTCGCTGTGCTGGAAGGAGGGGATGACGTGAGTTTGGCCCAAGAGACTCGTTTTACCGGGGATGTAGAGAGGTGGGCACTCTCTCTGCCCCTGAGTCTCATCCAAGAAGTTCGAAAAGCGGCTGATTATGGTGGTAGTGACGGCATTGACATTCTTCGGAAAGCGGGGTACTGATATGAACTGGGCCGAACGGATTACGAGGGCAGAAATGGCAGGGGGTTTTACTCAGAAAGATGAGGAGTGCGCCCGTAATCTAAAATCTTGCGTACTCGGAGAAGTCCTCGTGACAATTTCCCCTTATTGGGGGCAGGAGTTTAAGAAGTGGTTGTGTAGTAAGCCCTGCATGTATCCCCCTGTAGGGTTTTCTCATCGCTTCGCTGAGATTAATGTGGGGTTTCTCGCTGCGGTGGAGCGTAATGACTTTGTCCACGCATGGAAACTGTATTACCTCGTGTACGCTGAGGTACAAGAGTTTAAGGAGTCCGTGGATGCGTCCCACGCCACCTGACTGTGCCCCCGTGTGACTTTGATGGAGAAGCACGCAGGAGGGAAGGACTATCGTGGAAACTAAAGATCTCGTGGAAGAAGATGTTCTGCTGGTTCTGAGAAGTTTAACAGTCATGGGAATGGACAAAGCAGAGCTCAACTGTGTCAAAGCGTATAAAGTTGGCGTGACACTAATCCGTATTGATATTAATTTGACCCGGCCCAAAAAGGAGATAGACCATGGATGACACACAGTTCGTTGCCCCAACCACGCAGAATGGGGGCGCTATCGGAAGGCCCCTCAGAACGTGATGCCCTAGGGAAACGGAACGTAATTATTTTCTTGTGTTGGGTCCATGTTCGGGGTATACTTCCCCTATGCCGTGCTGAGTAGACGCGAGGAAGAGGGCACCAACGCATGGACCGGGTCAGTGATGTGATTGACGGGGCTCGATGCAGCGGGCGGTACACGGAAGACCGCCCGTCCTGGATCGGGACGGGGGGTCACCCGTGGCAGAGTCTCCGTTTTCGGAGGGCGGGGGAAGCCGAGAGCCCCTTCTTGTGCCCTCTGCAACTTGCGGTAGTCGAGAAAGGTCTGGCGACGCCCACAGACGTGCAGTCGAAAGGTCTGTGTGAACTGGCAATCCTCTTGTCGCTGCCCCTCGGTCTGGCCCTCCAGGTGGCCCACGCCGCGGATGGCGAGGGGAGTGATGGGGTGACGCTTCTGCGGGACGCGGGGTATTAACGTGATCGCGTATCGGGAGGGCACACACCCGAGCGAGCTCGCAGTGGCACTAAAGGCGCAGGAGGCGTTGCGGATGTTGAGGACGGTGGATCGGGCATGGAGGGAGGTGTGCCGGGCATGGCTTGAGAAAGAGTTCTCAGCCCTCATCCATCCGGTGAATCCGTGAGGTGTTCTTCTCCTGTGAAAGCCGGTGGTCACGCATGAAGGTGCAAGAGGAGATGAGTGGATGGTGATCGGGGTCACGCTCTGGTGGGTGCTTCTAGTGCTGATCCTGTGGCTCCTTCCATAAGATGAGTGAGGGATCTGTCTATTGCCCTTGGTGTGATAATAGCCAACTTGACTTGGGAGAATCTTTTCGTGGCTATAAATGTCCTAAGTGTCAAGGGCAGTGGAATGGAAAATGGCCGATGAGATTTCATGTCTATCCCACGACAGAACACCATGAGACAGGGGGAAAGCCATGTTGGTGTTTTCCAAAAGAAAAGCGTGTGGATCGTGCCGTGTTGATTATTCATAACAAAAGTGGAGGAAACGGTCCTCCATGGCAGTGAAGATAAATGGACAAGATACACTCGATGCTTTCGCCGTCGCCCGGCGTACGCTTATCGTTCATTTCTTCCGCCTTGGTACTCTCTCGCGCTACGAAGTCGTCATCAGTGCGGGGATGTGGGATGAGAGTGACGATGCCCTAGACGGCCAAGCGCGATGGGCTGCTGTTTTCGATAGTGCGGAAAAGACCGCGAAGTTTGGCGCGCTGTGGGAAGCCGTGGCCGCCAAGGATGAAACTCTTACCGGACAGCCCAACCCCTTTAGGGCGTAAGGCGGTGAGCCCCCCGCTGGTGTGCCGATTCTGGCCTGTGACCGATGGATGAGAATTCGCAGTCCCCGCCGCACGACGTCCCGCCCCGCTGCGGCCCCGATTGCCCGAGGGGCGAAGGGAAAGTTCCTCAAGGGCGTCTGCCCGAATCCGACAGGACGCCCCAAAGGGATCCCCAATAAAACCACGCGCGAAATCAAGACCTTCTTCACCAGTCTCCTCGACGATGTGTCCTACCAAGATTCTGTCCGCCGTCGGATTGTGCGCGGGGATGCTCCTCACTTAGAAGCGTTGCTGTGGAAGTCTATCCTCCCCGATCGTCTGGAGATTGGCGGGCGCGATGGGGGCCCCATTCAGCATGCCCTCGCAGAAGTGCCCACCGAGCGCCTCCTCGACATCGTGTTCCGCGCCTTTGGAGGGAACAATGGCCGCCCCGCGTCTCGCCCCCGCCCGGTCCCCAGGCCCTCCTAAGCGACCGACGCCTCCGGGGGCCCCTCTCGCTCAGGCCCGCCCCATGGTGGAAGAGTTAGCCCTCCGTGCCGCCCAAACCGCTGTTCTCCCCTTTGCTCAACTCACCTTCCCTCGCTATGTGGTCTCCTGGCACCACGAGACAATCGCGGCGGCGTTGGAGGACGTCGAACGGGGAAAAATTCGGCGTCTGATGATCTTTACGCCTCCTCGTCACGGGAAGTCGGAGCTCACCTCTATTCGCTTCCCCGCGTGGTATCTGGGCCGGCACCCGGAGCGAGACGTCATTGCGACCTCCTACGGGGCGGAACTCGCGACAGACTTTGGGCGCAAGGTGCGGAACCTCACGGATTCCTCTATGGGGCGGCGTATTTTCCCCACGTGTCTCCTCACCCCCGATTCCCACGCGGCGGGGCGATGGAACACGACCACTGGGGGCGCCTACGTGGCGGCGGGGGTGGGGGGTGCAATCACGGGACGAGGGGCCCACTTGCTCTTGATTGACGACCCCGTCAAGCTGCAAGAGGCGGACTCGTCGGTGGTGCACCAACGGGTCTGGGACTGGTATCAGACGGCGGCCTACAGCCGGTTAGCACCCGAGGGGGCCGTTGTGTTGATGATGACCCGGACCCGCACGGACGACCTCGCGGGGCGTCTGTTGGCGGAGGCGGCCACAGGGGGGGAGGCGTGGACGGTGATCCGCTTGCCCGCCTTGGCGGAAGAGGAGGAACCCCATCGGCGCAGGGGGGAGGCCTTGTGGCCCGAGCGCTATTCGACCGCAGATCTGGGGGGTATTCAGCGGACAGTGGGCTCGCGGGTGTGGGCCTCGGTGTGGCAGCAACGCCCGATTGAGGAAAAGGGAAACATTATGCGCCTCGCCTGGTGGCGCTACCATTCGTTCACGCCAGAGGCTTTTCGTTTTCTGATGTACTCTCTGGACACGGCCTTCAAGACGGGAGAGGAAACGAGTTACTCCGTGTTGCAAGTGTGGGGGGAAGACGGACAGGGGTACTATCTGCTCGATCAGTGGCGCGAGCGTGAAGAGTTCCCCGAACTCAAGCGCTATCTCGTGGCGCGAGCAGACCGGGACCGCCCTCATGCGATTCTTATTGAGGATAAAGCCTCAGGCACGTCCCTTATTCAAGAACTGCAACGGGAGACGACGCTCCCCGTGCTCCCCGTGCCTGTGGATAGAGACAAAGTGGCCCGGGCGACGGCCGTGACGCCCTTGATTGAAGCCGGACGGGTGTTTCTGCCAGAACAGGCCCCCTGGCTCGCCGACTTTCTGGAGGAGATGGGGGCCTTCCCCACGGGGGCGCATGATGATCAAGTGGATGCGTTGACTCAGGCGTTGGCCTATCTGCGAGATCGGGGGGTGGGAAGCGAAAGGGGGATCCAGATGGGGGGCACCCGGGTGATGGGGGCACGGGACCCCTGGTGAGAAAAAAAGGAATTTTGTTCTTGTGTTGGGGAGAACAGGGGAGTAAAGTAGGGGCAGTGTCCTGGGCAGATAGTCGAGTGGCCTCCTAGGAAGGCCCCCGATAAAGCCGAGGAAACCCGTGGCGCAAGCCTGGGGCCTCGGCACCCAGGCACAGGATTTATTGTTTTGATAGTCTAATGCCTTCGATGGCTCAGGACGCCTCCGCATGGCTGTTCTCGAGTGGCCCACGTGGGTCACTGCCCTCTTCGCGAAAACGCCTCCCTCGAATGGGGGGGTTCCCCCCCGTCTCGACACCTCCCGTCGTCCGGTTTTGGACGAAGTGTCCACGAACGAATCCCCCGCGTTCCAACATTGGCCTCTCTCTCCTTACAATCCCGATGATGACCTCGCGCAGCGGAAGGGTCTCTGGACGTATGAGAAGATGCGCACGGACGACCAGGTCAAGGCGGCTCTCAAACTCAAGAAGGGCTCCGTCCTCTCCACGGGATGGGAGATTCAGGCGGCCTCGGATGCCCCCGAGGATCAAGACGTCAAAGAATTTTTTGAGTATGTCCTCACGCACTTTGATCCTCTCTATGGGTCCTTCGATGACTGTCTCGAAGAAATTCTCTCCGCAGTAGACTTTGGCTTTTCCGTCACGGAGATCCTCTATACCGTGTATGAGACGGGTCCGTGGGCGGGCAAGGTGGGCCTCCGCACCCTCAAGACCCGGAAGCCCCACACGTTCTATTTTGCGCAGGACGCGCATGGCAATTTGTTTCCGGATGGTGTCCGTCAGGGCCAGAACAAATACCCCATCGAGAAGTTTTTGCTGTATTCCTTCCAGCGCCAATTCGGCAACTGGTATGGGCTGAGTGATCTCCGGGCCGCGTATCGTCCCTGGTGGGCCAAGGACAACGTCCTCCGGTGGTGGTTGATTTTCCTGGAGCGCTTTGGGATTCCTATCACGTTAGGGAAGTATACGTCAGGCACCCGCGCCGAAGATGTCCTCGCGCTGCGCACGGCCCTCGAGAATCTCCAAGCCAACACGACGATCACGTACCCGGATCGGTACACCATCGATCTCAAAGAGGCCTCGGCCCAGGGCGCGATCATCTTTGAACGGACGATAGACAAGCTCGATCTCGCGATTGCCCGCGCCCTTCTTGTGCCCTCGATGCTGGGCATCTCCCCCCAACCCGATATCGGTGCCTATGCGCAGGCGCGGAAACATTTTGATGTCTTCCTGTTGATCTTGGACGATATTCGTCGGGATCTCCGCGAAGATGTCATTCAGAATCAACTCTTCGCTCGGCTGCTGGGCATCAACTTCGCGGATCGCGACCCGCCGCAGTTTGAATTTAAGCCCTACACGGAGATGGGCACGATGCAGCTGTTTGACGCGTGGCTTAAGGCGGTGTCGGTGGCTGCTGTGCGCCCCACAGCGGAGGATGAGGATCATATTCGCGTGCTGACAGGCTTCCCCGAGCGCGACACGACAGCAGTGCCCGCTGTGCCGGAGCCTCCAGAGCCCCCCGAGGAAGAGATTCCCCCTGAGAATCCCCCTGAATCTTCCGTAGGGGTAAAGAAGACACGCTCATTCTTTGCTCGGTACCGCACCGCTCTGGCTGCTCGGAAAGAATCCTCTCTTCCCGATTTCGAGATCTTAGACGGTGACCCTGGGTATGGGGCCTGTACGAAGTGCGGTTTTGTGGATGAGACGCGGGGGGGAGCGTGTTTTGGCTGTTTTCTGCTGAGTGGGGGGGAGAAACTCAACCTGTACGAAGTGGAGATGTTGCAAGACTATCTGGACGAGAATCCTCAGCATCCTCGTCAGGCGGCTATGCGTGCTCTCCTGAAAAAAGTCACGCCCCGGGGTGCAGTTTATGCCCTCTCCCGTCCGCCCACCGCCCTCGAGCGCAAGGTCAACTTTGCCCGGGTGGAGGAAACGCTCACGGCGGTGCAAGACAAGACTCACGCCCAGGTGCGCAAAGTTCTGGAGCGCTCGCGCGAGGTGCTGGCGCAGGAGGTGGCCCGCCAGGGCGCGGATCTGACTCCCGCCTATGTGCGGTCTCTCGCGCTGAAATACAAAGGGGATCTCGTGCGGGTGGTGCAGGACTTCCTTCGGCGGGGATATGTGCTCGGCCAGCGGGAGGCCCGCGATATGCTGGCGAAGGCGGTTCCGACCTTCCAGGTGCGCACCGATGTGGGGATGCCTCCCGAGAAAGCTCTTCAGTTCTTTGAGCAGAAAGCCTTTTGGATCACGGGCGTGCTGCGGGACCGGCTGACGGCGGAGGCGCAAAACATCCTCTGGAATGCGATGAAGACGGGGGAGAGTAGCACCGAGACCATTCGCAAGTTGCAGGATCTCTTTGTCCCCTATCTCGGCGATCCGCTCGAATTGGACCCCGACAAGGAAGAGCAGGTGATGCCCTATCGCTTGAACACAATTCTCCGCACGAATGCCACAGAGGCCTTCACCGAGGGGATGAAGGATGCTGTCGAGGATCAGGTGACAAGTGGGTATGTGATCGGCTGGCAGTATTCCGCGATCCTCGATGAACGGACCACGGAAGTGTGTCGGTATCTCGACACCCTCCTCTTTCGCCCTGACAGTGATGCCCTGGCGCAACTGACGCCCCCGAATCATTTCAACTGTAGGGCCCTTCTTATTCCCATCACGCGCGAGGAGGCCCCTGTGCTCTTTGCCACCCCGGGGGAGATCGGGAAAGGGCTGACGCTGAAGGCCACGGGATTTTCTCAGAGGGACGAGAATGGTGCGTATGATTTTGACCCGAGCCAGCCTCGGTTCCCTAAAAGAAAAGACAAAGGGGAGTAATTCTCTCCTCGTGAGATGAGGGAGCACGGACGCATGGCGGTAGGCGACCTCAAGACGTACGAAGACTTCAGTGGCAAGGTGGTGGACGAGAACAGTGTGTTGCGTGCGGTGGTACGCGGGACGGTGGACTTCAGTGTGGGGGACAACACGCTCGTGGTGGCGCAAGGCGCAGGCGTGCGTGTGCGGTTGTTGGGTCTCATTATCCATTCTGTCCTCGCCGTCTCTGTGCGCCTGAAGAGCGGGCCGAACACTGTGTCCTCGACCCTGTCCCTCGGGGCCAATGGGGAGATCGTGTGGCCGTACAACAAACACGGCTGGAAGCAAACAGAGCCCAATGAGGCGTTGATCGTTAACGCGACGGTGGCAACGGGGGGTGCCGAGTTTGTATGGATTCCCGTGGCCTGAGTGGAAGTCCTGATGAGCGATGAGAGTGTCCAGACCGCCCTGGGGCGCATTGAGCAAAAGGTGGACGATCTCAAGGAACAGGTCACGCGCGACTCTGAACGCTGGGGGCACGCTTTGTTCGGCCCCGATGGCTTAGAACCGCGTGTGCGAGGGCTGGAAAGCGACACCGTCGCCTTCAAAGCCAAGACGAGCCTGGCCTCCGCGATTGTCTCCTTCAGTGTCGCTGCGCTGTTCACGCTCGTGGGGTGGTTTTTTAAGAAAAGCTGAGAAAGGAGGCACAGCATGGTGCGCGACAGACAGGTTCCTCCGACGAAGAAACAGGATAAGGTCCTGCCAGGGAAAGAGTTACACGTGGTTGTTGAGCATCAGCCAGCCCCCCACTCGGTTGTGCGCTCCTTTTTCTGCGCCACGGACCGGGGCGTGACGAAGACGCAGGTGGGGGGAAAGGTGGGGGATCAGAATGTGCCCTTCTGCCCGATGTGCGGCTTTCGCATGCAGGAGAATGGTGTCAGTCGGTACGCGAAATAGGATGCGCTGAGTCGCGACGAAAGGCCATGCGATGCCGAAAGAGAAAAAAGACGACCCCCAGACGGTGACCTTGCCCGGCGTGGAGATTTTTGAGTCGGGAACGCATAATGGGGATGTGTACTCTGTGCAGGATCTGCAGGCTATGGTGGACGCCGCGGCTAAGGTCGGCTTCGAGGCACCCCTGAAGATCGGGCACATGAACGAGAAAGACGCCACCGCTCTGTTGGAGAAAGAGGGCATGCCCGCCTTGGGGTGGGTGAAGAATCTTCGTCTGAAGGGACAGAAGCTCCTGGCGGATTTCGTGGACGTGCCTCGGCGGGTGGCGGAGGTTATTCGGAAGGGCGCCTACAAGCGGGTGTCCGCCGAAATCTATTGGGATTTCAAAAAGGGGAAAGAGGTGTTCCCGCGTGTGCTAAAGGCGGTCGCTCTCTTGGGCGCGGAGATTCCTGCACTCACGGGGCTGAAAGCGGTCGAGGCCCTCTACGATGAGCGAGGGAATGAGTTCCGGGTCTATGACTGGGAGATGGGAGGCACGATGCTTGCACCGATGTCCGCCCCCCAGATGCTCAAAGAGAAAGACATGGTCAACTATCGGCTCTCGGACTATACCGAGGACGCGGCGGACGAGGACCACTGCGGGGTGTGCCGGTTTTATCTGGGAGACCCCGAAGGGATCGGGGGCTGCTATCTCGTGGCCGGAGAGATTGCGAGTGAAGCGCTGTGCGATCTCTACGAACCGCGAGAGGCCTACCAGTTTGTGCACCGCAAGAAAGTGAAAGCGTACGTCATCGAAAAGCGGGGGGAGGAGTGGTGCCTCATTGTGCAGTCTACGGGGGAAACACTCGGGTGTCACCCCACGGAGCAGGGCGCGAGGGACCAGGAGGCGGCGATTAAGGCCAACATGAGTCAGCGGGGTCAGAGGGTGGTACGCCTCTCTGTGAAGATGATGGAAGAATTGTGCCCCCCCTGCGTGGAGCGGATGAAGTTTCTGAACCTACGGGAACTCAAAATTACCTGGGACCCTGTGGCGAAAACCTTTCAAGGCTTTAACCAAGGTCTCTGCGACAAGTTTGGTGCCCCCGCAGGGTTCCGCACCCGCTGCATGGATTCCAGTGTCGCGGACGCGGTAGACGACCCAGGAGCGTTTTGTAATGCTCTCAAGGAATTCTGTCACGGAACAGTGGCGGACAGCGAGCAACATCCCGCCCGCGAGACGGGGGAACGGCGCTCTGGCGCCCCCCCACATGCCCACGCAGTGGCAGGAGAGACAGACATGCCGAATGACAATGAGGAGCTTTTGGCGCAGAAAGAGAAGGAGATCGCTGCTCTCAAGGCGGAGATCGCTGCTCTCAAGGCAAAGATTGCCCCTCTCGAAGCGGACGAAGTCGAATCCAAGAAGAACGCCGAGCGGACGACCACGCTGGAGTCCGAATTGGCGAAGACGAACACGGAGCTCGCCAAGGCGCAAGCAGAGGTGGGCAAGATGCAACAGGGTCAGCGTCTGGCGACCATTCGTACCTTTGTGGCCGAGCAAAAGCGCCAGGGGAAGATCCTGCCCCGGTGGGAGCCCAAGGTGATTGCGCTGCTCGACAGTGCCGACGAAACGCAGGTGCGGGTCTTCACCGAAAAGGATGAGAAGGGCACTACCGTGGTGGAGAAGAAGATGACCCAGCGGCAACTGGTGGAGGCGCTGTTGACCGACATGCCGCAGCTGGTGTCCTTTAAGGAACTGACCCCTCAAGAGCCTTTGGGGGAAACGGAGGTGCCCGATGCGGAGGTGGGCGCCAAGATTCGCCAGCTGATTGCGGCGTACAAGCTGGAGCATCCCGAGGTGCCTCACGACAAGGCGTTCAAGATGGTGCTCGACGCGCACCCCGCGCTCAAAGCGCAATACGCGGGGGAGGCGCATTTACAGAAGTAGACCGTCTCCACAACGGAGACGTCCGCTGTGCCCGGTGTGGCAGGAAAGGGCCATCTCATGGCCGAAAAGTCGGGAGAGGCCTTAACCTGGACGTTCGAATCGGCGATTGATTTGCGAACGCACCAGTTTAAGGCGCTGTTGCTCGACTCCAATGGACGGGTGAACCTCTGTGGGGGGCGCGAGCAGACGTACATCGGCGCCCTGCAGAATAAGCCTAACTCGTTGGAGCACGCGACTGTCATCTACCTGGGGATTACCAAGGGGGTGGCAGGGTTGGCGATTACCCGGGGAGACCTTCTGACCGTGCGGTCGGGATTCTTTATCCCGGGGGCACGGGCGGTCCCTCAAACCAGCACCCTGTCGGGGAGCAACGCCTTTACGAACCCCGGATCGGGGATTGTGCTGGTCGCACAGGCTCTGGACACGGTGGCCTCCGGGGGCATCGTGGAGATGTTGACCAAGGGCCTGTTCTCTGTTGTGAACTCGAACTAACTGACCGTCAGTGGCGAAAGGAGAACTGTCGTGCGAACGCTGAAGCTCGTGAATCCGGATGGCTCGATCACCGAGCTGCACGGATACGATGCGACGGGCCGCGACGTCCACATTGACGGCCCGTTAGCAGACTTGCTCATCAACTACCGCCCGGCGGGGAGCATTGTGGATATGGTGTTCCCCATCGTGGACGTGGCGAAACAGTCCGACATGTACTATGAGTTCACGCAGGCGGATCTGTGGCGCATTCCGGATACCAAACGCTCCCCGTTGACGATGGCCAAGATGGTGGATCTCAACGTGTCCACGGGGACGTACTTTGCCAAAAACTACGCTCTCGCGACGGGGGTGAGCCTGGAGGATCTCACCAATGCCGACCAGGTCCTCAACCTCCGGCAGTCGAAGTCCATGTTTGTCCAAGACCTGTTGACCTTGGACTGGGAAGATCGTGTGGCGACGTTGGTGATTAACAGTGCCAATGTGTCCACGTGGACCTCGGCCACCAGCTTGTGGAGTGACACGGTCAACTCCAATCCGTTGCTCGATATTGATCGGGCGAAGGAACAGGTCCGGGGCGTGACAGGGTACACCCCGAACCGCATTGTCTTTGGGTGGCAGGCGTGGCGGTACTTCAAGCTGAACACAGAAGTCCGCAAGGTGCTGTTCCCCGCCGCGAATGCGGTGGCGGGCCCCGGGATCCCCAACATGAACCATGTCAAAGCGCTGTTTGACTTTGAGGAGGTTTTGGTGGGGGGCACGATGAAGAACACGGCAGCGGAAGGGTTGGCGCAGTCGCTGTCGGATATCTGGGGGCCCCATGCCCTCGTCTACTACGCGCCGCCTACCGTGGCGAAAGACCGCCCCTCGTATGGGTACAGCTTCCGCTGGGCCCGTCCGGGACTGCCGAACTTGGTCGTCGAGAACTATGGGTTTGATCGGCGGCTGAAGGGCGAGATTCTCGAGATTGGGTTCTACCAGGATGAGAAGATCACGGGGAAGAACTTCGCCTCCGTCGTGGGCAGCGTGATCGCGTAACCGCCTGGAGTTCCCAGGGAAGGAGAGTGTCGTGGCTGACCACTGGACCAAGGATGGGCAGGAAAAAGAAGCCCCCGTTTCGGTAGAAGGATCTCTGCAGTGCCCCCACACCTCACTGGTCAGGGGGAGGGCTGTTCCTCCCCCTGACGGAGGTGTCTCATGAGAGCCTTGCCTATCTCTCACAGGGGTGTGTGGTGGCCCGACCCTCGCCAACAAAACACGGTGGAGGCGTTTCACGCGGCGGCCCAGGCGGATCATGGCCTCGAGATTGATGTTCGCGTGAGGTATTGGGGCACTAAGGTGCTGTCTCCCCGGGGTGTGTTGATAGTGGCCCACGGTCCGGAGGATGTGTCCTATCGTGTGGATCGCCTTCTCCCCGCCCTCGCCAAGGCGTCGCGCATTTTCTGGAACATCAAAGAGGTTGCTGCTGTCCCCCTTCTTGCCGAGTTCCTCGATACGCATTCCGCACCTGATGTCGGCCTGCGCCAGAAATCTGTTCTCTTTGATTGGGACTTCTGTGGAGATGCGACACAGAACTCTCTTCTCGCGACGGGTGTGCCTATCCTTCTCAGGGCCTCGGACAAACCCGAAGAAAGTCTCCTCTCCGTGTTGCATAATTCTCTGGGTGTCGGGGTTTGGCTGGACGCCTTTGAGCGAGACTGGGTGACGGCGGCTGTGATTGAGCAAGTGCATGCTGCGGGGAAGGCGGCCTACGTTGTCAGTCCGGAACTGCATGATCGTCCGCTCACTCTTGCGGTGTGGGATCAGTGGCGAGAGGCAGACGGCATCTGTACAGATTTCCCTGGGCTCTTGAAGTCTTTCCTCAGCGTAGAGTCTCCCTTGTTTCCGGAGAATCCCTGGTGGAACTAATGCAAAGGAAAATTTATGCTTTTGATGTGGATGAGACGTTGGAGATTTCGGGGGGCCCCATTACATTTGTTGATTTAATCGAACTAAGCAAGGCTGGTCATATCCTTGGGTTATGCGGAAATTGGGGCGTTGTCACGCGATATGTGAACGGATGGCATTATCTGTTTTCTTTCTTCAACGTAGGCATTGGCAAGGCAGAGTTTTTGGCTCAGGTCAAAATGTATGTCCCTGCGGAGGACTATGTTATGGTGGGGAATATTCTTGGCATAAGCGGGGCGTCGGATGATCAGAGCGCTGCGGGAGTAGCGGGCTGGCGGTTTATTCAAGAGAGTGATTTTGCTAGAGGGTCTCGATGATCACAGATGCTCTTGCCCTTCAGACGGCATTTGCACAGATTTCCCCTGCTTCTTGGGGTCTTTCCTGAAGAAAGAGGCGACCCTGTTTCTGGAGGACCCCTGGTGGACCTGAGAAGAGAGCCATGACACAGCGCTATGATACAGGACCTCTTCCTTTTTTGAGTGCCTTTAGCGGGATACAGTGGGCCGTACAGCCAGATTGGGTGCGCAACGGGTTGTACTTGGAGAATGATGGAAGCCCAGGGGATAATTGTGTTGTCCTCACGGGGGACTTGGCGGAAACAGGAGGCCAGTTGCCCGTGCGCTGCCGCATGAGCCTTGCGGTGAATAGTGTTATTGTGGTGGGCACTCCACGCAAGTACGCCATTCTGGCGGGGTATGCTGTGGGGGTGACTCAACTCTGGCACGTCGCGTCGGGGTGGGATCATATTCAGCTGGCGATGCGTATTGAGACCCTGACAGGGAACGGCGTCTTTTGGGCGGGGGGAACGGACCCGACGACGGACGACAGGCGGACACGGATGTTCCTCATGGCCCCCTATCGGCACGTGGGAGTCACACGACCCTAATGAACATGATGCCTAACACCGCTGTATCCCGCCCGCAGCCTCTCTCTGAACTTGCAGAGGCCCTCTCTCTCCAGGTGGCGCAGTGCCTCTCGGGGATTCACCAGCTGTCCCAGGATTCTACCGTGGGATGGCTGCACGCACGGGGTGTGGAAATTGGAGGAGAGGGTCTGGCCGTAGAAGTCGGAACGTGGGTAGGCGGGAAAGCCATTGCACTCGCGTTAGGGGGGCCCCGGGTCATTGCCGTGGACACTTTTCAGGCCTCCGATGGGCAGACGGGATCCCCCGCTTTGGAACGCCTCCAGCGGTTCCTTCAGCGCACAGACGTTCTCACGGAAACTCTTCAAGAGTTCTGTCGGAATGTGGCCCGCGCGGGGGTCGGGGATCGAGTGGTGGGCCTCGTGGGTTCCTCTCCCCAGGTGGCAGAATTTTTCCCTCCTCTGTCGTGTGATCTCGTGTTTCTCGATGGGGATCACAGCCGCGAGGCGGTGCACGCCGATCTGGACGCGTGGGGACCTCGGGTAAAACGGGGAGGGATCCTCTGTGGGCACGATAGGGAGCAGGGGACCGTGCGCGAACCTGTCACCACCTGGGTGGCCACCCATCAGCCTGCGTGGGGGCCCCTCGAGAACGGTCCCGACCAGATTTGGTGGGTTAGGAGGCTGCATGGAGAGTGACGTTGTGATCAAAGAAAATCTCGCCCCGGATGCCCTCATTTCCCGCCTGGCCGACGCGACGGAGGAGGAGATTACCCAATACGCCACCGTCTGCCGCGCCTACTGTGAAAGTGTGGATCCCGAAGCGCTGGTGGGGAACTTGTCTGGCCACATGGCGTTGCAGGAGAGAATTGTTCGGCCCTCACTTCACAAAGTCATAAAAGATCATGACAGCGTGCTCGATTTTGCCTGTGGTATCGGCAGGCTGACGCGAGTGGTCTGGGATTACTGTCTTATCCATCGTGTCGGGCACGTTGTGGGCGTAGATGTGAGCCGAAGGGCCTTGGCTCGTGCGGCCCAGATTGTCCCTCGAGCGACCTTCGTCGCCATTCCGGGAGATGGGAGCCTCCCCTTCCCCCCAGAAAGTTTCTCCGTGGTGGTTTCGACGATTGCCTTGCAGCATATCCAGTTTTTCCCCGTGCGCCATAGGTACTTCCGGGAGTTTGCCCGCGTCCTTCGTCCGGGAGGGCACCTCCTGGTGCAATTGAACGCGGACGATTCGGGGAAGCACATCCGCTGGTTTGAGCGAGGGACCCCCGATCTCTACACCGCCCCCGACGTTGTGTGCACCGAGGAGGAGATTGGGGGCTATCTCCCGCAGGTGGGGTTCACTGTGCACGAGACATGGCGCACGGAGATGGACACAGCGGCGGTGTCGTGGGAGCGGCGGGAAACGGGAAAACCCGACGGGTGGCTGTGGGTGTGGGCACAGAAAGACGGGAAGGGGGGAAAATGATTAAGATAATCACTGGGCCATCGGGCCTTCTCCTACAGATCGCGTACTGTTTCGCACACCACCTCCCTGGATGCGCCTGTTGGCGGCAGTTTTGGGTGTGCATCAATGGGCAGTGGCTATCCCAGAGAATTTGATGGGGAGAGTAGAATCCCCTGGGAAATAGGGCATTTGAGAGGGAGGGAACTCCTACCGAAGGAGAACGGGTAGATAAAGGAGAATTGCTATGTCCTCAGTGATAGATTGGATTTTGACACGGTACGATACACACCGACGGCGGCGACAGGAGAAGGCCGCCTTTGCGAACAATCGGTTCGCCCTCTATCTGCAGCGACGGGGAAGGTTGGGCGCAGTGCTCTTTCTCCCCCGCTACGACGAAGCGGAATACTTTTTCTACCACTATGTTGTCCCCTGGATGCACCGACGAATGCACGTGATCGTGCACACAGGTCCCTGGGGGGTAACCTCGCGCCTCACACCGAGACGCGCACCTTTCACGGAGATGTTCCGACCTGAGGATGTGGAGTCTGTACGCATTGTGGCGGCGACTGTCCAGCAACGCGAAGAGTTAGAGGCCACACTCCGCAGAATAGAGCTGAACAGACTCGAGGAGTGGGAGAAGGAACAGGAACGGGCGGAGAAGGCGACGAATGCCGAAGAGTCGTAAGCGCTCCCTTACTTGGCAATCGCCCTTTCTCCTGGATGCAACGAGTGGAGATTTTGTGTGAGTGGGGAAAAATAAGGAGACCCTATGAAGCTATCGGAGATACGCCCCTGCGATGCCTGTGGGGGGAGAATTGCCCCAGCGTTCTATGTGGCGAGATTCTCCATCGCCGTGTTTAAGCCACAGGCCACTAACCAGGTGTTGGGTTTGACACAGTGTTGGGGGGGATCCCTCGCCCTCGCCGAGGTCTTTGCTCCCACTGTGGACGCGGTGGCGGTTGCCATGGACGAGGAGGATCACAAAGAACTCATGGAGGAAGTGTTTTTGTGCTGCGACTGTGTTGTCAGACCGGTGACCCTGATGGAACTCGCGGAGAAGCGGAACGAAAAAGTGTCTGCAGTGCGGGGGTAACCATGTGGCTGTTTTCCCTACTCCGTAAGTGGCAGAAAAGGAAAGAGTCCTCTGGAGCAGTAGTCTCCGATCTCCTCATTCCTCGGGGGACCATTGTCACCATCTACGCCTTTTTTCACGACATGAATACGGTGAGTCAGATAGATGCCATTGTGCGGGCCCATATGCCCGACGTGTATGCCTACAAGAAATGGATTGACCAACGCTATCCCGTGGGCCGTCTGGTCGCGGACTTTCATATTGATCGTGAGCATGTCCTGTTGGATAACTCTCTCCTGGCCACGTATGCCTCAGCGGGCATCCCGGAGGAGACCCCTCTTCACGTTGTGCCACGGGGGGAGGGGGCGTGAAAGATCAGAAATACATTGCTTTCGACCTTGACGGGGTCCTGTGTGATTGTGATTTTTTGCACTTTCAGGCGCTTAACGACGCCCTCCAAGGGTATGGCCCGCATGCGACGATTACTCCCGAGGAGCATCATACGGTGTTCAAAGGGTTACCCACACGAGTAAAATTGAGGATGCTTCTGGATCAAGGGCGAATCCCCAATCGCGGAAGAGTTCTGGGAGACACCGTGCAGTACTTGGCCTCCATAAAGCAGCACTATACGGTTGAGGCCATCAAAGAATTACGCCCCGAGAAGGGCAAGTGTGATCTCCTCTCGGAGTTGAAAGTGACGGGATGGAGGATCGCCGTCTGCTCCAATGCGGTGCGAGAGTCCGTGCGAATGATGCTGCTCTTCTCGGGATTGTTGGACTTCACCGAATTCTATCTTTCCAACGAAGACGCCCCCCCAAAGCCGGATCCAGGGATGTACCTGGAGGCGGCGATGCGTTTTCAAATTTCTCCGTGCGATCTTGTCGTTGTCGAGGACTCCGAGCCAGGGAAGGCCTCGGCGTTGGCAGCGAGGTGCCGGCTAGTCTCTGTCGCGGGGCCTGAGGAGGTGACCCTCGCTCTCCTCCCGAGAATCCACAGGGCGGTGGGCGAGCATTCTCACGTGGAGATTGTCTCATGGTGACCTTTCCCTTTCCCAGACTTGCGATAGAGGAGATGTTTGCCCGCCTTCAACATCTCTACCCCGACATCATAGGGTTTTCCCAGTGCTTTGATGAAAACCACAAGGTGGTTCTCCTTACCATGGTGTTTCGGTGCGATGCGTCGAATCGGGTATACTATAAACTCGTTACTATTCCGTATCACGAAATAGTGGAGTCTCCGGATCCGCTAGGATATCTCTTTCATGTTCTCGAATTGAACATTCGCCGAGACGTTCCTTTCACGGTCCAGCACGCAAATGAGAGTCCTTTACTTTGTGCTGAACCCCCCACGACCGTCTGTTCGAATGTGCTCTGTGAGAAGATCTTTAATGCTGGGGAGGCGTACATCAGCACAAAAACAGGCTATGCCCTCTGCCCCGAATGTTTTGCACAGGCAGAGCAGAAGGGGCGGGCAAAGCTCGTGGAGCAGACCTAATGCGCAAAGTTTGTGAAACATGCCAACGAGACGAGGAGGAATGACAATGCACCTCATCGTTCCTATGGCGGGTGCCGGCAGGCGGTTTAAGGAGGCGGGGTATACTGTGCCCAAGCCACTTATCAAGATCGGGGGCAGACACATGATCGAGTGGGCTCTTGATCCTATACCCCCCGAGTGGAATATTCACCTGGTGCTCAACAGCAACGAAATACACGGATGTGGCCCTATTGGGAATAAACGCAACCTTTTCTCGTTTTTCCTCTGGGGCCCCACCCAGGGCGCTGCGTGCACTGTCTTGGCCGCTGCTCTCGCATTGCCCCCGGGGGAGCCAGTGGCCGTGATGAACGCCGATCAGTGGTTCCGTCATGATTTGGAGGCGTTGCAGGAACAGGCGCTGAAGGAAAAATGGGATGGATATGTCCTCACATTCCGGGGCGAGGGGGATCGGTGGAGCTATGTACGAGAAGTGGATGGGTGGATCACAGAAGTTGCCGAGAAGAAGCCCATATCCGTTAAGGCTACTGTGGGATTTTACTGGTGGCGGCATGCTCAGGATCTCGTGGACGCGTGCTGTATCCTTATCGCACAGAATCACCGGATCAGGGGGGAGTTCTACCTTGCGCCGACATACAACGAAGTGATCGAACGGTACGGGGCGAAAGTGAAGGCGGTGAACGTGGACGAGTTCAAGAGTCTCGGAACACCTGAAGACGTGGAGTCTTTTGAGATGATCTACCCCATGATCTGCCCAAAGTGTGGGTATAGGGAAACACATCCGACCACTCCTATCATGCAAGGGCATGTATGCCCCGCGACGATGGGCACCGTGTGATTGCTCGCGTAGAGGTGGGAGCAACATACAGAGTTGTTCAACGTGTGCCCACGTTGTGTTGTGAGTGGGGGCTTACTGAGGGGGAAAAGTTTGTGGACGAGCAAGGGGAATACTATTTTACACGGAAAGTTACCATACCTTATTTGGGCGGGGAATGCCTTATGTTTTATTCTCCCCTCGCGTGGGAGCGTGTGGATGAACATGGGTCATGATAAACTGCAACGATTGCGGAGGGACAAAATCGGGTATTTGTACCTGCTGTTGGTATCCTAATACTTGTCCTACTTGTAAGAGGTGCTTGGCGTGCGGGCAGTTAGGACTAACAATAGAAGAGGTATTCCTGCAGACAGGTTTTGCGCGAGATCTAGCTAAAGGATTCGGAGAGCTTAAAGGTACGGGGGAATTAAAAGCGGAGGATCTGTGATCGAATTGCGTGTCACCTACGCGTGTGACGAGTGCGGAATCCAGAAAAGTGAGAAGTACGAATACACCGGAGTACTGCCTAGTGCTGGGCCTGTTCCTCACCTCTTGGAGGGGTGGACATTAACGGAGGGGGTGTTGCGCTGTGATCGGCATGGATATACAGCACTCTGATTCGACGATGGAGGGTACTGTATGATTACGCATCACATCGTTTGTCGGTGCGACGGCTGTGGGAAAGAGGATAACCACACCTATTCTCAAGATATTCTTTCCCCTTTACGATATGCGGCGATTCCCGAGGGGTGGCTGGTGATCTACTTCAACGATATACAGCACTCTGGTCACAACCGACTCCTCTGTGACGACTGCAAGGAGAAGCTGACCTTTGAGAATTTCCCTGCGACAGTGAGGTTGCAGCTGTGACACGGGAGCGGGGGGGTGTCGCGGTGGGCATTGCTTCTCGCCACGGGGAAGAGAGCAATCCTTTACTGAAGCGATGCCTCGAATCTCTGCGAACGGTGGATGCGGGGATGTCTTTCGCCCTTCGCTTAGAGGTCAGTCCCGCTCTCCCGCGAGGAGAAAAGCGCCAACGAGTCTTTACGTGGGCCGAGCAACGCGGATACAGTCACGTTGTGATATTGGAGGATGACACCACTATCGTGTCTGCGGGATGGTTGCGGGATCTTATGGCCACTGCGTGGAGCATTGATCAAGTGGGAATGATCAATCCGATGGAAACGAAGGATGGGTTCACCCCGCTGCAAGATGCTCTGGTACACGGAAAAACGGCGGAGATGGTCACGTGTTTCGGGTTCTGTATTCTCTACTCTCTCGCGTGGCGCCCGCACTATGACCCTCGGATTACCTACTTGGACGATGTCGCGATGTCCCTGCAGTGTCGCGCGGCGGGGTGGCGCCTCGTCCTGTGTGGCACCACGATGGTGCAACACACGAAAGAACCGTTTCTGCGCGACGATCTCCCTCCGTGGGAGCAGGGGGATCGGGCGCGGTGGGGTGCGACCTCCTCGTACTACCAGAAAGAACGCCACGATCAGACCCGTCTCCATGAGGCGAAAATTCTCATTGGCGAGTACGGCGACATGGCGCTGGGAGTGATTCCCACAGAAATTCTGCAGGCGATTGCGGAGGAACAGCATGTGAGGGTGCCCCCCAGCGGTGTCGAAGAAAAAGACACAGAGGGAACCCTGCTACAGCCAGGGAAGCTGCAATGAGTTGGCTCTGTCTCCATTGTTCTCACGAAGTCGAGCCTAATCCTGAACTCAAGGCATGCCCCCAGTGTGGGGATGAGGGAATCCCCGCAGACCTGGACAAGAAAGTGGCGGTGAGGATCACGATCCACGAATTGCGTATCCTTGTGATGTGGGCCGAATTTAACGCGAGTGGGCAGAAGGATCTCGCGGCTCGACAGCGCCTCCAGAGGGTGGTCTATGGGATCGCGGATCGTTTGATTCTCCAGCTCCCTGAAGGGTCAGGGCCATTGACATTCATGGGCGAATTGAGTGAGGTGCGGGGGGCTGGTTATGCTCTGGAGACGAACTTCCCCGAGCCCCCCATAAAGGAGGGAGACCCCCCATGATAGATGTCATTATGCCCGTGAGGAATGCTCCTGTGTCCTTGTGGCTGGCCCTCACCTCTTTTTGGGCCTTTGGATTCTCGAAAGAGATTGCCTCCGTCGTGGTCTTAGACAATTGCTCGACGGACCCCGAGATACGACCAATCTTGGCCCATGTCCAGAACCTCGCGCGGCATCAGGTGATTGTCCACGAGAGAAACATTGGGGTGTGGGCTTCGGTGAATCGGGGGCTGGCTCTTTCCCGCAGTGAGAGCGTGCTCGTGCTCACTTCCGATGTGCTCCTTGGGCCAGGAGTGGTGCCGGCCTTACAGCGTATTTTTCAGGAGAAGCGCCAAGCCTTTGTGGGTCCGGATGTGGTCACGGGCTTAGCGGCCCTGCCTCACTTAGCGAAGATCCCCACAGTTCTCCCTCTTCACCCAGGGTATAACGGGGCTTGCGTGCTCATGGATTGGCCGAGGTTGCGTGAAGAAGTGGGGTGGTTTGATCCCCGTTTCTATGTCTGTTTTGGGGATACGGATTATGTGGAACGTCTCATTGTGAAAGCGAGTGAGCAACAAGACACGACCCTTCTGCCGGCCAGGGTGGCAGATTTGCCTATCTGCCATCTCGATAAACAGAGCAGGCGAGACAGCTTCACGAGTGCGGAAGATACTGAAGTAGAGATGCGCGACGGTGAACGGTTCCGTGAGAAGTGGAAAGATCATCCTGAGGTGCTAGCGCGACATCCAGCCGTGAGTCGGGAGGCCTATATTCAGTTTAAGGAATCCGATTTAGGGGGATGGAAGCACGGACAGGTGGTTGCGAGTGGTTGAGGAAAGGAGAATCTATGTGCGCTCCGGTGTTTCCCCCATGGGTAATGTACGCAACGGCCTTTGGCCTCATGTTTTGGTCGTTGGCCGGATTCGTCGCTTTTGGCATGTTGCTGGTTAAACTGAATAGGATGTAGTTTTCGCGCCGTGCCCGCAGTGGCCCTGAAAGTGTATTGTGGATCCTCTCAGTTGGGTGTTTTTTGTCGAAGGAATGCCCCTCGATCCCGAGGTCTACGAGACGAAGTCGGTTGGAGGGTCTGAGACCGCAGGTCTCTGTGTCGCTCGGGCCTTAGCCAAGCGCGGGCACACAGTGTATCTCTTCTGCCGGTGCCCCAAAGAAGGTCTCTTTTATGATCGGGTGCACTTTATCCGGGTAGATCGCTTTTTGGAGTGGGCGTTGAAAACCCCCCACGATGTGACGGTGATTCAGCGGGTGCCCCACCCTCTGACTGTTCCTCTGCTCTCAGGCGTACGCCTCTGGTGGATGCACGATTTGGCCCTCAAACGCTATGGGGATCCCATTCGTGGTGTTATGTGGAGCGTGGATCGCCTGTTGGTGCTCTCCGAGTTTATGAAGCGGCAATATCAAGAAGTCTATGGCTTGCCGGATGCCGCCTTCACGGTGACGCGCAATGGCGTAGATCTCGAGTTGATTGCGAGCGTGCCCCCCCCTGTCACGGTGCGCGATCGGAAGGCTCTTGTCTTTACGGCTCGCCCGGAACGAGGGTTGGAGATTCTCCTCGAACAGACTTTCCCGCGTCTGTTGCAAAAAGATCCCGATCTTCGCCTGTATCTGGGAGGGTATGACAATTACACAGACCAACTCCGCCCGCTCTACGAGAAGTGTCATGCTCTCATCAATTACTTTGGGGGGCGGGTCCGTCATCTGGGGGCCCTCAACAAAAAGGATTTGTATAAGCTGTACAAAACCGCCGCACTGTACATCTACCCCTCTTCGTTTGAGGAGATTTCGTGTATCAGTGCAATGGAAACGATGGCCTGTGGATTGCCTTTCGTGGGGTCGCAGTTGGCCGCGTTGCCGGAGACCTTACACCCCGACGCAGGTGTTCTTATCCCCTGGGAAGAGGGGAAAGGCGCGGCAGACTCTGTTTATCAGGAAAAATTTGTGGACGCCTGCCTCCACTTGTTGCGGGATGAGGCTGCCTGGACTCGGGCCTCACAGGCGGGTCTGCTCCATGCGAAAGGGCTTGACTGGGATGGCGTTGCGGAGCAGTGGGAACAGATAGTGGACACCATCGGAGGAGAGAATGGCACACACGCCTGAAAGCATTGTGGCTCTGCTGTGGCAAGATCGGGCTCTGGATGCCCAACGGTTGATCGAAGAGTATTGTGCCGCGCACCACGAGGAGGAGGCGGGAAAGAGAGCACGGCAGAAGATTCAGGAGTGGGTTGCTCACCTGGCCTCCCCCGAAGCCTATCGGGACTTTTATACGGCGCATCGCGGGACTTTTGTGCCCGCGCAGAGTATTCCGACGATGGACCAACGAATTCCGCGTCTTGCCCAGGTCCGAGCGGCGATGGCCGAGCATCCCCCACAGACCATTCTCGATCTGGGGTGCTTCGATGGGTTCGCCCTGTTACACTTGTGCTTGGCCTACAAAGCTCGAGGGATTGGGGTGGACCTGGATGCAACGGCTCTCGCACATGCGCAGAATAGCGCACAGATGCTTGGCTTGTCGTGTGAGTTTGTCAATGATTTTGCGGAGAGCCAGGATCCCTCACAACCTGGACTCACGGAATTGGTGGATGCCATCTTGATTATGGAACTCCTGGAGCATGTCCCTGACCCTGTCGCCCTGCTCCGTGCGGCGGAACGGCGCCTGGCTCCTGGGGGGTGGATCTACATCACTACCCCCGCGACCGCTGTGCCCCACTACGAGAATGAACATGAAGCGCGTGAGCATGTGCGGTGTCTGAATGAGGAGGAGTTACGGGCGGCGATTGGCGATCGTGTGGTGGGGGGGCACGTGATTCTTCAACCCGCATCGCATCGAGAACAGATTCTCTGGTACCGGCGGCCCAAGATCACCTTTATGGTTAATCCTGTTGCGGGGGGCTGGAACCCACAAGACTCGAAAAGTTACGGAGGGAGCGAAGAGGCGGTGGTGGAATTTGCGGAGACGTTGGCCCAGCAGGGACACGAGACGGAGGTGTACTATAATCCCCCCGCAGAGGTTTCTGGGGAATGGGTCTCCCCTGCGCGAGTGCACTATGCCCCGCACAACGCCTTCAACCCGGACGAGGCTCGCGACGTGTGCATCTCTATGAAGTGCTTTCTCGATGTGCCCGTAAACACGAAACGTCTGCTGTTTTGGACAGCAGATCCCTGTGATCCCTCCATGTTGACCCCTGAACGGGTAGCTCGCCTCCACAAGATTATCGCTCTCTCCGAATGGCACCGACGGGAGATTCTCTCGTTGAATCCGGGGGTGTCTCCAGAGAAAATCGTGGCGATTCCCCTCGGATTGCCCGCCCTGTATTGGGAGACTTCTGTTCTCTTAGACAGAAATCCTGCGCATATGGTGTATGCCTCGTCGTTCGATCGGGGGTTAGAGTTCCTGCTGGACAAGTGGGGAGACATCCGCCGACAAGTGACCCAGGCCGAACTCCATGTGTGGTATGGATGGGATCTTTTCGATCGGTTGACAGCGGGGAATGCGGAGGCCGTGACGTGGAAAACCCTGATGGTGGGCAAGATGGACCAGCCGGGCATTGTTGTGCATCCCCGGACCACAGGGGGGGACCTGTCCCCCTTCCTCACCGCAGCGGTGTGGGTCTATCCTTGTACGGGTGGAGAGCGGTTTTGCCTGACTGCTGTCAAAGCACAAAGATTGGGGGCTGTCCCTGTGGTGGTCCCCACTATGGCGTTGCAGGAGACCGTGCGATACGGGCGGAAAACTTCTCCGCAGAACTTTGTGACCCAACTGGTACACGCCCTGCAATCCTCCCCCTGGCAGCGGGAAGAGCGGGCGAAAATGATTGTGGACCCCTCTGTGGCTCTTCCTTGGTCTACCGTCTTGACCAAGTATTGGCGCCCCCTGTGGGAGGATCTGTGGCGAAGCGTGGCAGCCCCGCAGATGGCCAAGACGAAATATCGGCCCAGCAAGCAAACAGTCTCCGCGTGCATCATTACAAAGAATGCAGAAGCGCTGCTTATTCGCGCCTTGCGCAGTATTCGCCCTCTCGCCGCAGAAATTATTGTGGCCGACTGTAGCTCAACAGATCGCACGCGGGAATTCGCTATAAGTCTGGGGGCTCGGGTCCTGGACTCCCCCTCTCCCTTGTACTGTCTCACCTGTGAAAAAGAATTGGAATCCGCCCACTTCTCCTCCACGGATCATGAACCCTGGGGATTTGAGGGGGTGCGGAATATCTCGATCAAAGAAGCGACAGGGGACTGGATCATCTGGATCGATGCCGATGAAGAGTTGCTCCGCGCACCCAACCTCGAGAAGTACATACGGCGCAATTGTTTTAATGGGTACGCTATTCGGCAACATCATTTTAGTGCTTCCCCCCCCAATGCGTTCAAGCCGGATCTTCCTATTCGGGTCTTTCGCAATGGTAAGGGGATACGCTTCTTCGGGAAGGTGCATGAGCATCCGGAAACTGCTCTGAACGAAAGTGTCGTGCCCGCGATTGTGCTTTCCGACGTGGACATCGCCCATGATGGGTACCTTGTGGAAGAAGGACGGCGGGTGAAGTTCCAACGGAACATTGGCCTCATGATTGCGGATCGGCGGAAGTATCCCGAACGCACCCTGGGGAAGTTTTTGTGGATTCGCGATCTCCTTCACCTCGCGCGGTACGAGTTGGAACGTAACAAGGGGCAGATGACCCCCGAGGTTGTCAAATATTGCGAGGACGCAATAACTCTTTACGAAAAGGAATTTTTGGCGGATACTAGCCTATATGCCCGAGATGGCCTCGATTACTATTCCGAGGCGCTCGCTATTCTCGGGCGAGGGTTTGAGGCGGTCTGGTCTCTGGGGGCCGCGCCGGGGACAGGCGCCGCTCCGGGGGAAGCCCGACGGGGACGCTTTTCCTCTGTGGAGGCCTGGATCCGCTCCTTGGACGCCCAAGCCAAAAGTGCGGTGAGTCCCTTTACAGGGAGGTACGCCTAAGATGGGCGTAGAGTTGGAGACGTTCTTCAAGGAGGCCCAGCACATTCACGCCCCGGATGAAGCCTACCGCGTGCGCTGCCCTAATTGTTATACGGTGTTGAGTGAGTATCTCTTTGGCGTCTTGCGGGCGATGTGCCGTATCTGTAAATGGCGCGGCGTCATTGTGCGCTCGTCGCCCTCCCTGATTCAGAGTGTCACCACGATCTATGCGGGGAAGCCCTGGAAAAGTATGGAACAGCGTGTTGTCACGCCGTCAAAGGAGTGACTTGCCCTATGAGTGGCACAGTGAGTAGTGGACGGTGCCTAATTATGGAACGGTAGATGGCGTCCTCGAACTCTATTCCGCTCTGAAATCGGTTACCACTCTCACGTCTGTAAACATCGAGTCCTTTATCAATCGGGCGGAGGCGGATGTCCATGCCTCGATTGCGGGCCGCTATACTGTGCCTGTCGCGGGGTCCCCTCCCCTCTTGAAGGATATCACCGAAACGCTCGCCACGGCCCGCATCCTGCGCCGATTTTTCAGTCAACAAAAAGAAAACGCCAGCGAGTGGGTGGAGGGTTGGCTCACAGATGCCCGGGACCGGTTGACGGCTCTCGCGGCAGGGTCTCTGTATCTCGTCACGTCGGCGGGGGTGACCCTCATAGGAGATCGGGAGACGCTCACCCCGTGGTCCTCGACAGAGAAATATGTCCCGACGTGGGCCGCTGCGTTGGGAGCGGAAGACGCTGTGATTGACCCTGATCGCGTACAAGATGAACGCGATAATCGTCTCCCTTAGAAGGACACGAGATGGCAGGAATTAGCATTCAGATTACGGGGACGGATATCGTGCAGCGTCTCTTGCTTCGCTTGCACGCAAGCCTGGAGAATTTGCAACCTGTTCACGAGCGAATCGCTCTCCAACTCTGGAAGTGGATACAGAAAAATTTTCAGGAGGGCGGGACAGAGCGCCCCTGGGCCCCGCTAAAAGAGGGAACTATTTTGGGACGCCGAAGGAAGAGCAGTGTCCCCTTGCAGGATAGTGGACGGTTGCGGCAAAGTTTTACGTATCGGGCGACGGCAACAGAAGCTGTTGTCGGGAGCGCAGATCCTCGGGCGGAGTGGCATCATAAGGGAACGGCCCCCTATACAATCTATCCCCGGAACAAAAAAGCCCTCGCTTTTCCCTCTCCCCATGGGAAAGTCAAATCGGCTGTGGGCACACAGAAATTTCTCCGAGGGGAGAAGCGAGGGAAAGGGGGATTCACCACGTTTCGTGGGGCGGGGCGATCGAAAAAGGACTTTGCCCGCTTGCCCTTCTTGGTGGTGAAAAAAGTTCGCCACCCTGGGCTCCCTGCCCGTCCTCTGCTGCCTTCTCCTGGTGTCGCGCAAGACATTGCGGTGAAAACTGTTGCAGGCTATATTCGAGATGTGCTAACACAACGTGGGGGAGGGTAAGTGGCCCGTATCAATTACTTTGTCATTGAGCAAGCGATTGAAACGGCCCTTCGGGCTGCGAGCGATCTTTCGGGAGCGACGATTACCCTCGAAGAAGATGTGGAACTGGCTGTGGAGCAGGTTCCCTGGATCGGGATTTACTTGGCGAGTCGGCAAGATGCGGGAGGTCCCATTGCGGCGGGAAAGCAGCAGCGCTTCCGTGTGCGGTTTGAGGTGTGGTGCTTTGAACACGACACGGAATCCCTGACCGCGGCCTCCCGCAAGCGGGATGACTTGATGGGGAAAGTGGAGATTGCGCTGCTCAACGATCCGACCCTGGGGAGTACTGTCGCCTTGGCGCGTATCACTGGAGGAGAATTCGAATCGGGGCGCACGGAGGCGGGATTTCTCATGGGGGGAAGCATCTTGCTCGATGTGGAGCAGACTGCGACAACGACGTAATACGCACAGGGGTGCCCAGAGTGGCCACATGAGATATAACCATGAGCACAGGGGCACTCGGGCATTTGGCCGTCAGTCGCCAAAACAGTTTTGGCACGAACACCGCGAGCTGGTTTTTCCTGCCATTCGTCTCGGAAACTCTTGTTCACCAAATTGACCTGATTACACAACTAGGGATCAAGGCCAGCCTCGTGGAGCCGGGGGTGGTTGCGGGTCACGATCGAGCGGAGGGGGACATTGTTATGGAACCCCATCCGCGCGACATTGGGCACTTCCTGCGCGGGGTGTTTGGGCAGGCGAGTTCGATTAACCTGACCTCGGTCACGGGCTTCCAAGACTACAAGCACACGTTCACCTTCCGCCTCGCGGACTTTGGTGGGTCATCTCCCTTACCCCCGTACACCACACAGATTTACCGGGGAGTGGATCGCTCGTATCAATTCACCGATGCGATCTTCCCGCGAATGGAGTTGGTCATCGAGACGGGCGCCCTCGTGCGAGCGACCGCCCACGTGATGGCGCGAACGACATCTCTCATGGCCCAGCCCACCGCCACCTTCCCCACCGCAACACCCTGGACCTGGGCGGTGGCCTCGGTCTCTCTCGGAGGGTCCGCCAACACGAGCATTGAAGCGATGACCCTCGTGCTGGAGAACCCCGTAGAGGGGATCTTGATTCTGGACAACACGCGTCGGTGGGGGCGCTTTGGGCGGAATGGATTCCCTAACGTGCGGTTGTCGGGGCGATTTGATCTGGGGGATTTGACGGAGTACAGCGAATTTGTCTCCCAGACAGAGCGGCGTCTGCTGCTGCACTTGGCTCCGATGGTCACCTCGGGGCCTTACCTCACCATCGATGTGCCCTCCTTCCGGTATGAGGGCGTGCCTGTGCAAGTGGGGGGTCCGGGGCGTGTGGCGGTAGATTTTGCCGCCCGAGGGGTGTTCAACACAGGCTCCAACCAGGCGATTGAGATTACTCTCGTCAACTCACAAGTCAACTATCAATAAGGGGGTTAGACCTCAAGAAAGGAGTCTCCATGGATGTGCCCGTGAATGGCCTGAAAGTGTTTCACCGCAAAGGGACAAAGTTTGTCTTGCTACCTGGGGCGTCTCAGCAAGAAGGGTATCCCCTCTATGCACAAGTGCGTAAGTTGTTAGGAAAAGACTTGGGGCTCTTTCTTTCTCACGAGACGCAGGTACAGAGTTTGCAAGACACGGACAAAAAGTGGGAAGGTCTCTCGGAACAGCAACGGCAAGAGGCAGTATCTCAATCCCTGGCCATATTACGGGATATTGTTTTACGGAGTGTCTTGCGCGTGGTTGAGGTGCGCGAAGAAGAGACTTTTGCTTTTACGGTGACCCCCTCCCCCATTGGGGAGCACACCGAGACTGAAATTTCTATAGACTGTCTGGAATCCGATTATGGGGTTCTCGTCACGGAGATTCGAGTATTGTCCTTTCCCCCCGGAGGACCCAATGCGGGCGGATCCTTTCGTGGAGAGAGAGACCTTGCGGATTCTGGATTACCTGGCGAAGCGGTACGGACGACTCCCTAGTGAGTTGGCTGTTCTCCCGCTAGAGGATGTCTTGTTTTCCCTCACTGTAGCAACTGTGGGTCAACAAGCGGAGGATCAGGAATATCGGAGATGGCTAGAGAGGACGCGACATGGCAGGTGAGAATCTTATAGAAATTGTTGTAACACTGCGCAACCAGGCCAGTCAGCAGCTAAGTGCTGTGAGTTCTAGCCTCAAGCAACTGGGCCCTGCGGGGGAGTCTGCGTCGCAGGCTCTCCGTCGAGCAGGGGAGTCTACCGATGTGGTAGCAAAAGCGAGTGCGGGATTTGGAGGGCAACTCCAGTTTGTTCGCCGAGGAGTTTTGGGGGCCGCTCGTGACGTCTCGGAATGGTCTCTTCTCCTCGGGCAAGACCTTTCTCCTGCTGTTTCTGCTGTGACAGGCAACGTTGTTCGACTCACAGCGAATATCCTCGAGTTGGGAACAAAGATTGGTTTGATCACAGGGATTATTGGACTCGCTGCGACGGCTCTCGCCTTTTTTGCCTCGCGAGGAGGAGAAGCGGAAAAAGTTACTCGAGATCTCACTGCGACCGTCGCTCTCTTGCAGAAAGAGACGAACACTCTTCAATTGGCTGCTTTTCGAGGAGGATTACTTCCTGTTTTGTCTGAGGCTGAAGTGGCCTTGCTCAAGCAACGTGACGCGATTGATGCGGCGCGGGCTGCTGCGGAAGAGTGGAACAAATCTCTCATAGGCGGGCTGGCTGGTCTAATAGGCCTGCAAAAAGGAACAGCAGACTACGATAATCAACTTGATCGTCTTCGGCTGCTCTTAGACATTATTCCCAGCCAGCAAGCTGCTCTTCGGACACAGATTTCTCTCCAAACACAACAGTTAAACATAAACAAAGATGTGATGGGAGAAAGTGTTGACGTACTACAGGAATGGCTAATCTCCTTAGAGCGAGGCACTCAGGCCGTGGAGCGAGCCACACGGACAAAGGTGCAAGAAAGTTTTCTCCTCGATCGCGATGTGATGGGAGAAAGTGTTGAGGTGTTGGAGGAATGGTTACGATCCCTTGACACCGCTAACCGCCAGATGCTTGAGAGGTTTCGTGCCGCCACGCGGGAACGTCTCCTGATTGAACAATCTGGCCGGAGAGGAATTATTGACGAAGAATTGGCGACAGGGCAAGAGATTGATGCTATTGTCAAAGCGGGCAACGAAAGCCGACGCCAAGCGTGGGAGGACAATAATCGTCTTCTTCTGGAATCCACCGAGGCGATGACCCAGCAGGTGAGTCAGTCTCTCGGGCAAGCGTTGGGGGATTTTGCGACCGGAGACCTGCAAAATTTTGGGGATCTCTGGACAGGATTCTGGAAAAACATGGTGAGAATCGCTGCCGATTCTGTCGCGCAGAGTCTGCTTTTTGGGGGCGGAGGCGCTCCCGGAATGGGGCAAGCGGCGGGGGGAGGCCTCTTTGGCCTTTTAGGCAGCCTTTTTGGCACAAGTGGGGGAGGTCTCGCCGATTTGGGCTTGGCGACACTCCAACATGGGGGCGTTGTGAGCAAACCGACTTTGAGCCTCGTTGGAGAAGCAGGCCCAGAAGCGGTTGTTCCTCTCGATGAAGTGGGGGCCTTGGGCGGAGGCACGACGGTGATTAATGTCTTCAAGGAAGAGGATCTTACTGCCATTGTGGCACGGGAAACGGCCAAGAATCGCCGTGTGGTGGTGAATGATGTGATGGCCTCCATGCGGGGGAATGGCCCCATGCGCCGCGCTGTACAGCGGGGGTAGCGGAGGAGTACTTCCTCTATGGGCTACGTCGGTCTTGTTCCGGGGTCGGTGTGGATTTGGCGCCCTGCGAATGTGCAGATCATGGACAGTTGGCATACCCTCATTTCCGAATTTGAGAATGGGGCGGAACAGCGTCGTGCGAAGTGGATCAAACCCCGCATGACCGTGCGGATGCGGTACGAACGGGGCACAATCACCCCCGATGATGTGGCCGACATCTGGCGCTTTTATCAAGTGCAGCAGGGCGCCTTCCGTACGTTTAATCTTCCCTTATTTGGGCAACTAACCACTGTCGCTTCAGCATATGTGGGAGGGTTGTCGCTCGGACTCTCCGATACGCAAGACTTCACGAGTGAATTGAGTTCTCGATGGGCCAAACTGTATGTGCAGAATGCGGCAGGTACGTTTGACACTTTTACTGTTACCTCAGTCGTGAATGCCTCGCATGTGCGTATTCAAAGTGCCTCGGCGACACAGAGTGCGGCGAACAGTTATCCGCTGGGGGCCCCAGTGTCCCCCGTGATCACGGCCCGATTTGCCCAGGATACCTTTGGCCAGGAATACTTGGTAGCCCTCATGACCACTCTCGGGGTAGACTTCACGGAAGTACGGAGTTAACGCGATGAGAGACCTCCCGACAAGTATTGCCTCGGTTATCACCCAGGATGAAAACAAACCTGTTGAATTGTTGGAGATCTATCTCGACACGGAGACCTTCTACTTCGCCCAGGCAGATGACTACGTCGTGCTGGGCACACAAACCTACTCCCCGTTTGGCTTTTCCCGCTCCGCTGTGCGTGCCTCCGCCGAATTGGAAGTGGACGAAATGGCTCTCCAACTGGACAATGTGGATCTTACTTTAGCCAAGCGAGTAATTGCCACAGACTTTGTGGGGCGTCGCGTTGTACTTAAGAAAGCCGTTCGCGAACAACTGGGCGCGGGGAATTATGTGGTAATTTTTGATGGGCGGATGGATGAGCCTTCCCTCGATCAATCGAAGCTCACGGTGCAAGTGCGGAGTTGGCTTGACTCTCTCCATCAGATGGTGCCCCGACGGATGTATTCCACATTGTGTAACTATCAGCACTATGATCCCTCCTGTACCGTGAGTAAGATTGTGGGGACAAATCTTCTGACGGGTACAGCGATTGGCTCGTCCACGGATTCTGTTCTCGTGGCCGCTGTCCTGAGTGGCCAGGGGGACACATATTGGGGGCCCATTGGCACACTCACTTTTAACACAGGATCGAATCGCAACATTGGGCGGGAAGCGACGGGCTCGTCACAGAGTTCCAATAGTACGACAGTGCGTGTGCCATTCCCCTTTGCTATCAATTCCGGAGATGTGTTCACCCTAACGCGAGGCTGCCGGAAAAACATTGATGATTGCATCAATAAGTATAGCAACTACGTCAACTATGGGGGATTCCCCACAATTCCCCAGCAACCGTATATCTAGCGATGATGACACGTCCTGAGTTTGAGGATTGTCTCCTGCGCGTCGCCCACGCGTGGCGTGGAGTAGGATTTCTCCACAACGGGCGCACCAAAAGCCAAGGGGTGGACTGCCTCGGGTTAATTGTGTGTATCTTTCGGGAGGTGGGAATCATTGTGCCGGACGGAGACGGCAAGACGTATTCCACCGATTGGTATTTGCACACCCCAGAAGAGCGCTACCTGTCGGCACTGCTCGCGTATGGAACACCTGTGGACAAAAATGAGTTACTGATGGGCGATGTGCCCTATTTTCGTCCCGGAGTGCTCGCGCCCGCAAAGTCTCCCGCGATTACGCATGGGGGGATTTATCTGGGCGAGGGGACCTTTATTCATTCTATCAATGGCCGGGGTGTGGACATCGGCGTGCTGTCCCACCGGGCCTGGGTGGTAAGCTACGCGGGAGCGAGCCGACCGTTGGCGGTGTCCGCCGCACTCGGAGACACGTAGATGGGATCTGTCGGACAGGTGGTGGGGGGAGGCGTTGGGCTTGTTGTGGGGGGCTTTTTCGGCCAAGCCCAACTCGGTTTTGTCTTGGGCATGGGCCTTGGGGGTCTTCTCGATCCCCCGAAGAATAAAACTCAAGACTCCCAAATTCAGATTCAGGATCTCCAGTTTAACACCTTTCATCGCAACCTCCCAGTGCCCGTAGTCTATGGGTTGTGCCGCATCGCAGGCAACCTGATGTGGCTCGGGAACAACCGCACAGAGATCGTCGAACGAGAGGTGGGGGGAGGTAAGGGATCCCCCGAACCCCCCAAACAAAAGGAAGTCTGGTACTACGCTGACTTTGCGGTAGGTCTCTCCGAAGGGCCTATTGGTGCGGTTCCCAAAGTCTTCTTGGACGATCAAGACATTTCGACCCAAGAAGGGTTGTCCTACGTTTCGTATCTGGGGACAACGGTGGAAAGTGCGGACGCCACTGTGGCGGCGAATCTCGGAGCGAATGCCCCCGCTTTTCGCAATACGGCGTATCTCCGGTTCAGTGGCCGGTTGGGTCGGGCTAATCGTATCCCTGCTGTCACTGCAGAGGTGCAGGGGCGCAGTCTTGCGGCGGAAGGATTCTCTGATGATTTCAATCGAGTGGATGCTGCACAACTGGGAACAGCGTGGACAGAGCACGGAGTTGCCACAGGAGTGTGGAATATTCTCTCTCAACAAGCCCATATAGTATCCCTCTCCACTTTGGGGTGGGCTCGAGTCATGACAACATCTTCAGTGTTTCGTCCCGCTAAGAACATGCGTGTCTCCTTCAAACCTCGAGGATTTCTTTCCCTGCAAGGTGTCCAAGGACGAGTGCAACCGAGTACAGAACAAGCCTATGGCTTAATTCTTGATAGGCAAACTGCGAGCAACACAGGCCAAAATCGCCTGTCTCTTATCCGGTTTACGGGACCCAATGCCTTTGTGACTCTTGTGGGATGTGTGGGGGCTAGCTTCCAAGATGGGAGTTTGCTTACCCTTGTCCTCTCGGAAACGAACATTTCCGCTGAAGTGAATGGTGTACCTGTCTTTAGCCCTGTTAGTGACTCCACGATTACGAGCATAGGATTTGCGGGCTTAGTCTGTCAAACAGACTCCATGTATTTGGATGATTTTTCCGTGGGCCTTGCCACGAGTGCTAAGTCTCTTAGTGGACTCTTTTCCGATTCTTTTAACAGGGCAGACGCAACAGATCTTGGATCCATGTGGCAGCATGAACCCATAGAGGCGGCCAGTTTTTGGGGAATCCAAGGAAATGCTGCTCGTCGGGATGCTCCTGCGTTTTCTCGAGAATGGGTAGTCAACGGGGCCTTCAATATAGACCCCGACGTGGAAGCGTCTGCGAAGATTGTGGATTTGGAATCGAATGCCTCTGCCCCCTCCTCTGGTCGCTTGGTGGGGAGAGGAGTGCAAATTCGTGTGCAGAATAGCAGCCATCTCGCTTACATTGGTACCTTTGATGCTCTTAATATCTTGGGGACAAAATCAGGATATGTTGTTCAGATCGGAAGAGTAGTAAGCCCCAATTCTCAAGGGCAAGGGATTACTACCATCGCCTGCCGAGCGTTGCCACAAACAGGTCTCTCTTCTCCTGTATCGGGGGACCGTTTAGTGTTGAAAGCAGTAGGGACTACTCTCACATTGCTCATCAATTCGGGGGAACTTCTTTCTGTATCGGATAGCATCATACAAAGCGCAGGAACTACGGGGCTTTTCTTCAATACAGAAGGGTCGGGGGGCAGTCCTGGTTTATTGGATGATTTTGAAGTGAAAGCTTTGGGAAATCTGGGAATGACAGGAAAACTGACAAGTGTCTTCACGGGGGGCAACCCGGCATTAGCGGTGAAAGATATTCTCACTAACGCTCGATACGGATTGGGGCTCTCGGCGACGCGAGTGAATTTGGAGAGTTTTGACTCAGAAGCGGCATATTGCGATGAACTGGTAGATAACCCTGATGGGACAAAGGAGAAGCGCTTTGTCCTCGATCACGTGCTGGACCGACAGTCTCCGATCTTGGATCATATCCGAGAAATGGTCTCCACCTTTCGGGGATTACTGATTTGGAGCAATGGGCAAGCGAAGCTGAAAATCGAAAAGGCCGAAACGGTCTCTCAGAGCTTTCACATGGGAAGCATTATTGCGGACTCCTTTACCTGGGCGAAACTCAGTTACCGCAACCGTCCGAATGTTGTCCGCGTGGAGTATATCAATGCGGCGGACAAATTTCGGCATGATTTTGTGGAAGCCTTTGATGACTGGGATATTGACACTACGGGAGATCGGCGAGACAAAACGATCCAACTCCTGGGGGTCAAGCGTGTCACGCAAGCGAGTCGCATGGCGCAATACTATCTCAACCAGGCAATTCAGATTCAGCATATGTGCACTTTCCGAGTGGGAATTGCGGCCCTGAAAGCCGAGGTGGGCGATGTGATCGCGGTCTCCCACGATGTTCCGGCCTGGGTGAGCAAGCAGTTCCGCATTGTGCGCATCGAGGAGACGGAAAATGACGAGATGCTGCTCAGTTGTTTGGAGTACAATGCTTCCATCTACACCGATGCAGCGTTGCCCTCGCAAGCCTCCATTGCAGGGACAATAGATCCGACTGCTGTGCCGTACCAGCTTATTCGATTGTCCCCGTATAAGCGCCCCACAGAAAACCAAGTGGAAGTGGCCTTCGTGCGGGCGAATAGTGGAGATTTGTTTGCGGGGTCCCTTATGTATCGCCAACGCGGTGCGGGGGATTTTGAGCAGCAGGAAGGCACCGCCCTTGCCTTAGCCCCCATTGCGTATCTGGATCCGCTTATCACAAGTCTTGCCCTCGTTCAAAGTGGATCTCCTCTGGTTTTCACGGACGGATTCGACAGAACAGACGCGGACAGTATGGGAGGAAATTGGCGCGAATTGGGTCAGACCCTCTGGCGTGTCGCCTCGTTTACGCTGCAACGAGGAGACCCTTCGAGCGGGGCGGGGCCCACGGCCACCGCATTGGCTCTGACATCCAGTCAAGTGTTTTCAGGGGATGCCTTTGTGCGGGCCTCGGCCTATTCTGTGGACGGATTAGGAATACGCCCCCGTGTAGGGCTTGTGGCGCGATGGCAAGAGGCCGGGTCTTCGGGGCAGTACTACTATCTGGACTACGGCACGCGCACACTCAGCCACTCCCTCCTGGAACTGCGATTGTATCGCGTCACCTCGGGAGAAGTGGTCTCTCTGCTCTCCGCCACGGCGATTCCCTCGGGACAGTACTTTACGACTCCTGCGAGTGCTGTGGAAATGGGATTGAGTGCCACAAGTTTTACTCTGGAAGGGCGATTGAATAACAGTGTATGGGTGTCTGCGGTGGATTCGTGGGTGACGGGGGGAGGGGCAGGAGGGCTCGCTCGGCTGCAACGGGTGCGAGGATACCCAGACGTGGTGCGTGCGGATAGCCCCATCGCGTATTATAGGCTGGGAGAGTCCTCCGGAACAACACTCGTGGCGGATTGGTCGGGGCAGGGGCTGTTCGGGAGTTATACTAATGTGGTGAGTTGGGAGCAAAGCGGGGGACTTCTTGATGACGCTGACAGAGCAGTCTACTTTACAGGGAGTCCTAACCTCGTCTCTTCGGCGTTTGCTTTGCTTCCAGGGAGTTTATCCCTTCCCTTGGATACCGCCGTGACAGTGGAACTGATCGCGAAGGTCATTAGTGCAGATGTGATGACGAGTGCGGCCTTTACACTCGGGAATTTAGACAACCCGAACCGATGTATGGCTCACATACCCTGGGAAGATTTTATTCTGTATTGGGATTTTGGTAGTAGCGCAGGAAGTGGGCGCATCTCAACACCATACAGTTCCTACGTGGGAACGTATACTCATATCGCCCTTGTGTCCGGCGGGAACAGTGGAACATTTCGGGCTATTTATCTCAACGGGTCTCTCGTGGCGAGCTTATCAGGATCCGACGGACCGGACACAGTAACCTCAGGGGGATTTATCGCCAAGTGGACGATCGGTTCGGGCTTATCCTATCGCGGGGTTGTAGATGAATTTGCTATCTATACACGCATTCTGTCTTCCTCGACCATTCTCGATCACTATCGAGCCGCGATTGGCTCCGGATCACTACACACGACACAGGGGGAAAAATGGGACGATTTCGCCGTAGGGTCGGGTACGATTCCTCTGTCACTGCAAATACTTCCGGCGGGATGGGGGGCCGCGCTGTTTGACACAACTAGTGTATTCAATGCTCAAGCAATATTGACAGGGGGAACTGGACGTCTGGTGCCTGCAGGAACGCAGCCCTTTTCTGGGTTTCTCCAAATCTTTCGCACCACTTCTTTGTCTGATCCGGCCCCCGAGGGGCGCTTCCCCACGTCGGGGTATACGCGCTTTCGGTCGGGGGATGTGTATAAGTATACGGTGACAGAGGATTTTGTCACCCACACGCAAACACACATTCCTCTCTACTCCCCCAAAGGCGGATTCGCGAACATCGGGAGTGCGCGCATTGAGGCGGAACAAGCGGGCTATACCACGTTCGCGGACACCCGTCTGGAAGGCGTGATCCGAGGGGGGGGTGGGACGACGGCAACGTCTCACACAAACATCGCAACACTTGGCGCCTTTATTGTGGAGAGTGGCGGAGGTCTCCTGGATCGCACCAGTGCTGCTCGGGATATCTCCTCGAACACAGACTTCTTTGCCCCTCAGTCCTCCTATCTCTATCTGGGGGCCTCCTCCAAATTTTCTCTCGCGAGGTTCTTCTTGGCACGGGAGGCGTCTACGGTAGTCTCCGTGGCCTATGAATATTCTACGGGAGACGGGGCCTGGGCGAGTGCAACCGCCTCGGGGTTTCTGGCGCCGACAGACCAGACCTCCGGGTTCCGAAAATCGGGAGACATGCTCTTCGAACCCTGGGGGAATTGGAATCCCACAAATCGGGTCTCCTCTGGAGGCGCAACATTGGGTGATGGGTCGTCGCGATACTTCCTCCGTCTCACACGCACCTCGGCCACCCTCTCTGTGACACCGCAAGAAATGCGTGTCTGGCTCGCGGGGGAAACACTCGTGACGGTCATGAAGCCCAATGCGTATGTGTATGATGTGCGCACCGCCGATACGGGGCAAGTGCTCACGTTCAAAGCCCTTGCTGTGGGAGTGCGGCAACAGTTAGTAGATGGGACACAATCACCTCTACGGGCCATTCAACTGTAGAGAAAGGAGACGCCATGACGACACCTCTGCGATGGGTCCACCGCCTGTTCTCTACCCTCACAGGCCAAGTGGTGACGACAATTTCCGCACTCACGGTGATCATCGGGAGCTGGATGGCGTTTGATGGCTGGGTCGCCAAAGCGGCGGATGTGAAACTGGTCGAATTTCGTCTGGACAGGAAAATCCTCAGCGATGATCGGGCCCGTACTCAGCAGCAAATCTGGAATCTCGAAGATCGCTATGGGGTGGGGTGTGCCCAGGCGGAGAAAGCGGTCCGGGACCAGTGCCGGGACCTCCGAGAACAACTGCGACAGTATGATGAAAAACTGCAGCCCAGCACTCTGAAGAAATAAAGGAGACGACCCATGAATTTGGCCACGATTCCTTTTCGTGCCTCTCCGCACTTTTCCCCTCGGGGCAAGCCCATTACCGCTGTTGTGTTGCACGATACCGGAGGCAAAACAGCGGAAGGATCACTGACCTGGTTTGAAAACCCTGAGAGTAAAGTGTCGGCGCATTTTGTGATTGATCGGGACGGCACGGTGTTTCAGTGCGTTGATGTGGCCCGGGCCTCGTGGCATGCGGGGTCTTCTGTTCTCCACGGGGAAGCGAATGTCAATTCGTTCTCTGTGGGGATTGAGTTGGTAGACGAGAGTGATGATCCGTATCCCGCGCCTCAATTAGCTGCAGCGGAAGATTTGGTGGCGACTCTCATACAGCACTATGCTATTCCTCTTCACCGCGTAGTGGGGCATCAACACATTTGTGTTCCTGCGGGGCGCAAAGTGGATCCTGGGATAGATTTTCCCTGGTACATGTTCTTATTGGCTGTTGCCCGTGCTGTGGAGAATGCATGAGTTTCTTTGATGACATGGATTTGTCTCTCCTGTGGGATAGGGCCTTCGAGGGAGAGGCGCGAAAGGAGAAGCCTATGAAACCCTATTACTGGATCATGGTCGTCGTCGCGGGCCTCACCCTCCTGGCCCTGTACCTCACGCGTGGGGGGGTTCTGGCTCTCACGGGGGCCGGACTGTGGGTTCTCGGGTGGGCCACGCATAAGCATCGGACGTATGTTGAGAGTAGCGTGGCTCGGGTAGGCTCGACAGTGAGAGAGAAACTCGTCAATTGGTGGAGGAGCTAACCATGAATGGATCCACGGTACGTACAATCCTGGATGCGTTTGGCTTATCGCTCGCAGAAGTCCGCCTCAACCCGATTGTTGTTGTGGCCCTCGTGTTGGTCACGTATTGGACTCGGCGACTGACTGCGAAAACCCACTTGCCTGCCGCCCTCGCCCAGTATGAGGAGGTGCTCGACACGGCAGTGTGCTGGTTTGGCCCCTGGGGGTGGGCCATGCTCTTTCTGTGGGCGGTGGAACCGAAGCAACCCGTCACATCACTGGCCGTCTACGCCCTTGTCTATGACGGACTGGCCGTGATGGTCTATGCCCGATTCGCGAAGGGCTGGCTGGAAGCGGCCTGGGGTCCCATTCCCTACACTGAGGGGAAGAAGCCAGAGGCTCCCTCGCCCAGAGAAGGAGGCGCATGATGGACACGATCCTGTATGTTCTCCTGGGGCTGTTCATCGGGGGGCTATTGATCGTCGCCTTTCTCCGTCCTGAATGGCGCAAGTACATCTTCGCGGGGATTGGTCTCCTGTTGGGGGGCGGGATCACCTATGCGGTGTCCCAACGACAGCGCCGGTTACGCGAATTGGGTGTCTCTGCAGACACCGCCCAGCACATCGCAGTGCTCCTGGCGCAACGGGAGCACATTGTCCGTGCCGCTGAGACACTTCGCGGGGAAGCGACAAAGGATCAACAGTTACGGGACGTGCAGCGGAAGATCGAAGCGGAGTTGAAAGCCATTCCCGCACACGAAGTCAATGTGGAGGCGATCCGCAATGAGATACGGCATGCGTGGCCCACTTTTTAGGGGAGTAGCCCTCCTTCTCGCGGTAACGTTGGCGGGCTGCGTGACCGCGTTGCCCCCTCTTCCTGCGGTACCTCTAGCCCCTATCGAGAAGGTGCGCACGAGCATTACGGCACTCACGGCCCCGTCTCCTGTGCCCCCTCTGCCAGAAATTAAGACGGGTCTGCCCCCCGTGGAGTTGCAGTGCCAACGGTCTTCACAGACCCCGACGGTGTGGCTGTGCACGGGGAGTTCTCCCCATGCGGCGGGGGGCACAGGATTGTTTTTCGCCTACGACGGGGCGGCAGAGGAGTTACGTCAGCGTCTCGCCACGGAGCGCCTCTTGCGCGAATTGATTCCTGTCCTTCAGTCGCGTATCGAGGTGCGGGATCGTGCCCTGCAGAGCCTCATGGATCTTCTGGATACGATGGTTCTCATGGCGGAGGAATATCGCACGCTCGCGGAGATACGGGGTGTTGAAATTACCCGACTGAAACGGGACCAGATACTGGACCGAATCACCCTGCTCGTTCCTCTTGTGGGGGGTATCATTGGGGCCATGTACATAGGGGGTCGGTAAACGACGACTCCCTGGCGGCGATCGAGAGAAGTAGATTTTGTTATCTCCTATGATTGGCGTGAGTCCGTCTCCACCATCAAAATTTATTATGGGGATGGGACACTCAATCTGGCCAAAACGGTGCAGGCGCGCCGAGATTTTATCCACAAAATGACGAGCGCCCAGTACTTCCGTGATCGGGAAACTCTTCTCTTTAAGACATTTCCCACATCTTCGTCAACGCACCGAAAAAAGATTTTTCGTGCCCTCCGTGCCCCCCGATAATAGAAGGTGAAGAGAGGAGGAGCAACCATGACACCCTACCCCTACGAGACGGCCACGCCCGCCCAGCAGGCGCGGGGGGCGCTGTGGTGGTGCCAAGGCCATGATATAAAGCTGGCAGCGCTCCGGGAACCGCCTGCGGCGCGCGCCGAAGTCATCCGCAACCTAAAACTCGCGCATGAACAGGAAGTGCGGTTGCGGGCCATGCGGCCCGTCCTGGGGACACTCCCCCCCGAGGTGCAGGAGGCGGCGCAGGCGTTGGAGAAGACGGACCGGGCACGGGATGAGGCGTTCCAGGCGTGGTGGGAGGTGTCCCAGGCGAGGCAGGGAACGGACCGGATACAGGTATACCGGATATGGGAGAAGGCATACCAGGTGTGGGAGGAGGCGTCTCGGGCGTGGCAGGAGATTCTCTATACCCACCGCGCCGAGATCGAGGCCCTCTTCGCCCTGGAGTGTGCCGACGTGCCGTGGGGACCGGAGGGACTGATTTTCCACATCCCCGTATAGAGAGATTCACAAACGAACTGATATGGTAGGGTTTGGTAGTGTCAGGTAAGGTGCGGTCGGGTATGGTCGCGTGGGTCTCTGTGATTTTCGTCCGGCGAAGAAAGGTCCCTTTGGTCGAGGGATGATCGTCAAATGGGAGAAACGTGCATGACTCATACCCCCTCTGGCCTTCAGGCGGGGGATGCGACTGGAGGAAGGGGCAGTAATGGCGACTCCGACTTCACCGAATGTGCAGACCGTGAGAGCTAGCCGAAAGCTGGCTAGTGGCTACAATGAACAATTCGGGCACTCTTGCCAGGATTGCGGCGAGCGAGAAGCGAAACGGCGGCGACGCTGCAAGCGATGTGATTTGTTGGTCTGTACGTGGTGTTTTTACCATGTTCATTTGATCCAGCCAATGTCGCCGTCGGGGGGGGAAGCATGACGATAAGCGAAGACATCCTCTTTTTCCTGAATGTGATCCTGATTCCCGCGGCGGTAATTGTCTGGCTGGTGCTCCTCCCGACAGGCACAGGAATTCCACCCATCAGGATTCCGTAACAAGAAACGAAACGTTCTCGAATCAACCTGGAAAAGGAGGGGACAATGAAAACAAAGCCGCACATGACGGAAGAACGTGTGGAGATAAGTGATAGCATACGCCGAGAACACTTTAAGAAAGTGGAGGGTATTGGCAGCGTGAACCACAGCGGCTTTATTGCCGATGTCACTGATAGCTGGGGCCATAACAAAGAGGGAAGTGGAAGTTCGGGGTGCATGTTGTATGTGTATCATGTTTCCTCCGAAGAGCTGATATACTGTCTTGGATTAAAGGTCATTGAGTGAACGAATCACTCTCTCCATTACCTGAAATGCTCCAGCTGATGCGCTGCGGGATATGTGAAGTGGCCTATCTCATGGTGACAGGGAAAGAGTCTAAAGATTCGTATATATGTAAATTCTGCGGGGCCACATTAGACCATGTCAACCCTTTTGCGATAAGGAGGGGATGATGGCGGAGGAAAAAAGTTCCAGGACTTTCCGATGTGCTCGATGCGGAAATGATGTGGATATCCCCGCCGATGTTGAATCCTTGGTCAATGCTCTCGGACAACCTCTTTGTCCTGGTTGTTTCGCGTTGTGGCATCAAACACAGCGCATTCAAGAACCCCCAGAAATCCTCGTGCGGCAATCCAAATATCAGTTCACAGACGACATGGATGAAATCAGCGGGTTTGGTGGAGGATATGAGCAAACGTGCCGGAACATGCTCGCCGCAGGCGTCGAGTGGTTAGATGCTCACCCTAGTGCTGACCCCCAATTTCAAGGATACGAAAACATTTATGGGGTCATTCACGAAGAAAATGCCGATGCCAAAGCCCTCAGCGAGGCGATTGTGAAGGCAACAGATCATGATTGCACAGGGGCAATGCACCAAACTGTGATCACTCATTGTCTCTTTATTCGCCAAAACGGCTGGGAAGAGTATTGTAAAATAAAGAAGAAAGAGAGAGGGCCATGATCAATCCAGAGGGGATTGAGCTCGCCAAAGAATTTCTCAGAGTGGCGTATACTCGTCTCAGTGTTCGAGCCGACCGTGCGGTGGCACGGATCACTCAACAGTGGGAGTCTCACGACTCCCGCGAGAACAGCCCCCTCTCAGGGCCACCGTCCTGGGCGGGGGCTGTTCGGTAGAAGGAGACAGACATGATCGCATTGGCGATTATTGCAGTGGCGGCGACCCTCGGTGCCGGCAGCCTGTTCACCGGGGAGACGGACGTCGCGAAGATCTTCTCGGGGGTGCAGACGGCGGTCGCCCCGCATCTCGTGAACGACTGCTACACGAAGCAGTGCAAGCCGTAACGGAGGACCCCACGAGGGGGGTGGGGCAGCCTACCCCCCTCTTCTCTCTCACCCACAAGGAGGGGACACCATGGACAGCGACAGGTTTCACACGATCCTCACACGCACTCTTTGCGCGGTGGATGAGCTCCAGAGCGACGTGATCACCCTCCACACCCTTCTCATGCACCTGGAGACCTCCCTCCGGGTCGTCGAGGACTCTCTGCGAACCATGACTCCGAAGACGGAAGCCCCGAAGGAGACGGGAGCCTTGTATGTGGGCCTGGTGGCCCAAGACACTATGCGAGAGGAGACACGGAAACAAGAGGGAGGACAATGAGGACGTTACGTCTCCGACAACTTCTTGGCGCCCTGCTCGGGGCGCTATTATTTGTGGGGGTGGCCCTTCTGTTGGGTGGGTGCGCGGGGCGGGGATCCTATCACGATCACCGACCCCGGGTGGTGTGTTACCGGACCACGAACACGAAGTGGTCCGTGAAGACAACTTGCTACACGACAAACGTGCATCCCCATCCACACGGGTTCTGAGGCAAGGTGACCCCCTGAGCCAAGTCCACAGAGCCCTTCAGGTTTCGAAACCCCCCCTAGGGGGGGATTAGGGAAGAGAGCATGTCCACCGTACGCATTGTGCAAGATATCCTCTACGCCTCTATCACCTGTGAGGAGAAGGGGGCCTACACCCTGCTGACGGAGGCTCTCACACTCCCCGCGCCTCGGGCGCAATACACCACTTTGTACAAAAGTGGGCGGTGGGATGGGCATATACGCCTCTTTGCGGCGCGAGGGCAATATTCCCTGGTGTGTGCCGCAGGACTCACTCCTCGGTTGGTGGATCTTCTCTCCGCCAAAGGATACACCGTTGCGGTGAAAGACAAAGCGCCTCCCCCGTCGTGCACGCCCTATGGCCCCCACCTGTGGCAGAACCCTCCAGAGAATTCTCCTCAGAGAAAGGCTCTTCCCCTCACATTGCGCCCCTACCAGGTCGCTGCGGTATCGGAGGCGTTGGCTCGCTATCGCTGTGTGATCCAGATGCCCACGGGAGGGGGGAAAACGGAAGTAGGCGGCGACGTCGTTCGTCAGTTAGGGGTGCCCACCTTGTGGATGATCCATCGCAAAGAACTGCTTCATCAAACTCACCAGCGTCTCGTGGAGCGTTTGGGCATGCCTGTAGGCATGATCGGGGCGGGCATTCTGACAAAGTATCCTGTCACAGTGGGCATGGTCCAGACCTTGGTACGTCTTGACCCTCGCAAAAATGCGGGGCTCGGGGACATGAGAAATTTCTGGGCAGAGTGGAAGTGCCTCGTGATAGATGAGTGCATGCACGCCTCTGCGGACACCTGGCGAACTGTGGCAAATTGGTGCACACAGGCGTATTATCGGTTTGGTCTGTCCGCGACACCGCTCACATCTGACCATATTCGGAATCTCCGACTGGAGGGTATTACAGGACCCGTGTGCATGGTAGCGGACATTCAGGAGCTCTCTCAGCAAGGTTTTCTCGCCACCCCCACGATTGTCCGTCTGCGGGCGCCCCAGCATTCCTATCCCGCGTATTCCACAGTGCGAGAGATGGTCTGCCCCACCTGGCGACGCAACCCGCGTCAGTTGTCCACGCTCGGGGGCAAACTCTTCGCGGAGGCCTATCGTCGAGGAATTGTCTACAACACCGCCCGGAACACCCAACTATTTCGCACGGCCTGGGGGCACGTGCAGCGCGGAGAGAAGGTGCTCCTCCTCTGTTCTGCTCTCGCTCACGGGGAGATCCTGTTTGCCGAGTGCACAAAGGTCCTGCCCGCCTGTTGGTGGATTCATGGGTCGGAATCGGACGCCGTGCGGCAAAGAGCGATTGAGGATTTTCAGTGTTGGGGGGGAGGAGCCCTTCTCCTCGCGTCCACAATTCTCGATGAGGGCATAGATCTCCCGGAGATTGACGTACTCATCCTGGCGGGGGCAGGGGAGTCCAGTGTGAGAACCCTTCAGCGGGTGGGGCGAGCGTTGCGCCCTCGCCCCGATAAGCACGAGGTGCTCATTTACGATGTCGAAGACGGGTATGATCTTGAGGACCCCAAGGATTACCTCGCCCGGCATGCGCAGCAGCGCTTTGCGGACTACAGGAGCCAAGGATTCACGATTCTCTGACGAGATACTTGCGCCCGCTCAAAAGGAAAAAAGCATGGCTGTGTTAGGCGGCGAAAGCATCCGGGTGATGTACCCTTTCTTTTCCAGGGAGGGGGAGGGCGGTTCGAGTCCGACCTCGCCGCTCGAGATGCGCGTGGTACAGATTCCCAATGATAAAGCACGAGCGTTGAACCAGCTGTGGCATTCTCGATTGCCCCGAATAGACAGCCCCTTTATCAGATCCGATTTGTGCTTCGGGGCGGAAGGGGATAATATACTCTATGCGGTAGCTATTTGGGATCATCCTGTCGCCCGACATCTCCCGCAACAGGAATGGCTGGAGTTGCGCCGTTTGGCGGTCGCTCCAGACGCACCTCGGTACACACCCAGTTGGATGTTGGGGGTCATGACACGACGAATACGCACGCTGTATCCTCACGTCGTTATGCTGGTGAGTTATCAAGATACGGAGGTCCATACGGGAACAATTTATCGGGCGGCGGGGTGGGTGCCCACACGCTGTATAGACAGACCTTCTGCCAGTTGGTCGAATACCGTGCGACAGCGCCCTCCGGATCAAAGTCTTGCCCCCAAACAGCGGTGGGAAAAAAGGCTGCGACCCACAACGACCTCCGTGGTTTCTGAATTGGGCACCAGTTTCTCTCAACCGTGCATGCTCCCAGAAAGGAGTGCCCCATGAAACGCATGACACTTGTGTCTCTACTTTTCCTCCTCACGGCGTGTGGGCAAGTGGATCCTGGCGAACGCGCCGTCTTTGCCTATTTCGGCAAGGTGGATCAGACGTGCTACACTGAAGGGTTGTATTGGTACAACCCCCTCACCTCGGATATGTATGAGATTGATGCCAAGGTGCAGCGGCACGAGGTGAGGACAGGAGGAGCCAGTCGTGACCTGCAGGATGTTCAGATGACCTTGGTGGTGAACTATGCGATCTCCCCCAACAAGTGTCACGTGATCATCCAGAATGTCGGGAGAGATTTTGTGCATCGTGTAGTCACCCCCGCCATTGAAGAGGTGGCCAAAGCCTCGTCCGCGTTGTTCCCCGTGGAAAAAATTATTCAGGATCGCCCCAAACTCAAGGCGACGATCTTGGAGGGGCTGCGTGTCCGGTTGTCCCAGTATGAGATTGACGTGCACGACGTGGCACTGACAAACATTGAGTTCTCCAAAGAATTTAGTGCCGCTATTGAACAGAAACAGATCCAAGAACAGAATGTGCAACGGGCCGAGTTTATGCGCCAGCAGGCGGTCAAAGAGGCCGAGCGCACTGTTGCCTTGGCCCGGGGGCAGGCGGACGCGAATCGCCTCGTGCGGGAATCTCTCACGAAGGATCTTCTCACCTTTAAGGCGTTGGAGAAGTGGAACGGGGAGCTTCCGCGTGTGACGGGGGCGGCGGTGCCCTTTATCGCGATTGACGAAAAGGGGAAGTAACATGGTGAAGGGCATCGTCTTTGTTTTCGGGGCGATTATTCTGTTGGCCTTCGCGGTCATGGGAGTGGGGATGTTGTGGGG
>Ga0184634_10000007_pt1 | contig 52133 bp, 53 predicted proteins | sample PLM31_200_b1_FD_133016 | JGI IMG/M metagenome (GOLD analysis project Ga0184634, IMG submission 133016) | Groundwater sediment microbial communities from an aquifer in East River, Colorado, USA - PLM3-1_200_b1 | ecosystem: Environmental > Terrestrial > Soil > Riparian zone | place: USA: East... | reverse complement strand
CCCGGAGGGACCGGTGTGACCACCGGGACTTCTTCGGGAGGCAGCGCCGGTCAAACCTCGGTGACCACCTCTACTGAGACAGATCTGTGGAAGGAGGTCGAAGCCGGCGTGGGGAAGCTCCTCTCCCCGGCGGGGAAGACGGTTGTCGACCGGCAGGGTGGCAATATCCTGGTGACCGATCTCCCCAAATTCCTGGAGCGCATTGCTGGTTTCCTGGAGAACGTCGAGGGCTCGGTGCAGCGTCAGGTCCTGATCGAGGCCAGGGTCATCGAGGTGAGCCTTACAGCGGACTTTCGCTTCGGTATCGATTGGGGCGCCGTGGCCCAGGCGGGCTCTTTCGTGGGCAATACGGTCCTCTCCCCTGGCTCTCCTGCACGGATCATAGCTCAGAGGCTGAGTCCCGGTACACAGGGATTTCAGATCGCTCTTACCAGCAGCAACTTTGAGGCCCTGCTGGATACTCTGAGCAAGCAGGGAGAGGTCAATGTCCTTTCCAGCCCCAAGCTCCTGACGCTGAACAACCAGACTGCGGTAATCCGTTCAGCGACCGATGATGTCTTTTTTGAAAGGCGCGTCATCCAGACCGTTGGTGCGTCAGGCACTACGGTAGTGACCACCGAGGTCATTCCCCGCACGGTGACGATAGGCGTCGTTCTGGCCGTGACCCCTCAGGTGAGCCAGGACGGAAGCGTCGTTCTCCACGTTCGACCCACGGTGACGGAGAAGACTGTGGATGCCACCTTCAAAGACGGGGCGACCGAATTTAAGGTTCCGGTCCTGAATGTGCGAGAGGTCGATATGGTGGTGCGGGCCAGGGAGGGAGAGGTCATCGTCCTGGGGGGATTGATACAGAACAAAAGGGTCGATGAAGAGAGGAGAGTGCCCATCCTGGGAGATCTTCCCGGCATCGGCCACCTCTTCCGCCAGATCGTCCACGAACGGAAGAAGACCGAGCTCGTAGTCCTGTTGACGCCGACCGTTTTGGTGGGCCGGAAGGTGAGTGAGGTCACGGCCCGAGACTTAGAGCGCTTGAGGAGACTGCAAGGGTCTTCTCCCTGGTGAGGAGCCCGGATAAGGGAAGGCATGTACGAGGAATTTTTCGGCCTCAAGGAGAAACCTTTCAACCTGACCCCGGACCCGCGCTTTTTTTTCCTGAGCGAGAACCACCGGGGGGCGTTTGAGCACCTCTTCTACGGAGTCAGGGAGAAGGAAGGATTCATCCTCATTACCGGAGAGGTGGGAACGGGAAAGACGACCCTCTGCCGGGTGTTGATAGACAAGATCGAGTCCCAGGCAACCGACTGCGCCTTGATCCTGAACCCCATGTTTTCCGGACACGAGCTGCTCCAGTGTATCCTGAGCGACTTCGGCATCCAGAGTAAGGCGACAGGCAAGCGGGGCCGTGGGCGGTACCAGGGGAAGGTGCCAACCAAGAAAGAGCTTCTGGATGAGCTCAACGGCTTTCTCCTGCGCCAGCAGGCGGCCAATCGCAACACCATCTTGATCATTGACGAGGCGCAGAATCTGCCGCTCCAGGTGTTGGAGGAGATCCGCATCCTGTCCAATCTTGAGACGGAAAAGGAAAAGCTCTTGCAGATCATCCTCATGGGTCAGATCGAGTTGAAAGAAAAACTCTCCCTGCCCCAATTGCGCCAGCTCAATCAGCGGATCTCGATCCGCTACCACTTGCAGACCCTGGAACGGGAGGAGGTGGCGCGCTATATTCAGCACCGTTTGACGGTTGCCGGCTCTCCTGGGGATATCTATTTCACCTCTGGCGCCCTGCGGGAGATCCACCATTATTCTCTGGGGATCCCGCGCCTCATCAACCTCGCCGCCGATCGCGCCTTGCTGGGGGGCTACGTCCAGCAGCGCCGCAAGATCCAGCGCCAGACTGTGATCCAGGGCTTAAAGAGCCTAGAAGGGGAGGTCGTTACCCTGTCGCACGGGATTTTGAGAAGGACGCTGACGCAGGGATTGGCCGGGCTGGTGATTTTTCTGGTTGGGTTTTTCCTCGCCGCCGCTTTTCTCGACTTGGATAGAGTCCGCAAAAAGCTCCTGGGCGCCGAACCTTCCCATTCCTCCTCTCGTTTAGCCGAGGTCCAGGCCCGCTCCGGCCCCCAGGAAGGCGCCTTCTATACCCTTGAGATGGGCTCCTACAAAACCGAGGCTGAGGCCCTGGAGGCCGCCGAAAGGATTAAGGCCACGGGTTATCCCCTCTTTTTGGCCAAGAGGGATGCGGGCGATGGCGCGGGGGACCACCACCTCTATCTGGGAAAGTTTGCCAACAAGGAGGAGGCCCAGGAGGCGGAGAGGACTTTCAGGAAGGTAGAGGGATTCTCTGCGGCGCAGGTGGTTCTGACCGCCGCCAATCTTCCCCAGGGGGCGCCATGAGCTTGATTGCCGATGCCTTGAAAAAGGCGCAGGCCGCCAAGATCGGCAGGCGCTACCTCACGGCGGATACATTGAGCGTAGCTGCGGAGCCCTCCCATGCGTCGTCTATGGCCGGCGTGGGCGAGCGCCCTGGTGGGCAAAGCCCCACGGGTTCCATCCTGAGTCGGTTTAATCCCTCCACGACCCTCTGGGTAGGCTTGGGCTCCGGAATAGCTCTCTTTGCCCTCCTGTTCGCCTACTTTTTCTCCGAGGGAGCGGCGCGGGTGAAGCCCACTTCAACGGCCTCCCCAAGGGTGGAGAGAAAAGATTTGGTCCTGGCTCCGCCTCCGAAGCTTCCGGCTCCGGAACCTTCCCCTCTTGAAAAGAAAGAAAGCAGTTTGGCTGAAAAGTTATTGGTCCCCACGGAAGGGGAGAGGCGGATATCCGAGCCCGGTGCGGAACCCGGCATCACGGTCAAGGCGGTCGAAGGTAGGAAAGAGGCCAAGCCAGAGGCCGAAGCCGGGGCCGGGGAGGTTTCCAAGAAAGGAGAGGGCGCAGGGGGCCCTGAATTAGCCACGGACCTTGCGGAGCAGGTGCGCTACCATTTTAACCTGGCCCTTTTCTATCAGGAGGCGAGGAATTTTCCTCAGGCAAAAAGGGAGTACGAAAAGGCACTCCAGATGTGGCCCTTCTATGCTGAGGCCCATAATAACTTGGGTGTCGTCTACAAAGAACTGGGAAGATACGACCAGGCCATTGCAACCGTCCAGAAGGCATTGGCCTTAAATCCCAAATATATTATGGCCTATCATAATCTGGGAGCCATTTATCAGTTTAAAGGGGACCTCAAGCGGGCAAGGAAAAATTACGAGATGGCCCTGTCTCTGGATCGAGACCACCTGGCTTCCTATAACAATTTGGCCCTCGTGCTCAAAGACACAAGACAACTCCACGAGGGAAGAGAGCTGCTGGAAAAGGCCCTGGCGATAGATCCTTCTTATCCTCAAACGCACTATAATCTGGCTTTAGTCTTGGAGGATCTGGGAGAGCTGGAGCGCGCTCGGTTTCATTATCAAAAGTTTCTGGAGCTGGCGGGAGACGAAAATCGTCATCTCGCAGCGCGGGTTCGAGCCCGCCTCCAGGAACCCGTGGTGAGGAAATAACCCCGTGCCTAGAGTGGTCGTCTATACCAAGGATTACTGTGCCTTCTGCACTCGCGCCAAGGCCCTACTCCGGTCCAAGGAAATCGCCTTCGCGGAGATCGACGTAACCCATGACGAGAGGCTCCAGGAAGAGGTGCGGAAGTTATCGGGCCGGATGACTGTTCCCCAGATACTCATCGACGGGAAGGCCGTGGGAGGCTTTGACGAGTTGAGACAACTGGACGCCAGCGGGGAGCTCGATCAGCTTTTGGGAGTAGGTGGGTAGGTCTTAAGAAGGCGCCTTGCCGGCCCTTTTCCTTCTTTTCCCCACGAGGTAGATGCCCAGGAGGCCGACAATCACCAGCAGCAATCCGAGTCGCGCGAGCTTCACTCCCCTGGCCATGGTCTCGAGACTCTGGCCAAAGAGATAACCGATCGCGCCGATGAGGATGGCCCAGGTCAACGACCCGGCAAGGTTGAAAAAGAAAAAACGCTGAAGCTCCATGCCCAGCAGGCCGGCGGTCATGGCGCCGGCAAATCTGAGCCCGTAGAAAAAGCGCACGATGAAGACCGATTTGCCGCCGTGTCGGCGCACAAGCTCTTCTCCCCGGAAGAGGCGATGCTCGCCTACAAAGTTCAACAAGCGGGCCGCCCAAGGGCGTCCGGCGCCGACCCTTTGGCTTCGACCCACCCAGTAAAAGAAATTGTCCCCCAGGATAGCAGCCGCGGTGGCGATGAGCACAAGCAGCGTAAAGCTCAAGTGCCCTTCATAGACGAGAAAACCGCCGGCGATCAAGACAACTTCGCCTTCGATGAAGGTCCCGAAGAAGATGACGAGGTAGCGGTACTCGATAAAATATTGGAGAAGGGTCTCCATGATTGAGGCTCCTCTGGTCCCTTACCACATCCCCCCCTCCAGGTTCAAGATTTTTTTGATCTTTCAGGAATGGGTGATGCAGAGGGACGGAAAGGGAGAGGGGCAGGGGGAGAAATGGAGGCGGCGAGCGGATTCGAACCGCTGCATCGAGGTTTTGCAGACCTCTCCCTTAACCACTTGGGTACGCCGCCCTTGGCTTAGGTGTAACATAGAATTTCTGTCCCTTTCAAGGTAGGCCAAATCATTGACAAAAAAAAACGAAACCAGTAAGTAAGATGAGATAGGAATATGACCTTTCCCGATCCCAACCCGGTTCCAGCCTCTCCTCCAGTGAGCTCTGACAGGAAGTTTTCCGGGGAGCTGTCGGCGAATTTTCAGGAGTTGCGGCTTCAGTTGGAGCGGAGGGGTTCTCTGGACCGAGCTCTTCCCCGACTTCTGGTCTTTGTGCTGCAACCCATCCTGGGTGCCTTACCGCACCAAGCCAAAGCGCATCTGGAGAAGGCAGTGGGAAATTCCCTTTGCTTCCATCCGGCAGGGGCCACGGGATTCAATATCCTGATGAACATGGTCCTCTATCCCCTCACCCTTATGGTGCTGGCTGCTGCTTGGATCGGGGTCGATGTCCTTTTCAGCCAAAGAATTAACGGCTTGATTCTCCTGGGTGTCCTGTTCGGGGCCCTCGAAGGAGCCTTCCGCCTCAGAGAGGGGATTTTTCAGGCAAGGCCGGCGCAGGAGATGGTCCTTCGGGGCTCGGTGTATGGGGGACCGCTGGCGCGCTGTGTCCAATCCCTCATGGAAAGAGGGGCCGGGGTGATGCGCTCCTTGACGGTCCCGGTGGATGGCTTCTATGGGAAGGGATTCGTCGAAAAGCTGGAGCGGGAGAGGCGCTACGGCAGTGTCTACACTGTCGAGGATTGGGGGAAGGCCTATTTTGTCCGGCTGGAATTTCCCCACAGGGTCCCGGAGATGGCGCTTTCACTGAGGCCAGGACTCCCCGAGGAGATGCCTGACTATGATTATGATCTGGCCTTGAAAGACGGCTGTTTTATCATCAAGGGGAGCTGCCCGGATGAGAAGATCAGGAAGGTCTCTTCCAGCGTAGGGGCCTTTCCTCCTGAGTTTGCCACGGTCATCCCTTTGGAGGAGAGGGTCGAGGGGTTTTGCCATCGCCGGGAAAATAAACTCTTAGAGGTCCTCCTTTTGAAACAGAGGACTTAGGTGAGCAACGATTTCTGATAAAACCAGCATGGAAGGATCCTGGGAGAAGCCACAGAAGGGGAGTGATCCCGGTGGCTTTTCTTTTTATGCGGGCGGCGTCCAATTCAGGCAGATGAGCCCGTCCGATCTCGACCAGGTGATGATGATCGAAAGGGCCTCTTTTTCCAGTCCCTGGAGTGCCCACTTTTTTCTCCAGGAGCTTAAGGTCTCTTGTGCCCGGGCCGTGGTGGCTCACTTGGGGGAGAGGATCATAGGCTACATTATCTACTGGCTCCTGCCCAGCGAGGCGGATATTCATAATCTGGCCGTCCATCCCGCCTACCGCCGCAAGGGAGTGGGAAGGTCCCTGTTGCAGGGGGTGATCGAGGAGGCGCTGCGGCTTGGCCTGAGCCAGGTGACTCTTGAAGTCAGAAAATCGAACGACGCGGCCCAGCGACTTTACCGCTCGCTAGGCTTTGTAGCCCAGGTGGTACGCGAGGGTTACTACGCCGATAATGGGGAAGACGCCCTGGTCATGGTCCTGCCATTGGGGCAACCGGGAGCCCCGCTCTAGAACATCAACTTAATACAATAGTCTAAATTTTTCTTATCGCTCTCCGCAAGATAGAGAGGCCGGCGCGGGATTCAGTGCCCTTGACTGTGGCGACCCAGATGAGGTATTGTACTTTTGATAACGATCTTGGCCTTCGACTGCAGTCTTCTCCAGTTCCAGGCACAGAACAGATTGTGGTAGGGTGCGACCTTGCGAAGAGGTTGCAAAGCGAATTTCTCAGGAGGGGGGTTATTATGTTCAAGATCGGTGAAAAGGTCGTGTACCCTGCCCACGGGGTAGGGGAGATTCAGGCCATCAGCACGCAGGTCATATCAGGGACAGAAAAGAAGTTTTATATGATGCGTATTCTCGATAGCGATATGAAGATCATGATTCCGGTCGATAATGTGAAAATTGTCGGGCTGAGAAGAGTGATCGATAAAAATATGGTATCTAAGGTTTACCGGATCTTGCGCGAGAAGAAGTTGGAGAGCGACCAGCAAACCTGGAACCGCCGCTATCGAGAATACACAGAGAAGATCAAGACTGGATCGGTTCTTGAGATCGCCAAGGTGCTGCGCGACCTCTTTATTCTCAAGGGAAATAAGGAGCTCTCTTTCGGGGAGCGGAAAATGCTGGATACCGCAAGGAACCTGCTGGTGAAAGAGCTCTCCATAGCCCGCGCCCACTCGGAAGAAAAGATCATGGAAGAATTGCGCCACATCTTCGCTCATTAGGTCTTTGGTTCCTGGCAAAGGGTCATAGGAGCCGGGGGAGGACTCTCTCGGCTCTTGTTTTTTTAGGGTACTCAGGCCTCGATGCGCGTTAATGCGGTGATCGTTGCGGCCGGCGCAGGGGAGAGAATGGGGGGAGATGTCCCCAAACCGTTCTTGCCCGTGGCCGGTCGCCCGCTGATCCTCCATACCCTGAGCCGCTTCGCGGCGTCCCGGAGCGTGCGCAAAGTGATTGTGGTTACGGCCGATAAAGAGCTGTCGAAGTGTCGGGGGCTCATTCGGTCAGACCCTCAACTCAGCTCTCTTGAATGCGTTTTGCAAACTGGAGGTCCCAGGCGGCAGGATTCCGTGAGTCGGGGATTGGCGCGGGTGGATGAGGACTGTGAGGTGGTGCTGATCCACGATGGAGCGCGTCCCTTTGTTGACCCTCGTCTCATCGACCAGTGCGCGGAGGCGGCATTTAAGCAAGGTGCCGTGGTGGTGGGCATCCCTGTGCGGGCCACAATCAAGGTGGTATCCGCGAATCGGCAGGTAAAAAGGACGCCTCCGAGGGATTCCCTCTGGGAGATCCAGACCCCCCAGGCCTTCCGCATCGACATTATCCGCAAGGCCTATCGTCAGGCCGGCCGCAAAGGCACAGAGGCGACCGATGACGCCATGCTCGTAGAGCGCCTGGGAGAGGTGGTTACCCTTTTGGAAGGGCACAGCACGAATATTAAGATCACCGTCCCCGAAGATGTGCTTTTCGCTGAAATGCTCCTGCGCGAAGGACGGGTTCCCTAACGGGTCTTGTTGCCCAGGGGCTCGTTCATGCTGCCGCTGCGGTATCCCTGGAGGTCCAGGCTCACAAAGCTGAAGCCGATCTCTTTAAACCTCTGCACGATGGCCTCTCTTGCGGCCGCATCGAAGAAGCGCTCCATCTCCTCCCCCGCAACCTCAACGCGCACCAGATCTCCGTGATAACGCACGCGGAACTGGCGGAAGCGAAGCTCCTGCAAAAACCGTTCGCAGGCGGCGATCTTTTCCAGCCTCTCCATATTGATTTCGACGCCATAAGGAAAGCGCGAGGAAAGGCAGGCGATGGCGGGCTTGTTCCACGAAGGGAGGCCAAGCTCATGGCTGTGGCGGCGGATATCCTCTTTGGTCATCCGCGCCTCCACTAGGGGATGACGGATGCGCCATTCTTTGGCCGCCTTGAGCCCCGGGCGATGATCCTTCAGGTCATCGAGGTTGGTGCCATCGACCACCGCCTGAATCCCCAACCGATCGGCTACCTGGCGGCAGATGCGATAGAGCTCATCCTTACAGAAGTAGCACCGGTTCACCGGGTTTTCCGTGAAAGAAGGGTTGCCCAGCTCGTGCGAGGCCACCGTCATGTGCTGGCCTCCTATCAGTCCGGCCAGCTCCCGGGCGGCCTCCAGCTCCCCCGGCGGTGCGGTAGGGGAGGAGGTGGTGAGCGCCACCGCCCGCTCTCTCAATACCATATGAGAGACTTTGAGGAGGAAGGTGGAATCCACCCCGCCGGAAAAGGCCACCACGACCCCGCCGGTCTCTTTCAATATCTGCTTTAACTCCTCGAGCTTTGTATCCATTGCCGATCACCGAAGATGTCTGTACTGAGATAGCGCTCGCCTGTGTCCGCGAGCACGGTGACGACGACATGCCCCCTGCCCAGCTTCCCGGCGACCTGGAGGGCGGCGCAACACGCAGCCCCGGAGGAGATGCCCGCGAAGATCCCTTCCTCCAGCGCCAGTCTACGGGTATAAAGGGCGGCGTCCTCATCGGTCACCGCGATGACCCCGTCGTAAATCTGGGTATTGAGGATCTGGGGGATAAAGCCAGCACCGATCCCCTGGATCCTATGGTATCCGGGTTCTCCTCCCGAGAGGACCGGGGAGGCGGCCGGCTCCACCGCATAGACCCTGACGCCTTTCATCTTTTCTTTGAGGACCTCTCCGACTCCAGTGATGGTTCCTCCGGTTCCTACGCCGGCCACGAAGGCGTCGATCCGTTTGAACTGCTGCAGGAGCTCGACTGCCGTGGTGCGGCGATGGATTTCAGGATTGGCCGGGTTATTGAACTGCTGCGGCATAAAGTAATCCGGGTGCTCGAGGAGGAGTTCCTCGGCCTTCTGGATGGCGCCGCCCATCCCCTTGGTGTCCGGCGTCAGAATGAGCCGTGCCCCATAGGCGGTGAGAAGGCTGCGCCGCTCCTCGCTCATGGTGTCCGGCATGGTGAGGATCAAACGGTAGCCCTTCACCGCTGCCACCAGGGCGAGGCCGATGCCGGTATTTCCGCTGGTCGGCTCCACGATCGTGGCCCCGGGCTTTAATTTCCCTTCACGCTCCGCCGCATCGATCATGCTGAGGCAGATGCGGTCTTTGACGGAGCCACCGGGATTGAAGGACTCCAGCTTGCCCCAGACCTCCGCGTCGTTTTTCCCGGGAAGGTTTCTCAATCTGACAACTGGCGTGGAACCAATCAGGTCTAAGATGGAGCGGGAGCCGTTTAGAGCTGTCATGCCTTTTGGTCTTTGTCTGACATTGAGCGGACGGGAACTCGAATGAAAACTGCGCTTATGTTATATTCTCGGCGATGAAAAGTCAATTGCAGAACTCACCGCAGTCGCCTCTCTCCACGGAAGGCAGAAAGGGTCTGGCGATCTTCCCCGGCGCCTTAGGAGATTTCATCTGTTTTCTCCCGGCGCTGGAGCGGATGACCAGGTGGGGAACGGTAGATCTCTTGGCCAGATCGGAATATGCGGCCCTGCTTTCTCCGCAGGTAAGGATGCGCCCCCTCGAGTGCCGCGAGATTGCCGCCCTGTTCGTTGCCGGGGCCGGACGAGATCAAAGGCTTCAAGATTTCTTCGGTCCCTACACGTTCGTTTACTCCTGGATGGGGAACCACCAGCCCGACTTCGTCAGCAACCTTCAGGCCCTGTGCCAGGGCGATCTCGGGATCTTCCCCTTTCACCCATCCCAGTTGGGCATTCACATGGCGGATTACTACCTGTCCTGTTTAGAGGAAGCGTATCTGCGGGGCCCCCTCCCTATCATCCCGATCAGATCCGATGCCATTGCCTGGGGCGACTGCTTTTGGCAAGGATATGGGCTTGAGGGGAGAAAGGTGCTGGCCCTGGCTCCCGGAAGCGGAGCGAGGGGAAAAAACTGGCCTGCGGATTTTTTCCAATCCGCGGCTGAGCGGTGGGAAGAGGAGCTTGGGCACAAGGCCCTGGTGATCTTAGGGCCGGTGGAAGAGGAAAGGGCGGAAGTAGGGAATCCTTGGGCCCACGGGCTCGTGGTCCGAGGCCTGGATCTGGCGCAGTTAGCCGCTCTACTGGCTCGCTCCGATCTCTATCTGGGCAACGATAGCGGCGTCACCCATCTTGCGGCTGCACTGGGGGTGAAAACCATCGCCCTCTTCGGCCCGACCGACGCGAGGCAATGGGCGCCGCGCGGGAAGCGGGTGACCGTGGTGACCCGAAGCGTAGCATGCTCGCCCTGCGACCCCCCAGTTATGAAGAGTTGTCCTCACCGCCGGTGTCTGGCTACGATCAGTCCAGAGGATGTGATGAGGCTCGCGTTGATGCCCTGATGGAGAGAAAACTGGATCAGATGAGGGGAGGAGATGAAGAAGAGGGGAAGCCCATCGATTTTAGGATCAGGGGTCTTGTGTGACTCTACTGACGGCCCATAAGATTCTGATCTCGACCGCCGTGCTCTTCTTCTTCGGCATCTCTCTGTGGGAGCTCAGGGGCTATTGGGATGCAGGTAATGGCTGGGCCTTGCTCCGCGGACTCCTCTATCTTGCGGTGGCTATCGGCTTCGGACTCTATTTGAGATATCTGAAGTATTGGTTGAAGTAACCTCATTTTTTCTGTATGGGCAAAGGTGAAGTCACTTTCCTAGTATCCGTTAGCGAGGAAGAGGTAAGGCGTGAGCGCCAGAAGGCCAAGGAGCTGCGCTCCAGCCAGTGGTGGAAGAGACGTTGCTCCTCCGGTCAGTGCCATTACTGCGGCAAAAAGGTCCCTCCCCGCTCGCTCACTATGGATCATATCGTCCCGATCGTTCGTGGCGGAAAGAGCACTAAGGGGAATGTGGTCCCCGCCTGTAGAGAATGCAACACGAAGAAGAAGTATCAGTTGCTCATGGAGTGGGAAGAATATATGAAGGGTTAAAGGGTTTGACTATGGAAGAGCTCAAGAGATTTTTGCACGGAAGGGTGGTGGTGAAGGCAGGTGATATTACGAAAGAGGATGCCGATGCGATCGTCAATGCGGCCAATAGCTCGCTCATGGGAGGAGGTGGAGTGGATGGGGCCATTCATCGAGCCGGAGGCCCTGCAATTCTGAAGGAGTGCAAAGAGATCCGCCGCACGAAATATCCCGACGGGCTTCCCACCGGCGAGGCGGTCATGACAACGGCAGGCAAGATGAAGGCCACATATGTGATTCACACCGTAGGACCGGTCTACGGACGAGGGGGAAAGGATAAGGCGGAGCTGCTGGCTGCGTGCTATCGCAATGGTTTAAAACTCGTCTCTGAGAACGGGCTTAAGACCGTAGCCTTTCCTGCGATCTCAACCGGAGTTTACGGTTATCCCCAGGATGAAGCAGCGAAGGTTTCCTCTTCGGCCACAGAGAAATTTCTTAGCTCGGATACCTCGATTCAGGAGGTCATATTGGTCTTTTTCAGCCGCGGGGATGCCGATCTATTTTTAAAGCACCAGGCCTTTACGTCTTAGCGAAAACAGGCTCGTAGCACCTCATCAAATGCCTCCCCCCGGTTTAAGACGCCTGTAACACCCAGGGGCGTGTCTCACCGCGGCCCATACTCGGTCCAGAGACTCTCGAGCGAGTCATAATCGGCCAGGTTGCGAAGCACGGCGAAGGTTGGGAAGATTACCGGGAGCTTTCCTCGCTGGCAGAGGTCGAGGGCCTGCTCTGGGGCAACCCAGAAGCCGTGGGCGACCTCTTCCGAAGCCGCCAGTGGGTCTTGGTCCAGAGGCAAGGGGCAGAGATAGAAGCGGGTATCGAAGCGGGTGGGAAACTCCTCCGGGGTGAGCCAGTGGGAGAAGTGGCGCAGAAGGCCAGCGTCACAGAGAAGACCCTCTGACTCCAAAAACTCCCGGAAATCGATGGAGCCATGGAGCAGGGCCCTGCGCCTGTCGGCCAGATTCTCTCGATGCCCTTTTTCTCTCCCGTCTGAAGGCCGGCCCTCTTCGGCGACGCAGAGAAGCACTCCCACCTCTTCAAAAAGCTCGCGGATCGCGGCCACCCAGTGACCTAAGGAAAGCTCCGGGGATAGATGGTTGCCGAGAATTCTCTGCGCCTCTTTTTTGGTCAAATTGCGGCAGCGTCTCAAGACGGCCTCTGAGCAGTCTTCTTTTCTGACGCCGCCGCCGGGAAAGACATAGTACCCACCGAGAAAATCCATCCCGGGCGGGCGCAGGGTCATAAAGACCTCAAATCCTCCTTGGGATCCCTCTCGGAGAAGGATCACCGTTGCCGCGTTTCTGGGATGGCTGCCTCCTCTCATGGAACCCCCAGAGAGTGGCATGGCCCGTAATCCCCGCGACACGGCGCCTCAGGGGTATGGTAGCTCTCAAAGCGCTTCTCCGCGGGCGCATAAAAGACGATGGAGGAGGAGACCGTGCCGTAGGATTCGGTGTGCACGCAGATCGAGTCCTTGGGACTATGCGAGCCCTGAGGCCGGGCGTGATCGCTCAGGGTCGCTCTCAGGGCGCGGACCCAGGAAGAGCGACCCCGGTTCTGTTGCAGCCCTTCTCGGGTGCGGGAGAAGAGGTCACGGGCATGGTCCATCTTCTTTGAGCGCGGGTCATAAACCGAGGTGTTGGTCAGGATATGGAGTCCTTTTTCCAACTGGATCCACGCCATCTCGTCCTCGAGGTTATAGGCGACGTAGGCCTCCTGGGCATCGGCACAGAGGAGATTGAAGGGTTGGTAGGCAGAACTTTTCTCTCTTTCGAGCCGGGCACGGGCCTCGGCGGCGCTCCTGGCGGTCAGGATATCGAGGCAGAGCAGACCTCTGGATCTCAGGGGGCCTTGTTTCTTTTCGCTGTCGTACCTACGGTTGAGGATTCCGGCCAGCAACCCATGCTCGTTAACCCCCAGCCAGGTGCCGCCAGCCAAGAGGTCCTTCCCGCCCAGGATGCGCGGCTTCTCTGACAGGATCTGCGGCGGGGCAGAGGGGCGGCTGAAGAATTCATCCCTGTTGGCGGCAACGATCAAAGGGTAGTCTACAAACTCCTGAAAGTACAAGGCCAGGATGCACATCACTTATTTTTACAGAAAGAGGCATCGTGATGCAACGGAGAGATACCCGGCGTTGTTCCAAGAGATTTTTTATGCTAAGTTTCGATCGTTTGGTGCAAGGGCGACCATGTTTCAGTCCGTCAATGACGTTATCACCCGCTTGGCCGCGCAAAAGTATATCTGCGACAGGAAGGTGGCCACGGTGGTCTACCTCGCCTGCTCGATGCGCAAGCCCATCCTCGTGGAGGGACCGGCGGGCGTGGGGAAGACCGAGCTGGGCAAGGTCCTGGCCAGCTCCCTCGACCTCGGTCTGATCCGCCTCCAGTGTTACGAAGGGCTGGACGAGGCCAAGGCGCTCTATGAGTGGGAGTATGCCAAGCAGATCCTCTATACCCAGATCCTGAAAGACAAGATCGGCGAGATCCTTAAGGGTGCCGAAAACCTCAACCAGGCGGTGGACTGCATTGCCAAGGAAAACGACGTATTTTACTCTGAGAAGTTCCTCCTGCCCCGCCCCCTGCTCCGCGCCCTCCTGTCCCAGCAGCCGACAGTTCTCTTAATCGACGAGGTCGACAAGTCGGATACCGAGTTTGAGGCCTTCCTCCTGGAGGTCTTGAGCGATTTTCAGGTGAGCGTGCCGGAGCTTGGGACCCTGAAGGCAAACCACATCCCCGTCGTGGTCCTGACCAGCAACAACAGCCGCGAGATGTCGGATGCCTTGAAGCGCCGCTGCCTCCACCTCTATCTGGACTTTCCCGACGCAGAGAGAGAGATGGAGATCGTCAAGCTCAAAGTCCCCGGGGCCGGGGAGAGGCTGCTGCAGGAGGTCGTCCAACTCCTCCAGAGGCTGCGCAAGCTGGACCTCAAGAAGAGACCGAGCATCAGCGAGGCCCTCGATTGGGTCAGGGCCCTCATCCTGCTCAACGTTCAGAGGTTAGACGATAAGCTCGTGGAGGAGACCCTATCGGTCCTGGTGAAGTATGAAGGGGACATCCGCAAGGCCTGCGAGGAGCTGAAAGAGTATCTCGCCGAGCGCACGGCCAAGCAGATCACCGGCAGGGCCGAGCGCGACAAAGACCTCCTGCACTGAAGCTATCTCTAGGCGCTTTGCCTTTTTCACGGGACCCAACTCTTTATGGAAGATCGGATCCTTGAGTTCTCCAATATCCTGCGGCGCAACGGAGTGCGCGTCTCTCTATCCGAGAATATGGATGCCCTGCGCGCCCTGGGGCTGGTCGGCATCGAAGAGCGGGCCCTATGCCAAAACGCCCTCAGGGCTGCCCTGGTGAAGCGCCCCGTCGATATCAAGACCTTCGATGATCTCTTTGAGATCTATTTCCTCGGGCTGGGGGCCTCGATGAGGAATTCGGACCTGGCCCTGATGGAGGAGACGGGGCTCAGCCCGAAGGCCTTTCAAGAGCTGCTGGAACAGATCCGGAGATTGTTGAATCGCCGGCACGAAGAATTCTCCCCGCTCGCGCGCGCTCTCCTGGCCGGTGAGATGGCCCAGGTGGAGCGACTCCTCCGCGCGGCCGGGCAGGAAGAGAGGCTCGACCGGATTCGGGAAGGCCTTCAGATCGGGATCTATGTCCAGAGGATGGCCGCCCGATTGGAGCTCGAAGGATTGCGTCAGGAACTGGAAAGGTTCATGGCCATGGCGCGGGAGGAGGGTGGCGATGCCGAGACCCTGGAGAAGATCCTGCGATATGTGGACCGACGCCTCCAGGACCTCAACCGGATGATCCGCAACCTCGTCCAACAGGAGCTGAAAAAAAACGACTACGCCTCGGATCGGGAACGGCTGGACTATCTCTATCAGAAGAGCTTCGCCTACTACACCGAGGAGGAGATCCGCAGGATGAAGGAGGTGGTGGCCCGTCTGGCCCGGCGTTTCAAGGACCGCCTTTCCGTGCGGCGCAAAAGGGCGAGCAGGGGACGGCTGGACGCGAAGGAGACCCTGCGCCAGAATCTCCAGTACGGCGGCGTGCCCTTCCGCATCCACTTTGACCAGAAAAAAAAAGAAAAGCCGCGGCTGATCATCCTCTGCGATATCTCCGACTCGGTCCTCAACGCCTCGCGCTTCATGCTCCAGTTGGTTTACTCGGTGCAGGAGCTTTACCGCAAGGTGCGCACCTTTGTCTTCGTCAGCGATATCGGCGAGGTCACGCGGCTCTTTGAGGAGAACGAGATCCACCAGGCCGTCGACCAGGCGCTGCGGGGCGACGTCGTCGACGTCTTCAGCCACTCCAACTTTGGCCGCGCCTTGAAGCTCTTCTACGACGAGCACCTCTCCGTCGTGGACCGCAAAACCACCCTTGTGGTCCTGGGAGACGGGAGAAATAACTACCACCCCTCCAACGAGTGGGTCCTGAGGGAACTCCAGCAGAGGGCCAAACAGCTCGTCTGGCTCAATCCCGAGAGCCGCCTCACTTGGGGGATCGGCGACAGCGAGATGCCTCGATACATCCCCTATTGTGATGTGGCGGCGGAATGCCGCAATATCGGCCAGCTCTACCGGCTCATCGACCGCATGGTGTTATGAAGCTCTACATCCAGACCTACGGCTGCCAGATGAACGATCTCGACTCGGCGCGCATCGTGCAGATCATGAAGCAGCAGGACTACGTCTCTACGGATCGAGCCGAAGAAGCGGACCTCCTTCTCCTCAACACCTGCAGCGTCCGCGACAAGGCGGAACAGAAGGTCTACAGCACCTTAGGGCGATGGCGCGAGCTGAGGGAAAGGCGGGCGGGGCTGGTCATCGGCGTGTGCGGCTGCGTTGCCCAGCGGGAGGGAGAGACCCTCTTGCGCCGCTTCCCCTATCTCGATCTCGTCGTCGGGACCCACAATCTGCAAAAGCTCCCCCAGATGGTGGAGGCGTCGCGCGGGTCGGGGGCCCGGCCAGTCGAGACCGCCTTTTACCGTGATCCCTTCTATCTCGAGGACCCGCAGGGCAGGCCGGAGGTCCGGGGGCCCAAGGCCTACGTGACGATCATGCAGGGCTGCAACAAGGTCTGCAGCTTCTGCATTGTCCCGTACGTGCGCGGTCGGGAGATCAGCAGATCCAGTGAGAAGATCCTGGAGGAGATCCGCGCCCTGGTGGCCCATGGAGTGAAAGAGGTCATGCTCCTGGGCCAGAACGTAAACTCCTATGGCAAGACTCGCCCTGGGGAGTTGACGTTTCCGCAGCTCCTCAGTAGAATAGACGAGATTGCAGGGCTAGAGAGAATCCGCTTCACCACTTCCCATCCTCAAGACCTTTCGCCCGAACTGATCGAGGTCTTTGCCAAGCTGGAAAAGCTCTGCCGACATCTTCACCTGCCGGTCCAGTCAGGCTCCGATTCTGTGCTGCGGAGGATGAGGAGGGGGTACACGCGCCAAGAATATGTGGGGCGCGTTCAGCGCCTTCGAGAACGATGCCCAGAGGTCGCCCTCAGCACGGACATCATCGTGGGATTCCCCGGCGAGACCGAAGCGGAATTTGACGAGACCCTGGAAATCCTCCGCGAAATAGAGTATGATGAGACATTCATGTTTATGTATTCACCCAGGCCGGAGACAGTAGCGGCAAAGATATATCCCGATGACGTGCCCGATGAAGTGAAGAGGCACCGGCTCGGAAGGGTGCAGGAGATCCAGAGGGAAATCTCGCTCAAAAAAAATAGAGAAAGCATAGGGCTCATAGAAGAAATCCTGGTGGAAGGAAGATCCAAGCTGGGGAGAGGACAGATCATGGGCCGGACAGGATCCAACCGAGTGGTCAACCTCTTGGGGGGAGAGGATCTCGCGGACAAGATGATCCAGGTGCGTATCACCGGCGCTACGGCTAACTCGCTGATCGGGGAATTCGCGTTGGGAGCGGAATTGCCCGTACACTAAAGCAAGGGGGATAGCGCGATGAAAAAAAACGATTCCATTCAGATGGCTGTGGGTGGACTCACCCTGGACCCGGTCACCAAGACCCCGATTGTGATACTCAAGGATTCGGAAAACAAGCTCAATCTGCCCATCTGGATTGGTCTCCTCGAGGCCACGGCAATGGCCACCGAATTGGAAGGAATAAAAATGGCCCGTCCCATGACCCACGATCTCTTGAACAATATCCTGAGGGATCTGGGGGGAGTCGTCGAGTCCGTAAAGATTACTGAGCTCAAAGAAAACACCTATTATGCCTTGATCTATCTCAACGTCGGCGGGCGCGAATTGGCCATCGATTCCCGCCCCAGCGATGCCATCGCCCTGGCGCTGAGGACCAAGAGCCCCATCTATGTGGCCAAGGAGGTCTTGGAGGCATCCAGCATCCTCCAGCAGGCCGAAGAGGGGAAAGAACCTGTCTTCACCAACGTCTCCAAGGAAAAGTGGGCGGAGATCCTGCAGAACATGTCCCCCGATGACTTCAAGTACAAGATGTAAGCGAGATCCTATCCCTATAAGGCATGGACGGTCCGTCCGCCAAAAAAATCACTCGTAAGGAGCTCCGTCGGCCTGATGCCTTCATCATCTTGACCAGCCGACTCTTCCACCTCTATCAACACCACAAGCCTCTATCTATTGCCGTCGCAGCCCTGTTCATTGTCTTCTCCTTAAGTCTCTGGGGCTGGAACCTCTATCGGGCGCGGCAAGACCGGCTAGCGGGACAAGAGTACAGCCGCGCCCTGGTCCTCTATCGAAGCGGCAAATACCGAGAGGCCATGGACGCGCTCGCTCGAGTCAGCGCCCATCGCTCCTCTCTCTACGGTCGCCTGGCCTTGCTGTATCAGGCCAACAGCCACATCGCCCTCAATGAGCCAGCCAGGGCTGTAACCGCCCTCGAAGAGCTTCTGGGGAGGGAGCGAACGGATCCTCTTTTGCGCCAACTAGGCCTTCTGACCCTGGGGTCTGCCCATGAAAAGGCCGGCCAGTGCAAAGAGGCGGCAGTGAGTTTTACTCTGGCACTGAAGACTGAAGGCCCTTTTAAAGAAGAGGCATTGTTGGGCAAGGCCCGATGTGCCGCAGAGGAGCGGAATCTCCAAGAGGCGTTAAATTCCTATAAGGAGTACCTTGCCAATTATCCCGGCTCGGAGAGGATTCATGAGATCTCCCTTCGAGTCAAGGAGCTGGAGGGCACGACAAGAGAGAGCGCCGAGAAAAAATAGGCCCTTCTCTGACGTCCGATAAGATATATTATGTGAACTTTCAGAAAAGTTCGCATAATATAATAATGGGGCGAAAAACTTTTCCTTCGATCTCCCCTTCCCCAGCAATTTTATTTGACCAGAAACAAGCGGGTGCGAAGCTTATGGGTCCTCCGGACATAGAACCAGCCGTCTCCATTATTGCGCACCAACTGGTAGATTCCTTTCTCTTCTAAGGGCTGGTTGCTCATGTCGCTGCAGGTGGTGTGCGCGGCATCCTCAATCCATTCCTTGTGATGGCCGCAGTTTCCTTTCAGGGCACGTCCCCGAGGCACCCGGACCTGGAAAAAGAGGCAATAGGTGCAGACATTCTCATCCAGGTTATTTTTTGATGAGGCTCTTTTTTTACCCATAAGCCTTTAAAAATAGCGCCATGGATGGGTGCATCCACATGGGTCCCGGCATGGCACGGAAGGGAGATCTCGGTGACATTCAGGGGATGACCTTTTTCTAAACTGAAGAACTTTCGCACATGGACTTCTGGCAGCACAGGTATCTTCGGCATCCCTTCGTAGATCACGCGAGAGAGATCCACCATCTCCATAGACCTTCCTCCCTACCTGCCGTTGCGCCACCGGGCGTAGAGCGGGTCGCCATCGACAAAGGTCCGCTTGATCCCATCATAAGCCAGCCAGAAAATGTCCAAGGTCTTCTGGACGGCATGGCGTATCTGCTCCTGCTGCAGATCCGTCACGGCATATTTCTCCACGGCATAGGGGCCGACCTTCATATGCTCCTCGTCCACGCTCATGTGAAGCGTCCAGTAGCGGATATCTTCCGAATTTCGGTCAAAGCCATAATGCTGGGTCAATCCCTTGACGATCCGGCTCATGCGTTCACTCGCGGTCCCCTCTAGACAGAAGCCCTGACTCGCGTAAAGCTCGAGCCACGACCTCTGCTGGATCAGGAGCTCGCGCCAGTCCAAAAAGGCCTCGGTCTCGGGCAGGGGCTGCACCCGGTTGAGCTCTTCTTCCGTATAACCGCAGGCCCGGGCAAAACGGATGTAGAGCCCTTTGTGGCTGTCCGTGCCTGTGATCACCCCTGTCCCCTCCTCCACGACGTTTTCGATCCACATCTTTTCCAATACCGGGTCGTCAGGACAGCGTCCCAGCATCGCTGCTATGGGCTTAGGAAACGGCTTGGGAAAGAAGAGATAGAACTGGCCTACGAAGCCCTTGAGCTGCTCGCGGCTCAGATCTCCCCTTTCGATCATCCCCATGATGGCGTGATCCTTGGAGTGCTTTCTCCGCACCATCTCCCGGATCTCCTGGACAAACACACGGCCTGGAAGTGGCATAGATCCCTCCCCTTTTCAGACCCTGTTCGACTGGCTCTGTCATGCCCCCGGCGGGATTCGAACCCACGGCCCCAGGATTAGGAATCCTGTGCTCTATCCATCTGAGCTACGGGGGCTTGGCTTCCTACTTTTAGTCTCTTCCGGGGATGATTGCAAGTTCCGCTGAAAGCTTACAGTTCAACCGCAGAAAACCGAATAGAGCTCGGTTTATTGACTTGGCAAGGTATACCCGTTATGAATAGACATTTATCCTTTCCTCTACGAGCCGTTAGCTCAGGCGGTAGAGCATCTGCCTTTTAAGCAGAGGGTCCCGGGTTCGAGTCCCGGACGGCTCATCATGTCCCCGTCGTCTAGCCTGGCCCAGGACACCGGCCTTTCACGCCGGCAACACGGGTTCAAATCCCGTCGGGGACGCCAAAAAACTTGGTCGCTGGAGGAGTCACCAGGATGGCAGGCGGTGGTACTTTCCCTTGAAAAAGATGAGCGGGCGGTCGCCCGAGGCGGCGGCGCCGAGGACCTCGCCGATATAGATGGTATGGTCGCCGCCCTGGTAGTGATTGACTACTCTGCACTCGATATATCCCATCGTCCCATCCAGTAGCGGGATGTCGTTCTTGCCCATGTGCCACTTGATCCCTTCAAACTTATCGATCCCCTTGGTAGCAAAGCGGCGCGAGACCTCTTCCTGGTTCTCGCTCAAGACATTTATGGCAAAGACCCTGGATTCCTCGAAGCAGAAGTAGCACTGCACCCTTTTATCGATGCAGACCAGGACCAGGGGTGGATCGAGGGAGAGAGAGGTAAAGGAGTTGGCAGTAAGGCCATGGGGGTTGCCGGCCCTATCCTTGGTCGTGACCACGGTTACACCGGTGGCGAAATGGCCCAGGACATTGCGCAGCCCCTGTAAATCGAGAGTCATCGTGCAGCTGACCGTCAGCTATGCCTCACAGCTATCAAAGCCCGCGTCGGGCTGTCAATCCTTCGAGAACCTCAGGACGGTAAGGGGAATCGAACCGTGACCCCTTGCGGCGTTAAAAAGGGCACTGTAAGTCGCGCTTAGGGTCTTGACTGGGAACGGCCCTCACTCGGGCCCGGCGGGCAGCTCTCTTCTTACCTCCTCAACGATCTCCCCGTCCGTGATCTGATCCGGATCAGTGATCTTCATCGCTTCGCCCCTCTCTGCCTCCAGCTCCAAAATGCGACGAATCCCTTCCCGGTCAATCATAGCCTCCTGGCTGATGGCCGGGAGGACGAGATCATAAGAGCGCAGGGCGACTCTGCGCTCCAGGCCAAGCCAGCGCATCATGATCTCCACCGTGGCCTCCTTATCCCGCCTGATAAGGCGCCTGGCCTCTACGTCAACCCTGATCATCTTTTTGATCTGATCCCTGGAGCTCCTCAGCCTCTCGCTGGTCACAGCCAGGCCGATGAAAGGCAGTCTGATGGCATCCGCCGTATTGGCCAGGATGCGAAACCCCTCTTGCTCAGCTATGACGGGAAAGGGAAGACTGATAAAAATAGCGTCAAAACGGCCGCCTCGGAAGGCCGAGTAAAGGACCGGGGCATCCCCCACATAAAAAAGCTGCACGTCTCTCTGAGGGTTAAGGCCTGACTGCCGTAATACCAGCCGCAACACTTGATCGTTGGTGCCGCCCGGATTTCCGGTAAGGCCGATCTCTCTACCCCTAAGCCCCTGGATCCCTTGATATCGAGACCGCACCACCAGGCTGAAGAAGGGAGCGGTGAGTGACACGGAGACGACTTTGATCGGCGCCCCCTGGGCCGCAGAGCGAATCGCGGAGCCCACGGAGCTGAGGTAGTGGACTTCACCGCTGATAAGCGCGGCTACGGTGATAGTGGGCCTCATCTGGATCGCTTCCACTTCGAGGCCGTTTTTGCGATAGAGGCCCCTCTCCTGAGCCACCTGGAGGTGAAGCGCGCTCAGGGAGCGGGCCGGGTAGGCGAGCCTGACCCGCTCGAGGGCCCAGCCCTTAAGAGGAAGGAGAAAGGCGAGGCAGAGAAAATATCCCGCGCTCTTCCGCGCCGTCCACAGACACCGGAAGAGAAGGGGGGTCCTAGGGGTACAGGTAGTCAAAGGGCGGCGATTCAAGTTCCGCTACCACCTTGGTCACTCCAGGGATGCGCTCAATCAAGTGGACGATCTCCCGTTCCAGTTCCGGCTGAGTGATGATGCCCGACACATGGACCTGGCCCTGCTCCGACCGTATATGGATATTTAAATTGCGCGTCCTGGCTGACATGACCAGCGCGGCCTGCACCCTGGCCGTGACCGTTAAATCCTTGAATGCCTGCTCCGAGACAGCAGTCGGCTGATATTCCTCGCGCCGCGCCGCCTCAACGATCAGATGGGCCGCGGTTTCCAGGGTCATCTGCCCGACGTTCAGCACCAGGTCATATCGGCTGGGGTCGCGCCAGTCAGCGCCAAATACCGCCTGCAGCCGCCGGGTGCGCGCCTTATCCACCTGATCGATGTAGTGGTGTGCGGCTGCGTCATCGAGTCCTTCCCGCTCCTGAACCTGGGCTATGCGGTATTCCATGGGGGCGGTGAGGTGGACCTTGAGCACATGGCGGATCCCGGGGAAAAGCTCCTGGCCTCCATGGCCGTGGTAGACCAGCCTGCCCTCCTGAGCGACCTCGCACATGGCCGCCTGGAGGACGATGCGATAGAGCCGCACGCTCTCCAGCCAGCGCTCCCACCAGTGGGGTGCCTTCTCGAGGAGTTCGGTGAACTTGGCTTCAGGGATGCCGTAACGCTGGCTGGCCTCGTGCAGCACTTCCCGGTCCACACAGCGGTAGCCCAGGATCGAGGCCACCCGCTCCGCCAGGAGCTGCCCCCCGCTGAAAGCGCCGCGGGATATCGTGATCATGGACATCGGGTCTTCCCTCCTTCGTCTCAGGATTACTGTGAAGGAGCGGGCGAAACATGCCTTCGGCTTTTACTCATACCAGAAGCAGGGATAAAGTTCCAGAAATCAATGCGCGCTTCCTGGCGCCCTTCCTGAGGCAGCCTGGATCCTGGTGCCGCCTCTCAGAAGCGAAGAAAAAAGGGAGATCAGGCCGATGCCGATGGCTACGGCATAGCTCGCATTCATGGAGGATACGAAGGCAGGCGGGTTTTCCGGGCTGGGGATTGCCCCGGGGTTCCCTGAATAGTACTGGAACATCAGGGCCAGGATGAGCCCGCCCACAGAGACCCCGAGCATATGGCCTAAGTCAAAGGCCGTATGAACCATGCCGGTGGCGAATCCCCGATGCCCTTTAAATTTAAAGAGGCCGCGCTCGTGTCGGGCCGTGGAAAAGTCAGCCCCGAAGCGAAATTTCTTGCCGCCGAGTCGGGATTAGATTCTCACGATCTATGCCTGCGTTTTAAAGCATAGGTTGAAGGAAAAGGAAAGGGCCGGTCTTGCAGCTATAAACTCGTCTTCTCCGTGTAGAGGTTGTGGATGAAGCCGCTGGTCTTAAGCTCCTCCAAAAAGCGCAGGACAAAGAGGTCGGGTGGCTTCAGACCCTTGGCCCTCTGATCCACCACGGATACCGCATCGATGAGAGATTGCAAGGCCTCGCCGTCAGGGGCAGGAAGCGGTTGCAACTGGGCGGCGAAGAGCTCGTACATCGATTCGATAGCATTGGGGTCGGCTGCGGAAAAATATTTCTTTATGATACTGATGCTTTCGGTCCGATGGGTCAAATAGTAGTGGATCGCGGCCGAGTACCCTTTGACGAAGCGTCGCACCGCCTCTTCGTCCTTCCTGATAAGAGAGCGGGTGGTCATTAACAGGGCCGTGGTCACGGGGACGGCCTTCATATCAAGGACCTTAAGCCCCAGACCCTTGGCCTCTGAAACAACTTCGGGGCTGAGCGGCGCCCCTTGGATCAGGTTCTGTGAAAGCGCCACGAGCCGGTTGGGCGAAAGGCCGGCCGCCACTATCTGGACATCCTCCAGGGGATTGAGCCCCGCCCGCCGCAGGATGACGCGGGCGATGAGATCGGACCTTCCTCCCAACGCCGATACCCCGACCTTCTTCCCCTTCAGGTCCTTGATCGCCCTGATCTCCGACGCCACGCCCATCCCATAGTGCTCCATACTGACGTGAGAGCCCAGAAAAACGATATCCGAGCCTTCGAGGATCGGTTGGAAGATCGCGAGGGGATTGCCGAATCCGAGGACGAGATCCACGCCGATCAAGGATTGAATCCCTCCGGTAAGCGCATCCCGGATAAAGACCTCTTCCACGTCCAGGTCATATTTTTTAAAAATATTACCGTCTATGCCCACATAGGCGACGGCGGTCCCTACTTCCCAGCCGGCATAGGCCAGTCTCAGCTTCTTCCGAGCGGCTCCGGCTTCCGCAGAGGAGGCCCAGAGCAGAAACAGGCAGATCATTCCCGCGATCGTTCTTCTCATAAGCATGATTCCTTCCTGAGGCGCGCTTCTCCTATTATATGACAGATGGGAGCATCTTCCAACTGAGGTTTTGTGGGTTAACGAGATCCTGGGCCTCTTGCCTAGGGCGTAAAATTTCTATATGTATGTTCCTCCTGCGAAGGTCAAAAAATGGCGCTCGAGCAAAGAACCGGACTCGTCCTTCAACGCCTCTTAGCTCACCCTGCCCTGGCCGGCCGCTTCATCAATACCTTGAGCCTGCTTGAATATGTGGGGACGCGCAAGATCCTGAAGAGCCAGCGGGCCGAGGAGATCGACGCAATCCTGCTCCGCCACATAGCAGAAGAGGCGCGCCATGCCCTAGTCCTAAAGCAGCTGGCGGCCAAGGTCAGCCCGTTCCCGCTCCCCACCTATGACTGGCCCTACCTCATCGCGGGTGCGGAGGCTATCGGCTATTTTCAAGAACTGGATCGCGGCGTCGAGGCCAGCCTCAACGGTGCCCAGGTATTTCTGAACTACCTCTACACCACTTACCTGATCGAAATGCGCGCGGACCTGGTTTACCCACAGATGGAGGAGATTCTTGCAAGCCTGGGAAGGGATGGAATTTTCCTGCGCGTCCTGAGGGAGGAGCGGGCGCACCTTATGGAGGTCCGGCGCGCCATCGGCGCAGTCGATCCGGAGGCTGGAACCCGCACCGCTCATCTCATAACCCTGGAAGAGCAACTCTTCGAGAGATTCTTAGGCGCCCTGGAAGAGGCAGTCCGGAAGGAACCGCCTTGGGTCGAAGGGGCAACGCCTTAGACGATCTTCTGGCGGCGGACCCGGTGATTGACGATCTCCTGGATCCACTTCCAGAGGCGCTTTTCCTCCTCGAGTCTGGCATGGTTCCCGAGCTGCTCCTGCCAGCCCTGCATGATCTCCGCCTCCACGGGCCAGATGCGGACCCGCTGCCGCGGGATGTCCCGCTCCCAGGCCGCAGCCACCTTAGGGGATGCGTAAAGAATCCGGATCGTTACATTCCGGGCCAGGAACTCGAGGGGCGAGACATCGATCTTTCCGTAGGCCTGTCGCACCAGCTTCTTGCCATTACCGATGACCTCAGGGACACCGTCGCTGACGACGACAATGGCGATCGGGGTCAAGACCAGGTTCTGCTTTTGCGCGACCTCGGAAACGCGCTTAAAGAAGGCGTTGAAGTCCGTGAGAAAATTTCCCTTGACGGTGAAGAGCTCCGTCAGTTTGGCCTCGATCTCGTCACGGTTCTTGCGCTCGAAGAGCTGAATCGGATAGAAGGCCTTGGGCTCATTCGGTGTATCCCCCCCGATGGATCCCACGAAGAGGGCGCGCGGTTTCTCGAACTCCCCGATTCCGTTCAGATGGGCGTAGAGGTAGTAAGAGAGAAAGCGCAGGGAATCCTTGAAGTGGGGTGTGCGGGTAAAGGATCCGCTGGTGTCCACGCCGACGAAGAGGGAGAGGCGGGGCTTCTCCTCTTCCTGGGTGGGAGAACAACCCAATGTGAGAGACAAGAGGGCGATAAACAGGAGTCTCAGCGGAAGTGCCATCGGTCCCCTCCTACTATCCCCGGAATGCGCTGCCAGATTCCTGGGCGCGCGTGACCTTGAGCAGCTCTGCGGTCTCCACGAAGGCGCGCAGGTCCTTGAAGGGGAGTTTGAAGAGATACTGCCCGGTAAAGAATACCATGAAGAAGTTCACGGCGGCGGCGAGCACCTGGAGGGGAGGGAGTACGTATGCCTCCAGGAGCTCTTTCCCGGTATCGTGGAACCAGCCGATCTCGGCCTTCACGTGGCTGATCACCTCTTTAATCCAGGGGAAGTTAGCCGCCGCCGCGGGCCGCCCAGCGTGGGTCTCTGGGATTCCCCGCCTGGAGATGATGGCGAGGAGGGTGGGCGTGCCAAACCTGCCGAAGAGAAACCAAGTCATACTGCGAATACCGATCCAGGCCATAGCCGAGATCAGGAGTACGCCTACGATGCCGATCCGCACCTGCCCGCCGCTCTGCTGCGCCAGCGCCGGGGTGACGGCGTCCACCAGTTCCCGGTAGAGGAAGACGACCTCAACGAACATGACGAACAACTCAAACAGCGCCATCGCGACGATGTCCTTCCACTGGCGCGCCTCGATCGCCTCGACCATGGCCTGGAGACAGGCGAAGCTGCCGGCGATGACAATGAAGAGAAAGAAGAAAAGTGCGGGTTGAAGTAGCGGACGGGCGCCGGGTCCTATCATGTCGCTCGCCATCTCAGAGGCTATGGGGTAAAGGGTGTAGCTGAAGAGCGCCGCCTCTAAGAGGGCCCAGAGGATGGTGAGGGTTATGGCGATCCAGGGAATACCGGGCTGCAGGGTGGTCCGCATGGCCTGTTTAAAGAGGGCGAAGGGAAGCGTGATGATCTCCAGGACCACGTAGTAGAGACCTGCGACCAAAAGCCGAAGGAAACCCCAGCTCCAGCCTACGGTGAGGAGCAGGGCGCGGAAAATTCCGCCCCAGAAAAGGGCCGCCGACCGACCGCTGTCCCACCAACTGATGAGCAGTGCGGCGATGAACCGGCGCCGGCCGGAGCGAAAAGGCAGGACATAGACCGAGGCCATGGTGCACCACAAGCCAGCGATGAAGTTCAGGGCCGGAAGCAAGAAGAGAAGGATCTTCAGAGTAGTCAGCAGAGGGGAAGACCCATACCACAAAAGGCTCAAGAGGGACGCCTGAAAGTCCGGGATCCAGGAGATGGGCTTGATGAGAATCTGAAAAATGGTCTCCGGGGACAGAACAAATTCACCGCTCAGGGCCATATCATTTCCTCCACGGTCCAGTTCCCCTGGACCCTCTGACAAATTCGAGAAGTGGGGGAAACCCCCTCCCTCTAGGCCGCTTATAAAAATGGTTTTTCGTGCAACTCCTGTGCCAAAAACTGACAAGATATCGAGCCGGATGCGAGCTCCTCCGCCTCTAGGCTCTCTTTCTTAATGATAAAACGAGGAAAATTGGGATGGACTTTGCTAAGGAGCGGATCTCTGGCAAAAGTAAAACGGAGGTCCTAAAAGCCGGAAGTAAGTACAGAAAAGGTCAATTTAGTCCATAAAATGTCACTGTGGGGATGCTGGAGAATTAGCCTCCTTTTCGAGGCGAGCGTCAACGATCCGGAGCTCTACCGTATGGGTCCCGTTCCATTGATTCTCGTTCAGGCGATAGACCACGTCTATCTTAGCGCCGGGATGGCCGGGAAACTCCTCTCCCAAACCAAAAGCCACAGCATTCAGAGAGCGCTCTCTCTGACGGAGTCTAAAGCGGGCCCCGCCGGTAAAGTCCCGGCGCTCGGAGATCTCCACGTCCAGGGTCATAAAGAGCGGCTCTGGGTTGCCAACGCCAAAAGGCCCAAGGGCAGCGATCTCACGAGCGACCGACAGGCGAATCTCTGAAAAATCGAGTTGGCCATCCACCTCTAAGACTGGAATCAGATCGTCAGGGGCCAAAGAGGCCCTGGCGATCTCTTCAAAACGCTGGACAAAAGAGGGAAACATCTCCTGCTTGAGGCTCAGTCCTCCGGCATATTCATGGCCGCCAAACTTCTCGAGTAGATCGGCGCAGCGGCGCAGGCCCTCTACCAGATGAAAGCCGCGGATGCTCCGGGCCGAGCCCTTGCCCTGGCCTTGATGCAAGCCGATGACCACGGTAGGACGATGAAATCTCTCCACCATGCGTGAAGCCACGATTCCCAAGACCCCAGGGTGCCAGCCCTCTCGACCCAGGACAATGGAGTACCGCTCCTTGAAATCCGGATTGGCGTCCACCTGCGACAGGGCCTCTGCCAAGACGCGCGCCTCCATAGCCTGGCGCTCGCGGTTGTGGCCGTCCAGCTCTTGAGCGATCCGAAGCGCCTCCGCGCTGGAGTCCGTGGTCAACATCTCGACCACTTTGAGTCCGGCATCCATCCTTCCCGCGGCGTTCACCCTGGGACCGAGCCGAAACGCCACCTGTCCGACGCTCGCCTCCCCTGGGGCGATCCCTGCCACCTGCTTCAAGGCCACAACCCCAGGGCGGGAGGAGTTGGCGAGCTCCAGCAGGCCGCGCCGGACCAGGGTCCGGTTGACTCCCCTCAATGGGACCATATCCGCGATGGTGCCGAGAGTGACGATGTCGAGGTAGCGGCGGATATCAGGGACCTCCCCCTGGACAAACCGGCCTGCCTCCCTCAGCCTGGCCCGAAGCCCGATGATCAGATAAAAGGCCAGCCCGGCCCCGGAAAGTCCCTTGTCAGGAAAAGGACAGTCATGCCTGTGGGGATTGAGGATGGCGCGGGCTAGAGGGAGATTCGGGGGCGGTTCATGGTGGTCCACAATCACCACATCGATCCCCAGACCCCGGGCCAACTCTACCTCCTCGGAGTTGGAAATCCCGCAGTCCACAGTGACGACCAACCGCACTCCCTGAGAGCCGAGCCGCCTGAGCCCGTCTGGATTCAAACCATAGCCCTCATCGATCCGATGCGGGATATAGAAGATGGGATGGACACCGATCTCCTTTAAAAAGGAGACCAGGGCGGCGGCCCCGGTCGTGCCATCGACATCATAATCGCCCCAGACGCAGATCAGCTCCTGGTCCCTCACGGCCTGGACGATCCGCTCCACAGCCGGCTCCATGCCGGCCATCAAAAAAGGCGAGGGGAGGTCGGAGCGCAGACTGGAGGAGAGAAAAACCCTGGCGGCATCAGGCTCCGTAAAGCCCCGCTGCGCCAAAATGCCGGCGACCAAATGGGAAACCTTTAACCTCTCGGAGAGAACCGAGGCCAGCCCCCCATCCACGTCTCTTAAAAGCCAGCGTTTTTGCATTCACTTTTCACTATTCACTATTTACTGCTCGCCTTTTTCCTCTCCCACAACAGAATCACCGGGCTGGCGATGAAGATGGTGGAGTAGACGCCCGAGAAAAAGCCTACCAGAAGGGCAAAGGCAAAGGGGCGGATCACCCCTCCGCCGAGAGAGAAAAGGGCGAAGAGGACCAGCAGGGCTGTACCCGTGGTCAGAATGGTACGGCTCAAAGTCTCGTTGATGCTTGTATTGATGATTTTCTCTAGATCCTCGCGCCGGTTCTTGCGCATGTTCTCGCGGATCCGATCACAGACCACCACCGTGTCATTCACGGAAAATCCCACGATGGTGAGCAGGGCGGCGACAATGGTCAGATCGAGCTCATAATTGGCGAGCATGAGGGCACCCACCGTGACCAGTACGTCGTGGATCAGGGCGATGACTGCCCCCAGGCCAAAGCGCAGCTCAAATCGGATCCAGATATAAATACCCATCATGATGGTGGCTGCGATAACGGACCATATCCCTCTTCGACGCAGATCCTTGCCCACCTTGGGTCCTACGGATTCTTCGCGCCGGATCTCAAACCGCTCCGACCCAAATTGACCGGAGAGACTGCGCCGGATCTCTTCCCCTAGAACCCCAAGCTGCTCTGAGCTCTTTTCTAAGCGGACGATGAACTCATGGGATCCCTCCTGGCCGAAGTCCTGGATCACGCTATCGCCCAAGCCCAGTGGGACCAGCGCCTGGCGGATGTCGGGAATCGTGACCTCCTGGTGAAATTTCAGGTGCATCATGGTGCCACCGGAAAAATCGACCCCGAGCTTGGGCCCTCGGGTAAAAAGTAGGGCCAGGACGGCCAGATTGACGACCGCGGATAGGATCACGGCGATACGGCGATATTTCGTGAAGGGAATATTTGTCCCTGGCTTGATGATCTCCATGATCCCCCCTCAGATGCTGATGCTGGCCAATTTTCTGGTGGCCATGCGATAGTCATAGTAGATGCGGGTCAAGTAGACCGCGGTCAAAACGGTGGTGAGAATGCCTACGCAGAGCGTTACGGCAAACCCCTTGATCGGCCCGGTGCCGAACTGGAAGAGGATCACGCCGGAGAGAAAGGTGGTGATATTGGAGTCTAGAATAGCCGGCAGGGCGCGCTCATAACCGGCCTCCACCGCGGCGCGGACCGATTTCCCCGCCCTCAGCTCCTCGCGGATCCTTTCATTGATCAAGACATTGGCATCGACCGCCATGCCCATCGTCAGCACGATCCCGGCGATTCCGGGCAGGGTCAAGACCGCCTTGAAGCCGGCCAGGAGCGCCAGCATGAAGAAGACATTAAAGAGCAGCGCCAGATCGGCGACGAGACCCGCGCCCTTATAATAGGCGATCATGAACAGGACGACCACGGAGCTGCCCACGATAAAAGAGAAGATCCCTTGTTGAATCGAGTCGCGCCCCAGGGAGGGACCCACGGTGCGCTCCTCGACGATCTCCACCGGCGCCGGCAGGGCGCCGGTCCTGAGAACGAGGGCGAGGTCGCGCGCCTCCTTGATGTCGAAGCTTCCCGTGATCGAGGCCCGTCCCCCGCCGATGCGCTCCTTGATCACCGGGGCTGAATAGACTCGGTTATCGAGGACAATGGCCAGGCGGCGATTCACGTTCTCCGCCGTAATCCTTTCAAAGAGCCTCGCCCCGCTGGAGCTCAGGACCAACTCCACAGAAGGACCCTGCAGCTGGTCCCCTAACCGCAACCGGGCATCCGAGATATAGTCGCCGGTCATCAAGGTGCGGGTCTCCAGGAGATAAGGCATCTTGTCCATTCCGGATACCCCCTCGCCCTTGGGGATATAGCCATAGAGGATCTGCCGACCGGGGGGTGGACCGCTGCGCCGGGCCTCCTCCACGTCATGAGAGTCGTCGAGCAATTTAAACTCCAGCAGGGCAGTTCTGCCGATGATCTCTTTTGCCCTCTCAGGGTCCTGAATCCCGGGAAGCTGGATCAAGATGTCGTGCTTACCGCTGCGCTGAATGATCGGCTCATTTACGCCGAACTGGTCGATGCGGTTGCGTATCGTTTCCAGGGATTGGTCTACGGCGTCCTCCCGCATCGAGCGCAGCTCCTTATCACCCACGACAAGCAAAAACTCCACATCCCCTGCCAATGGCTTTGGATTCACCTCGAAATTGGGAAATTCAGTCCCGATCAGATCCCTCACCCTGTCTCCACTGGCGGAGGGGACCCTGAGCTGGATCTTATGGCCCTGAGTCCGCTCCAGGTGGCTGAAGCTTATACCTCGCTCCCTGAGGACTCTGCGCAGATCCTCTTTTACCCGCTCGACTATGTTGTCCACGGTCTTGTCGACCTTGACCTCCAGGATGAGGTGCATGCCTCCCTGAAGATCCAATCCCCGACGGATGCGTTCCGTGGGGAGAAAGCTCGGCCACCAGCCAGGGAGGTCGCCCACGAAAGTCGGGATAAGATACAAGAGCGCGACGGATGTCAAAACCAAAAGGCCCACCAGCCGAACCACAACCCTGCGCGGCATGTCACTGCTCCTTGGCCTCTTTGACTGGGGCCTTCTCGCCTTTGACTGACCGGGAGATCTGCGCCCGGCTGACCCGAATCCGCACGTTGGGGGCCACCTCGACGGTCACTACGTCATCAGCCAGGGCAACCACTCTGCCGTAGATCCCGCCTCCGGTTATGACCTCATCGTTCTTCTTCAGCTTGGACAACATCTCCCGGTGCTCTTTGACCTTTTTCTGCTGCGGCCTGATGATAAGAAACCAAAAAATCGGCAGGATCAAGAGCAGCGGGACAACAAATGCCTCGAAGATACCGGGCCCTCTGGATGGTTGGGCGGTTTGAGCCCATGCCACGTTCAACATGACTCCTCCTCTTCTGAATCCTCCGTCCTGAATTCTGGCTCTGAAATCAAAGCCTCGACCCGGTCCTCGCGGATCGCCTGACGCAAGCGCTCCATCAGCCGATGGAAAAAAGAGAGATTATGCACCGAGTGGAGTTGGGCCGCAAGGATCTCGCCGGCAAGATAGAGATGGCGCAGATAGGCGCGGGAAAAATGGCGACAGCAGTAGCAGGCGCAGGATTCATCTACCGGCCTGGGGTCACGGGAGAACTCTGCGCGCTTGATGTTGAGCTTCCCCCTCGGGGTAAAAAGAGTGCCGTTGCGCGCGTTCCGAGTGGGCAGGACACAATCGAACAGATCAAAGCCGCAGCGGACGGCATGAATCAGGTCCTCGGGACGCCCCACTCCCATCAGATAACGGGGTCGGTCCTCAGGCAGGAGTCCGGCAGTCCACCGCGTCATCTCAGCCAGAAGGGCCTCCCCTTCCCCCACGCTCAGGCCTCCCACGGCATAGCCGTCAAAGGGGAGCCGGCTCATCTCCTGGGCGCACTCCACGCGCAGCTCCTGATCCATGCCGCCCTGAAGGATGCCAAAGAGGGCCTGATCGCCTTTCCCGTGCGCCTTCAGGGAACGCTCGGCCCATCGTATCGTCCGCTCGGTCGACTCCCGGGTGTAGTCCCGGCTTGAAGGATAGGGGATGCACTCGTCCAGGACCATAGCGATATCGCTCCCCAGACCCTCCTGGATCTGAACCACCTTCTCAGGCGTCAGGAGATGGCTCGACCCATCCAGGTGCGATTGAAAGCGGACTCCTTCTTCGGTGATCTTTCTCAAGGCCCCCAGGCTAAAGACCTGATAGCCGCCGCTGTCGGTAAGAATCGCTCCCCTCCATCCCATAAAGCGATGCAGTCCACCGAGCTGCCGGATCACCTCCACTCCGGGCCGGAGGTAGAGATGATAGGTGTTGGCGAGAATCATCCGGCAGCCGATCTCTTCAAGATCCCTGGGTGACAGGGCCTTGACGCTGCCCTGAGTTCCCACGGGCATGAATGCCGGAGTCTCCACCACTCCATGAGCGGTCTCCAGACGACCCAGGCGCGCCCCGGTGGTAGAGTCCTTTTTGATCACGGTAAAATTGACCATCTCGTATTTCGTGCCTGGGGCTCGTGCCCGTCCCCGCCACGAACACGAATCACGAGCACCGGCACGACTATAGGATCAGCATGGCATCGCCGTAGCTGTAGAAGCGGTAACCCAGGCGGACCGCCTCCGGGTAAGCCCTGCGCATCAAGTCCAGTCCAGCGAACGCGGCCACCAAAATAAGCGGCGTCGAGCCCGGCAGATGAAAGTTGGTAATCAGGCCGTCGATCACGCAAAAGGGATATCCTGGATAAATGAAGAGGCGCGCCAGCCCGTCACCGGCCTCTACCCTCCCCTTCTTTTGGGCGATCCCCTCAAGGGCGCGCGTGGTGGTGGAGCCGACAGCTATCACCCTCCTTCCTTCCTTCTGCGCCCGATCGATCTTCTCTGCCGCCTCAGGCCTGAGCAGGTAGCGCTCGCCCTCCATCCGGTGGCGCTCCACCACCCGATCGCGCACCGGCTGAAAGGTGCCAGGCCCGACATGCAGGGTGAGAAATACCCTCTCCACCCCTTTTGCCTCTAACTCGTTAAGCAGATTCTGGGTGAAGTGAAACCCGGCAGTCGGGGCCGCCATCGCCCCGGGGTTCGAGGCGTAGACGGTTTGGTAGCGCTCCCAATCGAGGGGTGCGATGGGCCGAGTCCGATGGATATACGGGGGCAGCGGAGGCTCGCCGAGCCTTTCCAGCACCTCCATAAAATCACCCGGATGAATGAACCTGAGGCCATAGCGACCCTTACCCAAATCGCCAATCACTTGGGCGTAGACCCGAGAATCGAAAAAGATCCGGCCTCCCACCTGCGGCTTCCTGGCAGCATCCACCAGAGCGATCCAGAGGCTGTCCCGGCCCGGGAAATGTTCCAGGAGAAGGACCTCGACGCTTCCCCCACTTTCCTTCTTGCCCCGCAGGCGCGCCGGTAGCACCTTGGTGTCATTGAACACTAAGAGATCCCCGGGACGCAAGAATTCCCCCAGGGAAGAGAAGGCGCCGTGGAAGATCTCCCCCCTGCGCCGGTCGACCACCATGAGACGGGCCGCGGCCCGATCCTCGCTGGGAAACGCCGCGATCAAGGATCGGGGAAGCTCGTACGTGAACTCTTTCAGCTCCATACCGTGAGGGTCAATAGACCGAGACGGGGACAGGGATCATCCCCTCTCCCCATTTTTCTCCGTCTCTCTCTCTGTCTCTTTCTGACTAGGTCTCGCTCTTCTTAAGGAAAGGGCTTAACAGATCGATGGGGACTGGAAAGATGATTGTGGAGTTTTTCTCCGACGCTATCTCCACCAAACTCTGCAGGAAGCGGAGCTGCAAGGCCATCGGCTGTTTCCCCATGACCTCGGCCGCATCCGCCAGCTTCTGCGAGGCCTGAAATTCTCCCTCCGCATGAATCACCTTGGCGCGCCGCTCCCTCTCCGCCTCCGCCTGCTTGGCCATGGCCCGCTGCATCTCCTGGGGGAGGTCGATGTGTTTGAGCTCTACCAGAACGACCTTGATCCCCCAGGGATCGGTCTGTTTATCTAGGATGTCTTGAATGCGGCTATTGATCTTATCCCTTTCGGCCAGAAGCTCATCCAGCTCGGCCTGTCCGCAGACGCTCCTGAGCGTGACCTGGGCGAGCTGAGAAGTGGCGAAGAGATAGTTCTCCACCTCCAGGATCGCCCGATTGGGATCCAGCACCCTGAAGTAGAGAACCGCGTTGACCTTCACGGAGACGTTGTCGCGCGTGATCACGTCCTGGGGCGGGATATCCATCGTGACCGTGCGTAGATCCACGCGCATCATTTTCTCGACCACCGGGATGACATAGATAATGCCCGGGCCCCGCGGCTCCACCATCCGGCCCAACCTGAAGATCACCGCACGTTCGTATTCCTTCAAGACCTTGACCCCGCTCAACAACAGAAGGACAACAATAATAAAGACCGTTATCAGATTGAAACCCAAAATCGTCATGACTCCCCCCTCTCTCAGCTTGACTGCGTCTCCGCTAGCCTCTTCACCTTGAGGCACATACCTTCAAAACCAACGACACGGACCTTTTCCCCAACAGCGATTTCGTCCTCGCCCTGCGCGTTCCAGTGTTCTCCGTGGACAAAGACCTTTCCTGTTGGATTGAGCTTCACCCTCACCTCTCCAATCTCCCCCACCAGCCCCACCAGCCCCAGGGTCGGCTTTCTCCGCTGAGCCTTCACCACCAGGTAGCCCACCACCACCATAAAGGCGCTCAGGGTTGCAACCGCGGTAAAGATAATGGAGCGGTCCACAGCGAGATCAGAACCTTCGGTGTCAAACAACAGGAGAGAACCCAGGGCAAGGGAAATCCCCCCCCCTACCCCCAGAACACCAAAACTGGGCACAAAGGCCTCTCCGATCAGGAGAGCGATCCCCAGCAGAATTAACAACAGACCGGCATAATTAATAGGAAGAAGCTGGAAAGAGGTCAAGGCCAAAAGAAGGCAGATCGCCCCTGCCACTCCCGGGAAGATCACCCCAGGGTGAGAAAATTCCATGTAGAGGCCCAGGATGCCGGCCATGAGCAGGAGATAGGCGATGGTAGGATCCGCAAGGGTATCGATGATCTTCTGCTTGAGTCCCATCTCAAACCGCTCGATCCGAACATTTTTCAGCGCCAGGGTATGCTGGCGCTCCTTTACCTCCACCTTCCTCCCATCGGCCTGTTTCAGAAGGTCATCGATATCCTTGGCCACAATATCTATCACCTTTTTCGCCAACGCCTCTTTTTCCGTGATCGAGACGCTGCGGCGCACCGCCTGAATAGCCCACTCGGCATTGCGGCCTCGCTTCCGGGCAATAGCCTCAATGAAGGAAGCGGCGTAATTCTCGATCTTCTCACCCATGACCCCCTTGACCTCCTGCCCTCCCCCACCCACTGGATGTGCGGCGCCGATATTGGTCCCAGGGGCCATGGCGGCAATATGGGCCGACAGGGTGATGAAAACGCCTGCCGAGCCGGCGCCAGCGCCGCTTGGGGCCACGTACACGATCACCGGAAGAGGGGCACCCAGAATCTTCTTGACGATGTCCTGGGTGGAGCTCAAAAGCCCACCGGGGGTGTCGAGCTGGATGATCAGAGCCCTGGCGCCGCTGTTCTGGGCCCGCTCGATGTTCTCGCGGATAAAATCGTCCACGGCGGGATTGATCCCCCCATCGATCACGATCAGATTGACGTGGGGCGACGAGGGGTTCTTCGGCTGGGCCAGGGCCGAAAAGCCAATCACCACAAGGGCCAGGATGAGCCCGCTCTTAAGCAGACTGGCCTTTGAGCTCCTGAATAACTTTCCTGATATCTTCCCAAACAAGTCTTTTATCTCCTGGGTTGCGTAGCAGGTATGCCGGGTGCAGGGTGGGCATGAGCTTGATCCCATGGTAATCCTGCCACACCCCGCGCAGCCGGGTAATGGGCTCTTTGCTCTTGAGCAAGGTCTGGGCGGCAAACTTGCCCAAGGCCACCAAGACCCTGGGGCGCACCAACTCGATCTGTTTCACCAGAAAGGGCTCGCAGGACTCCACCTCGTCTGGCTCCGGATTACGGTTTTCTGGCGGACGGCACTTGACCACATTGGCGATATAGACCTCTGCTCTCTTGAGCCCCATTCCCTTAGTGATGATATCGGTCAGGAGCTGTCCCGCGCGACCCACAAAGGGCTCCCCTTGAAGATCCTCGTCCCTCCCTGGTCCTTCGCCTACAAACATGATCTCCGCACAAGGGTTGCCCACGCCAAAGACCAAGCGGGTGCGCCCAGACCACAACTTACAGCGGCGGCAATCGCCTATGGCCGCGCGCAGCTCGTCCAGACTCTTGGCCCGATAGGCCGAGGCATAATCGGAAAAGAGATGACCCTCGACAGCTTCAAGCGAGACCCTGCTTTTTGCCTCTTCTATTCTCTCAGCCGGCCGGCTGCCGGACAAGAGGCTGAGACCCGCGCGCTCCCTGCGCTGCAGATGGCGCCGTAGAGAGACAACCAACTGCCTTAACTCTTCACGTTGATTCCCCTGCATCCTACCCCGCGGTTTTTAAGTTTTTCATCTTAGCATCATTTCCCTACGGGTATCAATCCATTTCTAACCGTGAGGGCGCGTCCCCTCAGGGGCGACTCTCCCGACCGCCGCCGCCATGCTGTCTCAACTGACTCAAATAAAGGGAGCGCGCTGCGGCAAAAAAAGAGAGCGTCTCAGGCCAACAGTAGTCCGGGTAGGTGTAGGAAGAGGGCTGGAACGAGCCGTTGTAAAAGCGCAGGGCCACTTCGCCATAGATCCCGGAGCGAAGATAAATCCGGTGGGAGGTGTTCTTGGTAGAGGCAAGGACCACCTTGGCGGCCTCCAGGTAACCGGGATCGGCATTGAGCCGCCGGCCTCTCTTGTCACCCTCCACCCACCGATGACCCTCTTCCAAGCCCTGGGTCATGAGCTTGATCTCCGGCAACCTTTCAGGCGAGATCAAGGCGTCAAAGGAGACAAACTTTCGCAGCAGGCCGGAGCCCATCTCTGCTTTATAGTAATCTGTCATTGCCCAGGGAAAAGTCCGGGTGGCCAGATCGATAGCGCCCCAAATGGCCCCGAGGTCCTTTTCGGCCGCAGGAAAAAGAGTCTCATGATCAGCCAGGAAGGCGATAAAAAGCTTGACTGGCTTAGGCTCCCTCAGGGTCCCCATCCCTTCCCCTCCCCTTCTCCCGCATTACCGACTCTTTTGACTCTTCAGGGCGAGAAGGCAATCCAGGACACGGTCTGCCAGCTCCTCCTTACTCATGAGCGGAAGCGGGTGCACGGCGCCGTTTCGATCCAGGATCGTAGCCGCATTGGTATCGGCGTCAAATCCGCCGCCCTCTTGAGTGACATCGTTGGCCACAATCAAGTCCAGCCTTTTTTCCCGGAGCTTTTTGGCGGCATTGGCCACCAATGCCTCTGTCTCGGCAGCGAAGCCAATGAGGATCTGGCCGTTCTTCATCATGCCCAGCTCTCGCAGGATGTCAGGATTGGGCTCCAGAGTGAGTTGGATGGGAGCATCCGTGCGCTTGATCTTTTGGGCGACAATTTTTTTCGGGCGATAGTCGGCCACCGCCGCGGCCATCAGGATCGCCGTGGCGCGGGAAAACTCCTCAAGGATTGCCTGGCGCATTTCCGCGGCCGTCTTTACCTGGACCACCCGGGCCCCAGGGGGCGGCTCCAGCGCAGTCGGACCGCTGATCAGAGTCACCTCCGCCCCCCTGCTGACGCCCATGCGGGCCAAGGCATAGCCCATCTTTCCTGAGGAGCGATTGGCGATATAGCGGACGGGGTCGATCGGCTCGTGATTGGGGCCGGCGGTGATCAAAAGCCTCTCGCCCGCGAGATCCCTCTTCTTTGACAACAGGCGCCGGATCTCTTCGACGATCTCCGCCGGCTCCGGCAGGCGCCCTTTGCCCTCGTAACCGCAGGCGAGATAGCCCTCGGCTGGCTCCATGAAGTGGTAACCGAGCCCTTTCAGCTTACGGATATTCTCCTGGAGAAGAGGATTCTCATACATGTGAACATTCATCGAAGGGGCCATCAACACCGGGGCCTGGGTCGCCATGACCACCGTGGTCAACAGGTCATCGGCGATGCCAGCGGCAATCTTGCCGATCACGTTGGCCGTAGCCGGGGCAATCACCAGGAGATCGGCCTGATCGGCCAGGTTGATGTGGCCGATCTCGGATTCCTGCGTCAGGCTGAAGATGTCGGTCGCTACCGGACGGCCGGAGAGGGTCTGGAAGGTCAGGGGAGTCACAAACTCCATAGCGCCCCGGGTCATGATAACCTGCACGGCAAATCCCTCCCGGACCAGCAGGCGAACCAACTCCACCGCCTTATAACAGGCGATCCCTCCCGCAACCCCGAGGACAACGGTCTTTGCCGCTATCCGGTCTGTCATGTTTTGAACATAGCCAATCCCTGAGGGGTTTGCAAACTTTCAAAGCCTTCAGGCTCCCCAGCCCCTTCGCTTCCCAGCCGGGCTGGGAAGCGGGGAGTCCAGGAGACCTTGATCTGGATGACAACTTCATGTAATTCAACAGGAGCTCACAGCCGGAGGAAGAGAATGAAAGACCATTTTTGCCTTTGTAAGGCGGTGGGCAGGATCGCCCTGCTGGTTGCCCTAGGGCTCGGTAGCTGCATAAGCGTGGGCAGTGCCCGGGCCCAAGAAAGAGATGAGCTGCAGGAAAGAAGCCGGGCAGAGAGAAGAGATGAGGTCCTCGATCAGGTAAAAGAGCCGGAGCCAGCGGAAGAGCTGGAATGGGATCCCTGGGAGCCCTTCAACGAAAAGACCTTCTGGTTCAACCACCAGCTCGATCGCTTCATTCTGATGCCCATAGCGACCGGCTACAACTGGCTGCTCCCCGATTCCCTGCAGCAAGGTATCTATAATGCCTTAGACAATATCGAGGTGGTGCCGCGTCTGACCAACAACATCCTCCAGCTCAAACCGGGGGGAAGCGCCCGGGAGGTGGCTCGCTTCGCGATCAACAGCACTATTGGCATCGCCGGCCTCTTCGATGTGGCGAAGCATGGGCTGGGGATCGAGCAGAGTGACGAGGACACCGGCCAGACTCTGGGATACTGGGGAGTAGGCCCGGGACCTTACCTGATCCTACCCTTTCTTCCGCCCACGACAGTGCGGGACGGCATTGGTCTCGCTGGAGATTCGGCCTTGAGCCCGCTCCATTATCTGAAATTCGTCCGCCATCTGAAACTCGGCGGCCATCGGGAATCCGTCTTCCGTGGAACCACGGCAGGCATAGCCGCGCTGAAGATCGTCAATGAACGATCGCTCAACCTGGAAAAGTTCGCCAGCATCGAGGAGACGGTCCTGGACCTCTATGGCGCCGTGAGAAACGCCTATCTGCAAAGCCGGGCGGCGGCCATCAAACAGTGACCGATGCAGAAAAATATTTGATTTTCTCCTCTCACTGAACTATATCCAGAGTTATCATTCATCGCTAGGAACGTTAGAGGAGGCGCGATGGCGGCCAAAGAGAAGCTCCTTTCAGGAAAGAAGATCGATCCCCGACCCATTGGCAGCTCGACTTCCATCACGGAACTGGTGGACAACAACTTTGTCGCCTACAACGCCGGCCGCCTGCGCGAGGCCTGCCAGTTGTTTGTCGAGAAGATTCTCCAGGACGACGTCACCGTCGGCCTCAGCCTCAGCGGGGCTATGACCCCAGCCGGGCTTGGGATCTCTGCGCTCATCCCTCTGATCGAAAGCGGCTTTGTCGACTGGATCGTGAGCACGGGAGCCAACCTGTATCACGACACCCATTTTGCGATTGGACTCCCCATGTATCGGGGGACCCCAAACGCCAACGATGTGGTGTTGAGAAAAGAAGGGGTGGTCAGGATCTATGACATCTTCTTCGATTATGACATCCTGATCTCGACGGACGACTTTTTCCGCGAGATTCTCAAGGCCCCTGAGTTCCAGAAAGAGATGAGCAGCTCAGAGCTGCACTTCCGGGTGGGGAAGTATCTGCATGAACGGGAGAAGCTGCTGGGGCGGAGCAAAAAGTCTCTTCTGGTCGCCGCCTATCAATACGGAGTCCCGATTTATACCTCGTCCCCGGGAGACAGCTCCATCGGGATGAATGTAGCGGCCTTGACCCTCACTGGAAATCAATTGAAGTTCGATGTCTCTCTCGACGTCAATGAGTCTGCGGCCATTGTCTTTGAGGCGAAGCGCAGCGGCGGCAAGAGCGCCGCCATTATATGCGGTGGTGGCTCGCCGAAAAACTTCCTGCTGCAGACCGAGCCGCACATCCAGGAGGTGCTCAGCCTCTCTGAGAAAGGGCACGATTACTTCATCCAGCTCACAGATGCTCGGATCGACACCGGTGGGCTCTCCGGGGCCACACCGGGTGAAGCGGTGAGCTGGGGTAAGATCGATCCGGATCAGCTATCGGATACGGTCGTCTGCTATGTGGATACCACGATTGGCCTCCCCGTCCTCGCTGCCTATGCCTTGGCGAAGCACCCGCCCAGAAAGCCCAAGCGCCTCTTCGAGCACCGGGAGAGGCTGCTGAAGAACATCGAAAAGGAATTCAAGGAAAAGTTTGGCAAGATCAAACTCCGGTAGGTGGGCGCCTATGGGAGGTCGTGGATCTTACGGCTCCGGAAGCTCCTTCTTTTCCGCGCCTGCCGCGAGGAGCTTTTGACCGTAAGGATTCCACAGGACTGACTGTTGCAGACGGGCCTACCTTATGGAAGAGACGACGCCCCTGTCAAGGGCAGGCTCCTGCTGCGTCACGCAGTGGATGGCGCCCAGCCCGCCCACCAGCGGGGCGCACGGAATGCCGATGACCTCACGGCCGGGAAAGAGATCTCCGAGGATGCCGAGCGCGATGCGATCGTTCGGATCACCGTAAGTAGGGACCAGGACCGATCCGTTGGCGATATAAAAGTTGGCATAGCTCGCCGGCAGCCTCGAGCCTTGGTGAGCCACCAGGCCGGGTAACGGCAACGGCACGACAGAGAGCCTCCTCCCCTGCTGATCCGTGGCCGATCGCAGGCGCTCATAGCCGTCTTGCAACAGGGCGTAATTTTCGTCCCGCGAATTTTCCTCCACGGCGCACACGACCGTAGTAGGGTCGACGAAGCGGGCGATATCGTCGATGTGTCCATCCGTGTCGTCACCGGCAATCCCCTCGCCCAACCAAACGATGTGCTCAACGCCCAGGTAGTCTCTGAGAGTCCGTTCGATCTCGCTGCGCCCCAACTCGGGATTCCGATTGGGGTTAAGGAGACACTGCTCTGTGGTGAGGCAGGTGCCGCAGCCGTTGACGTCGATGGAGCCCCCCTCAAGGACTATCCCGGGATCAAAAACCGGCACGCGGAGAAGTTGGGCAATTTCTTTGGCTACCCTGTCGTCCTCTACATAGGATTCATATTTCCGACCCCAGGCATTGAATATCCAATCATTGAGGGCGAGAGTGCCCTCGGCTCCGTTCCTGGTGACAAAGGTCGGGCCATAGTCCCTGATCCAGACATCCACCGTCGGGATGCGCAGAAAAGAGAGCCGCTCCATAACCGCCCCGGCGTCTCTCAGCCGCCAGGTCGCCTCCGCCTGAGCCTTCTCGTCGTTGACCAGCAGGCGCACTCTCTCCGCCCGCGAGAGGAAGCGCAACATCTGGGTCCAGACCTCTTTGACCGACTCTAACTGGTCGGGCCAGGTCTCAAGATTATGCGGCCAAGCGAGCCAGGTGGCTTCATGGGGCTCCCACTCTGCCGGCATGCGATAGCCGAGCTGGCGCGGCGTGATCCCCTTGGGATCAGGATGGCTATTTGCGCGGGACGGCTCCAAGGGATGATTTCTGATCGGCCTTTCTGCCCACTTCCTCGTCCAGGAAGCGGGCCGTGAGGGGTTCATAGGCATCGATGCGCCGGTCTCTGAGAAAGGGCCAGTTTTGGCGCGTCTCGTCGACCCTTTTGAGATCGCACCGGACCAGCAGGGTCGCTTCCTGACGCACGCTGGCGTGGGCGATCCTCTCCCCCATGGGATCCGCCACAAAAGAGCTGCCCCAGAACTGGAGCCGGCCCTCGCGTCCCACGCGATTGACCACCGCCACATAGAGGCCATTGGCGACAGCGTGCCCGCGCTGGATCAGCTCCCAGGCATTTTGCTGCGCCTGCAGGACGCTGCGCGGCTCACCGGATAGCCAACCGATCGCGGTGGGGTAAAAAATGATCTCCGCACCGCTCAGAGAGGTCAGGCGCGCGGCCTCGGGAAACCACTGATCCCAACAGACCAGCACGCCGATCCTGGCGTAGCGCGTGGCAAAGCTGGGAAAGCCGAGGTCTCCAGGGGTGAAATAGAATTTCTCGTAATAGCAGGGATCGTCTGGAATATGCATCTTGCGGTATTTCCCCGCGATCGATCCGTCGGCGTCAATCACCAACGCGGTGTTGTGATAAACCCCGGCTGAGCGCCGCTCAAAGATCGAGGCGATGATAACGACCTCTTTGGCCTGTGCCAGCCGGCACAGGGCCTCGGTGGTAGGTCCAGGGATGGGCTCAGCCAGGCCAAATTTTTTGGCGTCCTCGCTCTGGGGAAAATAGCGCGAGCGGAAGAGCTCCTGGAGGCAGACGATCTGTGCCCCTCTCTGGGCTGCGGCGCGGATCTTCCCCACCGCCTTGGCCAGATTTTCCTTGGGGTCTTCTCCCGCGCTCATCTGGATGAGGCCTACGGTGACCTGGGATGCTGCTCTCTTTCGGGGCACGCTGGGAAATCCTCTGGTGTGCTCACCTTATCACAAAGCAAAAAAAATAAAACTCGCGTTACCTTAAGCGCAGCAACTGCCATTTTTTCCCTCCTATGGCTCCTTCGATCACCAGCTCCCATCTCGAATCCACTCCGGTGCGAACCCGGCTGAGATCCCTCTCTCGGATCAGGAGATAAGGGCGGCTTTTTTTTGCCGCAAGCTGAGCCAACTCCCCGGGGTTCGAAAGTACAGGGATAACTTGGCGTTTTAGGTAAAAGTTAAAATCGTTCATCCTGTCGGCATAGATATAGAGGGGATCGGCTGGCGCGACCTTCTTTCCGATCTCGACCGCCAAGGCGCGCGGGGATTTATAGCGGTCGATGACGGGAAAGATCAAAGAGCTGCTACAGAGCATGCCCCCCAGCATGGTCAGCGCCAGAAAGAAAGTGCTGGCAAAGATATCTCTCCTTCTTAAGGACCGCAGGGCCAGGAGAGTCCCCAAAACCATCACGAAGGCAAAGAGGATGGAGCCTGTGACCAGCTCCGGTTGAAGCCAGGACGCGGCAAAAGGAAGCGAGATCGCCGCGAGCCATAGCGTGGTAAAAAAGAGCGGGAGGATGGCGTCGAGGATCCTGATGCCCGAGGCCTCGCCCTCTTGAAGCCTGAGCAAGTAGCGAGCCAGCAGCAGCGCAGCCGGAGGATAGAGGGGCAAAAGATAGAGGCCCCGCTTGGTGTCAGATAAGGAGAAAAAAACCCAGACCGCCAAAAACCATACAGCCAGAGATAGCGGGACGGGTCGAGTGATCCTTCTCACTTGAGGATAACAGGCGATGGCCGCCGGTATGAGAAAGAGGCTCCACGGGAGAAAATCCAGGGGAAAATTCAAGAAATAGTAATAGAAGGGCTCTCTGTGGCCCAGCCCGGAGAGAAATCTCTGGACATGATGGGTCCAAAAAAATTCTTTCATCCATGTCCCCTCTGTCCTCAAGGTCACAGCCGCAAACCAGGGAGACGCGGTGAGAAGAAAAACCAAGATCCCTGAAACGGGCTTGAGACCACGCAGCTTTTTGATATCACCGCCCAGGACCAGGAGGAGCGAGAGGATGAGCCCCGGCAAGACAATGCCGATGAACCCTTTGGTCAGAGTCGCGAGTCCCATGAAGAGATAAGCCCAGAGGACCCGGCGGTTTTCTTCTGAAGAGTGTAAGGCATGCAGAAGGTAACGCAGCGAGAGGGTGAAAAAGAGCACAAAGGTCATATCGCTGTGGGCCCAACGTGCCTCCCACAGGACGCGGGCGGTCGTGGCAAAGACCAGGGCCGCCAGCAAACCTGCCTGGCGATTGAAAAAATCTTTTCCCAGGAGATAAACCACCGCCACGAGGCCGACCGAGGACAGGGCCGACGGTAACCGGACGGCCCACTCATTGACCGCTCCCGCAAGATGGGAAAAGACGAGGACGAGCCAGAAATAAAGGATCGGCTTATCCGTGTAGAGCTCGCCATTGACCGCAGGGACGATCCATTCTCCCTGGGTAAACATCACCCGGGCAATCTCGCCATAGCGCGGTTCTACCGGCGCCCACAGATCCCGGCTGCCCAAGAAGGGGAGGTAAAGGAGGAGGGAAAAAAAGAGGAGGAAAGGCACATGATACCTCTCCTCCTCTAGCAGGCGCACCATGACTTGAGCTATTTCCTTTTTAATTTAAAAACGCCCCTTTTCTATCAGAATTTTTTCGATTAATCCAGCTTTTTTCCCTCAGCTTACAGGACTTCTCCCCTTCCCTTCACTACCAAACTCCATGTCCATTTTTGTAAGAGAGTGGCAAAAAGTGTCACTTTTCAGGCCGAACATTTCCGCTCTGAGGCTATGAGAAAGGCCATGAAATCCATCAGTTACAGATGCAAGGGGCGATCTTTGCATATTTCTTGCTAGGTGGCTAGGTAGTAGAGGGTGAAATCGTTGCTCGTGAGAAAAAACATCAGGCTCCAACTCTTCCTCTCGCTTCTACTCTGGTCTTTATCTTTACCAGCCTGCATGCTGGTAAGCAGCACATCATCTTACCCGGCGAGATCTCAGCGAAGCGACTGGGCCGCTTCTCATTTGCTTCCCGAAGACGCAGAGGAGGAGGAGCGGCTGCCCCAGGCCTCTTCAGCAGAGGCGAAAGAAAAAACCGCGCCAACTCCCGAAGAGGCCTTGACTGCCCTCCAGGAATCCCCCGGCCCCCAGGCCGATGACCAGTTGCTCGGCCTGTGGCAGAAAGACCTCGATAAGGCGATGGAGAAGTCTCCAGGCCAGCGCCAGATCCAGTTCTCCATACCCGTGGTCGAGAATGAGCGCGTGCGCTACTTCATCGAGCTTTTCCGTGAAAGAGAGAGGGCCTTCTTTTCCCGTGCCCTGGCCCGCTCCGGCAAATACCTCCCCATGATGGTTGCTATCCTGCGCGAGGAGGGTCTGCCAGAGGATCTGGTCTACCTCTCGCTCATCGAAAGCGGCTTCTCCCCCCGGGCCTACTCCAGGGCCAAGGCCGCAGGGCCCTGGCAGTTCATCCGCGGCACGGGATTGCGCTACGGGCTGAAGATCGACGGCTGGGTCGATGAGCGCCGAGACCCGGTCAAGGCCACTCGCGCCGCAGCCGCCTACCTCAAAGACCTCCACTCCCAGTTCGGCGAGTGGTTTCTGGCCGCAGCCGCCTATAACGCCGGCGAGCGCAGAGTAGAGAAGGCCATCAGGCGCCTGCGCACCGAAGACTTTTGGCACCTGAGCCAGAAGAGGTATCTCAAGCGCGAGACGCGCAACTATGTCCCCAAGTTCATCGCCGCCACCCTCATCGCCCGCAACCCCGAGAAGTATGGCTTTGGCGACATCGTCTACGAGAGCCCCGTGGACCACGACGAGGTGACGATCACAGGGGCGTTGAAACTGGAGACCGCTGCGCGCCTGGCCCAGAGCACCACCGAGGCCATCAAGGAATTAAATCCGGCCCTGCGCCGGGATTACACCCCACCCAACGAGGAGGGATTTGTCCTGCGCGTCCCGGCTGGAAAGGGAGAGATTTTCGCCCAGGCCTATGAGACCCTGCCGGAGTCGGAAAAGAAGGCAAAAGTAAGAATCGTAACCCACAAGGTCAGAAGGGGCGAGACCCTGGCGAGCATCGCCAGGCGCTACCGTCAAAAGGTGACCCAGTTGATGGAGATGAATAACCTCAAGAGCCGGCGCCTCCGGGTGGGCCAGGAGCTGATCATCGCCTTTGGCGAGGCGTGGGTAAAGAACTGACCTCCGGGCTTTCTCCCTAGAAGCGGCTGCGATTTTTTGAATCAGATGGAGCCCGGATCCAGAGACCACCGGACCTTCCACACCCAATCCTCATAGGACAGGCAGGCCAGGGCTGCGGGCGCGAATGCGACGATCTCTCTCAGCGCATCCCCCGCGACCAGGAGAGAGGTGAGCCGACTGAGATGGGGCAGATGACCCACCAGTATCAGAGGACTCTCCGCGGCCTCCAGTTCTGCCTTGGTTACAAGCGGGTCATCCTGAGGCCCCAGACCTTCAACCTCGTGCACGCCATCCACAGGATGGAGAAATCGGGCCAGGATCCCGGCAGTCTCTCTTGCCCTGAGCTTGTCCGAATGAAGGATCTGCGCGACCTTAACAATACTTTTTTCAACTGCGGCACGGGCCACCCTTTCCACCTCCTCTCGCCCTCGCTCGCTCAAAGGCCGCATCGGATCTTCCATCTCGGATTTGGCCTCGCCGTGACGCACCAGATAGAAATCCATATTAAAGCTGAAAGGGACTATTATGGCACGCTGAGCCGATACATGGCTTGTGCCGTGCCTGAGAGGATCCAACGCTTGGCCTCCGCGCTGAGATCTTCCCGGCTCTTGAGGTGTTGGAGATTGGCGGGAAAGTCGTGGTCCCAATGAGGCCAATCCGAGGCATAGAAGAGAACCTGAGACCCAAGGAGTTGAACGGTCTGGGGAAGGAGCGGCTCATAACCTTCCGCGGGCAGATAGACCCGGCCGCTCAAAACATGCTCACTGGGTTTTTTCGTACACAAAGGCGCCTCTACCTCTCCCCTTTTCTCCCACTCCTCATCCATCCGCCCCATCCAGTAAGGCACCCAACTGCACCCCGCCTCCATGAAGGCGACGCGCAGGCGCGGGAACTTCTCCATAACCCCGCGCAGGACCATGCTGGTCAACTGGATCATCTGGGCAAAGGGATGGGAGAGGGTGTGAACATCGATGAAGTGGTCGAACAGATCCGCGGCAAAGTAGTGCGGCCCTCGAACGGTGGCGTGGACCGCAAGCAAACAACCCAACTTCTCCGCCTCTTGGTAGATGGGCCAGTAGTCCTGATGGCCGAGGGGCTTTCTTAAACCCACCGCTGGGAGCATCCCCCCGACCATCCCCAGCTCTCCGATAGCCCGGCGCAACTCCTTGACCCCTTCCTGCACATCTTGCAGCGGCACCAGGGCGATCCCCTTCAGACGCGGGCTGGACTTGTGGAGCTCCTCGAAAAAGAAGTTATTGTAGGCCCTGGCCAATGCCACGGCGAAGTCAGGCTCCCGGATCCAACCGAAGCCCAGGCCATCCGTGGGAAAGAGCACCGCGGTCGAGATTCCGCCTCGATCCATCGCGCCGAGCCAGCTCCTCGCGTCACCGGCCTTTTCTCCCAGCTTCCCTCCCAGCGAACGGTCCCAATTGTCCCTGGAATAAAAGGTCGCCTTACGATCGCGGTAGGGAGACTCCATGTAGGACCGCAACTGGTCGTCCGACTCCGTGATATGCCCGTCGGCGTCAACGACTCCATGATCCAGTTCCATGGTCTTCCCTCCTTTTTATGAGGCTTGGGAATGTTGTGAAAACTTGCAAATTGCCATCGATGATATAGTATGCCTTCGGGTAATTTGCAAATTCTTTGAGTTTCGAGATCTCCGTTCCATGGTTGAGTTCCAACATGTCCACAAGTGGTACGGGCCGCTTCATGTCCTGAGAGATATCAATCTGAGGATTGAACGCGGAGAAGTCGTGGTGGTCTGCGGTCCGAGCGGCAGTGGAAAAAGCACTCTCCTGCGCTGCGTCAACCGGTTGGAGCCGATCCAATCAGGGGAGATCGTTGTGGATGGAAAACGGCTTTCGGATCCCTCCCTGGATCTCGGGAAGCTCAGGGCAGAAGTCGGTTTCGTCTTCCAGCAGTTCAATCTCTATCCTCATCTGCGGGTCATAGAGAACATTGCCCTCGCACCGATGAGGGTAAAAAAAATTGCCCGCCAGCAGGCTGAGAGGATTTCCATGGAGCTTCTGCAGCGAGTGGGGATCCCGGACAAGGCGAACGCCTATCCTGCCAACCTCTCCGGCGGCCAGCAGCAACGGGTGGCGATCGCCCGGGCGCTGGCCATGCAGCCCAAGATCATGCTTTTCGACGAGCCGACCTCGGCGCTTGACCCGGAGATGATCAATGAGGTGCTGGAGGTGATGACCGACCTCGCCCGGGAAGGGATGACCATGGTGGTGGTCACCCATGAGATGGGGTTTGCCCGGCGGGTGGCACACCGGATGCTATTTATAGACGAAGGACAGATCATCGAAGAGGGGAGCCCTGACACCTTCTTTGACGCCCCCAGCTCTCCTCGGACAAAACAGTTCCTGAGCAAAATTCTTTCCCACTAAGGAGGGCGCGATGCAGCGAGCGATCTTGGTGCTGGTTACAGTGCTGCTAGGTGCGGCGTGGGCCATGGCCGAAACCACTCTGGAGAAGATCGTCAGAACCGGCACGATCACCATCGGTACGCGAACGGGCTCCCCGCCCTTCGCCTACATCAACAGGCAGAACGAATGGGTCGGCTTCTCCATCGACCTGGTCGAGCAGGCGATTGTACCAGCCCTCTCTCGCACGCTCGGCAAGCCCGTCAAGCTCGATAAGAAGGAAACCGCGCCGCAAACACGCATACCGCTGCTCACATCCCATGCCGTCGATCTGATCGCGGAGACGATGACGGATACCCGCTCGCGCCGCGAGGCCGTGGATTTCAGCCTTACGTTCTTTGTCACCGGCGCTCAATTTCTCGTGAAGAAGGAGAGCCCGATCAAGGGGATTAAGGATATCGCAGGCAGGCGCGTGGCGGCCCAACAGGGCTCGACCAACGCCAAGATTATCCGTGAGCGCGTCCCAAAAACCCGGTTGCAGGAATTTCCCGATCAGCCGACCGCATTTCAGGCCCTGGCCCAAGGACAGGTAGACGCTTACACCAACGACGGCATCCAGCTCGCCGGGCTCAAGGCCAAGTCCCCAAGACCCGATGAGTGGAAGATCGTCGGAGACTTCTATTCCTATGAGCCCTACGGGATGGCGCTGAGAAAAAATGAGTCGGACTTTCGCCAACTGGTAAACCTGGGGCTGATGGAGGCCATCGAGTCAGGTAAGTACTTCGAGCTCTATGACAAATGGCTTGGTCCCAAAGGAGAGGTGCCCTACCCGCTGACCCCGGAGACAAGGCGTTTCCTCCAGATGCAGGTGGTGCCCAAGTAGGAAACGGTGAATAAGGTATCATGAACTATGATTTCGACTGGAGCGTTCTCTGGACCGGCCAATCCGGTCAGTGGCTGCTTCAAGGGGTCATGACCACTCTCCGGCTCTCGACCCTGGCGTGGCTGCTCGCGGCCTTGCTGGGGATCCTATCGGGGGCGCTTCGGGCCGCGGGATCAAAAGCCCTCTCCAGACTGGCGACCTTTTATGTCGAGTTTTTTAGAAACGTGCCGATTCTGGTCTGGATGTTCTTCTGGTATTTCGCCGTACCTCCCCTCCTGCCTCAGGCAGTCCGGGAATGGCTTTTCCATCACGGTGCTGAATTTTGGGCCGCCATCTCCGCCCTCGGGGTCTATCATGGCGCCCGCTTCTCCGAGGTGATACGCTCGGGAATTCAGTCGATCCCCAAGACCCAGCTTGAGGCCGCTCTTTCCTCCGGACTCACAGTGACCCAGGCCTATCGCCTCGTCATCGTCCCCATCGCGCTTCGACTCATCATCCCCTCAGCAACCAACGAATCTCTTAACCTGTTAAAAAACTCTTCCCTAGCGATGACGATCAGCGTCGCTGAGCTGACCTTTCAGACGCGCCAGATCGAGGCCTACACCGCCAAGGCGCTCGAGGCCCTCACGGCAGGGACCGCTATCTATTTGGCCCTTTGCCTCGGCATTGCCTCTGTGATGGCCCAAGTGGAACGGCGCTACGCCATCCCCGGAATGATCGCAAGGGCCGGGCGGGCGGAGCACTGAGCATGGACCCGCGGGTCATTCTCAGCAATTTGGAGTTTCTCATCATCCAGGGTTTTCTGGGACTGGGGGTGTTTACCGGCGGCACCCTCAGATTGGCGCTCCCGGCCATCATCCTGGGTTCTATTCTGGGGATCTTCATCGGCCTGGGAAGGCTGGCTGGCTCTCCTTGGATCCGCATCCCGGCGACCATTTATGTGGAGTTCTTTCGCGGCGTTCCTCTCGTCATGGTGATCTTCTGGTTCTGGTTCATGATCCCGCTACTGCTTCGGATCCCGCTCCCCGAGTATGGAGCTGCGCTGATGGCCTTCGTGGTCTTCGAGGCGGCTTACCTGGGTGAGATCGTCCGCACGGGAATCCAGTCGGTGCCGCGCGGCCAGGTGGAGGCGGCGACGGCTACCGGGCTCACCACAGCTCAGACCATGCGCCACGTAGTCCTGCCACAGGCCTTGAGAAACATGATCCCGGCACTGGTCACCCAGTTCATCGTGCTCTTCAAAGACACCTCGCTGGCCTCCATCATCGGCTACATCGATCTCACCAAGGCCGCCCAGATCGTCAACAGCCGCGAGATCCGCCCCTTCGAGCTCTACCTCTTCATTGCCATCGTCTACTGGCTCTGCACCTACGCGATGTCCCGCTATGCCCGGTACGTGGAGCGCCGCCTCAGGCCGGCCTGATGCCTTGGGGGGGAGTTCAATCCAGACGCAGGCTGAATACCCAATCGGCGATTTTCAAATCCCTATATTCAGGCTGCACCGTCTTCATCTTTGACTTTTTTATCGCCTCGATCATGGCCGCCCGCAGTGGCCGCTTGCCTCCCTGGAATCTCAACTCCCCTCTCCGACGCCAGCGCAGTTCCTTATCGCGATCGTAGAGGTAAATAGAGTAGACCTCCCCTGAGGTAACGAAGGCATATTCGAGCTCCGGGTCGTTATCCACATTGATGGAAAAAACGACACAATCTCCTTTCTTCATGCACTCGTCCAAATAATATCGATACAAATCCAACAACGCCTCCACCAGACCATCCGGTAAACTGCCGGAGGGCGTGAAGACGTTCAGGCGGTCGGCGAGAGGGATGGGAGGGATTTTCTTCGAGGCATAATAAGATACTGCCTTCCGAACCCTCTCAACCTCCCGACGGATGATTTCTGCCTGGGGATGATCCCCAAGCCGGGAGAGCGCCTCGAGCCTGGCATGCCCTGCGCGGCCCAATTGAAAACGGAGGGCGCCGTAATCGAACAGACCGGCGTCAACTCTGCCGCGAACCAGCCGGCGGTATTGGCTTTGGGCGCTCCAGGCGAGAGGATCGAGGACCGGCGTGTGAACCAACAAGGCCAGGGCCGCGACCAGGAGAGACATACCGACGTTCACCGGCCGCATGAGTCCCATCCAAGCACCGCTCTGCCGGACCACCCCTATGGCATAGCCGATGCCGTAGAGGCCGGTAATGAACGCGAAGAGAACGACATAAAATCGTTCCGGCGTCAGACCGTACTGGCTAATACGCAGGCCGATGGCATAGAAGGTGAGCCCGGCAAAGACCGGCATCACGAGCAACATGCCCTCGACCCCACGCCGCAACCACCCCGGATACGGGCGCGGCCCTGAGCCATCCTGGAAGAGCGCGTTGATGAAGAGAATGACAAGAAGCAGCACGCCAAGGAGCAAGGGAGAAGCGGACTTCGTGTTCCACAGCGGCTGTAGCCCGGTAAAAGGAAGGGTAGCGAGAAACAATAGGGCGATGAAGGCCAGTAGCGGCAT
>Ga0184634_10000004_pt1 | contig 62812 bp, 57 predicted proteins | sample PLM31_200_b1_FD_133016 | JGI IMG/M metagenome (GOLD analysis project Ga0184634, IMG submission 133016) | Groundwater sediment microbial communities from an aquifer in East River, Colorado, USA - PLM3-1_200_b1 | ecosystem: Environmental > Terrestrial > Soil > Riparian zone | place: USA: East... | reverse complement strand
TCCCCCGCCCAACCCCCCTCCCACGGGAATATTCTTGCGGATGCGGACTGTTATCGATGCCAAGATCCCTTTTTTTTCCAGTAAAAGGGAGGCGGCCCGGTAAACGAGATTTTTCTCCCCGTTGGGCACGTCCGGATGATGACAGGTCACGGTCAGGCTCCCACGGCCCTTCTTCGCCGCGCCTTTGCGGATCTCGATCTCATCGTAGAGGCTCACGGGAACCATGAGGCTGTCGATGAAGTGATAGCCATCCTCCCTTTTTCCCAGGACGCGTAGGAACAGATTTACCTTGGCGGGAGCGAGAATCTTCATTTTTCTTCTTGGTAACACAACCGGAAATCGCTGGCTAGGACCTATCCTCGCTACGCGAGGAATCTCAAATAGCAGATTTCAGATCTTTGAAATCTGAGATCTGTCATCTGAAATCCCGAAGGGCTTGCCGCTCGCGAACTGTTGGGCAGAGTCTATGGATGAAGGAATTTCTCGTCGCAGCTGAAGAAGCGGCCGAAGCAGCACGATCCTCGCTGCGCGAGAGCTGGCAGCGGGTCAAGCAAGTCGAATTCAAATCCGCTATCGACCTCGTTACCTCGGTGGATCGAGCGGAGGAGCGGATCGTCGAGATCCTGCTCAGCCATTTCCCGGACCATTCCATTCTTGCCGAGGAAAAGACGAACATCCCGGGCACGCAGGGCGCCTAGCGATGGATCGTGGACCCGCTGGACGGCACGACGAATTTCGTTCATTCCTATCCCCATTTTGAGATATCGATCGCCCTCGAGCGCGAAGGTGAGATCGTTCTCGGTCTAGTCAGCGATCCCCTGCGACAGGAGAATTTCAAAGCGATTCGAGGGGAGGGGCCTTTCTCAACGAAAGACCGATTCGAACCTCGCCGGTCGCCGAGCTCGACAAGGCGCTCTTGGCGACCGGCTTTCCCTATGATCGCAGAGAGCGGGCCTCTTTCTATCTCGCCTTCTTCAAGGGCTTCATGATCCGAAGCCAAGGGATTCGCCGCAACGGCTCAGCGGCACTGGACCTTTGTTACGCCGCCTGTGGCCGCTTGGACGGCTATTGGGAATTAAAGCTTTACCCCTGGGATACCGCGGCCGGGAGCCTGATTGTCCGGGAGGTCAGGGGAACCACTACGGATTTCTCCGGCCGACTCTTTTCCGCATGGGGTGAAGAGACCCTCGCCTCCAACGGCCTCATTCACCGGGAGATGCTGGAAGCCATCCAAACGGAGAGAGCCACGGCCTAATCCCTGAGCGTCGTCGAGGGGCTTTCCGCGCCTGCGATCCCAAGGTCAATGGGCCAAGCGCGTTGACTCTATAGGAATCGAATGTTAGAAAAAACGGGTGCGCCCGTAGTGAAATGGATATCACGAGGGTCTCCGGAACCCTAAGTCCGAGTTCGATTCTCGGCGGGCGCACTATCCGTGCGTAAGCACCAATGGCCGGATATGTAAAGGGGGATCGGAAGGCCGGCTGTTTGGACGGGCTTCTTAAAAAAATGTGTCCAAACTAAAACTGGACGGAGACAGACTGAGGCGCAACAATACTCTCAACAGGCCCTTGGCGATTGGAGAGTCGTTAGAGATCAGGTTAATTGAGGGAGAGGAAAGGGAAAAAGTATGGGAAGGAGATACTGCGAAGGGAGACTAAGTTGGGTAAGGGGTAAGATGGAGTTGGGTGAGAGGCAGATGCCTAGGCGGCGAGATTAAAGGTCACGAACCTCGAAGGGGCAACAAAGAAGGATCCTTTTCACTTACCGAGTTTTCATCCTCCGGGGAAGACGCACTCGAACCCTTATCTTGGAAGTCTCTTTTATTCAGGCCATACTGACGCATCTTGCGGTAAAGCGTTTTTACATCCACACCAATGTTTCGCGCCGTCAAACTTATCTTGCAGCCAGAGGCCTCCAGCTGCTGGAGCAGATAGCGTTTTTCCTGCTCGATCAACCACTCGCGAAGAGGAACTCTCGGAGGAAGGCTGTCGCCGGCTGGCACATTTCGTAGTTCAGTGTCCTCCAGATCTACACTCTCGATGACCGGTCCTGCACATAACACGATAGCTCGCTCAAGCACATTCTGTAGTTCCCGAATGTTTCCTGGCCAGCTATGTTTCATGAGTTGGTTCATTGCAAGCTTGGATATTCTGCTGATTTGCTTACGGATAGCGACCGGGTGGTGATGGAGAAAATCCTGAACTAGGAGTGGAATATCTTCGCGTCGCTCCCGTAAGGGGGGGAGAAGAATGGGAATGACGTTGACGCGATAGTAAAAGTCTCGCCGCATCTTTCCCTGGGCTACAAGCTCTTTTAGCGGAATGTTGCTCGCGGCGACAACCCGCATGTTAATCTGCGTCCATCGAGTGCCGCCTAGCCGCTGAATCTTTTGGTCCTCAAGGACCCGGAGTAGCTTTGCCTGCATCGCAAGGGAAATGCTCTCGATCTCGTCAAGAAAGAGAGTCCCATTTTGGGCCAGTTCGATCTTTCCTGCCCTGGCCTGATCCGCGCCAGTGAAGGCGCCCCGTTCATAGCCAAAAAGCTCGCTCTCCAAAAGGGTCTCCGGGACCCCAGCGCAATTGATGGTGACGAGCGGGCCCTCCCTGCGGGGGCTTTGGTAATGGATGACGCCGGCCAGCAGCTCTTTTCCAGTTCCTGTCTCTCCCTCTATGAGCACCGTCATATCGGTGGATGAGACCATTCTCACAGTCTCGAAGACCTTGTGCATCTCGGCTGTCTTGCTAAGAATTCCCCCGAACTCATACCGGTCCTTGAGGTAGCGCCGGAGATGTCGAATCTCCATGAATACCCCCGCCTTTTGTAGCACCGTCCGTATGGAATTCTGGATCGCTCCTACGCTAAAGGGCTTAATGATGTAATCGCTCGCCCCCAGCTTTAGAATCTCGACAGCGGTCTCGATATCCGCATAGCCCGTGATAACAATCACAGAAACATCGGGGTGGCTCTCTCGTAATCTGTGGGTCAGTTCGACTCCGCTCATGCCTGGGAGTCGCATATCGGTCACCACAAGATCGATATCGCCGTCCCGCAGAATTTCGAGTCCCTCTTCAGCTGAGGCCACGGTGACCACGCTGTAACCGCTATGGGTAAGCAGCCGTTTTAGTTGACTGCAAATCATCTCCTCGTCATCGACCACTAGGATGCGCGATTGTGGTTGGACCCACGATGCTTTTTCTGCGCTGGCCTCTTGAACCTTTAGCTTAGCCATAGAGACCGAGACTTTCTGCCAGTAAGCTTCTGATCGTTACTTCCTAATAGATCCACTAAACCCCCTGGGTTCCACCTCTCGTAAAGCGAGTCCTCCTTACCTACATGGCGTCAAGCAGAATGGTAAACACTGCCCGCTTCGGGTTTTCCTTTTGGAAGAAGATCTCTCCGTTCTGGCGGCGGAGAATTTGGTGGGCCATCACGATGCTCAGGCCAACCTGATGCCCGTTGACCCGGAGGAAGGGCCGGAATATGTCCCTTTCCTCGACATCCAAGGAGGTGGCCGAAGAGCTAACTAACTGTATCTTGACGTATCGCCGACGGCCAACTTCGTGCAGTCCAGCTTCAATATCTAACTCTCCACCCTGCGGGAGGAGGGCGCGAGAAAATTCCACAACCTGTCCAAGCGCCCTACGGAATTGCCTTGAATCGAGCCGGACCCGCGGGAGAGAAGCTCCGCGCGGCATGCGAAGGTGCACCCCTTGAAGGTCCAATTCCTTTTCCATTTCCCGGACTACACCTCCTAGGATTACGCCCGGGTCCTCCATCGAGAATTGCGAATCGGTTGGAAGAAAATAGTCGCGCAGTTGTTGGGTCAATTTACTGATCCGTTCTACCCCACCGGCAACAAGAGGTTTAAATTGCTGAGGTGCTTCTCCGGAATAGGGCATCAAGTCGATCTCCGAAAGAATGATCTGTAGATTGTTATGGATTTCGTGAACCACGCCATCAATAACCCCGGCGAGATCTTCATCTTTTCCATTTCGGCCACTTTGTAGGCGGCGTCCCTTAAGATCGGAAATGTCCGTGTAGGTGCTGATGAAACCTCCGACTTCACCGAGCATATTTTGGTGGGAGACCGAAACATCCCGGAGCCAAATCTCTTGCTCACTACCGTTTGGAGAGAAACGATAATCACAGGAGACCATCTTCTCCCCTCCTTGGAGCTTCTCGCAAGCAGCAGAAAATGGGGCTCGGTCGCGAGGATCAATCCGGTTGATCCAAATGGAAGGGTCTTTTCGGAAATCAATCTCTGAGAATCCCAGGAGCTGCGTTGCCTGGCTGTTGAGCATGCAAGAGAGACAGTCTCGGCTCCAAAACGCCATGGCACCAGGAAGTAGGTTTAAAACGGTCCTCATAGACGAAGAACTACCGTTGAGAAAAAGAGATGAGACTGTGCTATCCCGGTTATCAACACCCATAACCACAAGTAGGTGTAATCGACTAAAAGGACCTGCACTGTATACGAAAATAGGACCATGTCAAGTGCTAACCCTAATCGACAATAAATGGACTGACCCCCTGACATTGGACAGTTTTTTGCCAGAGGTTAGAATGGCGGAGGAGGAGAAAGGAGCGGAACATGGCAGAGAGGAGGAAATTCTCCGCAGCATTCAAGCGGCAGGTAGTGTGACCGGTCGGGGACATAGGTAACAAAAGAGTCTGGAGACATGGGTTACATATTTTTCCGTTTCAGTCTACCAAATGCATCCTCGATTCGCATGTGTCTTTCAAGCAATCTTCCTAGCTTGAGCGGTCCGAAGTAAACGTTCCAGATTCCATCATCGATTTCTTCAAGGCCGACGTATTCACCGACACAAACGGTGGAGACGTTTACCCATTGCTTGTCCCATCGTATACCGCCATTGGCGCTGACGTAACGGACCTCGAAGCGATCGGGGTACTCAAGGGGAGGAAGTTTCGTAGGCATTTGACGTGGAAATGATGCCGGACACGGTGTCCTCCTTCAGCCTGCTCTAAAATGATTATCGGTTTCAGCCGTCAATCTTCAGGCGATTTTCCCTAGCATAGAAATCGCTTGTGTTGCAGAGACAATGCCGCAAAAGAGCTTGGAAGCAGAATGAGATTGTCTCAACTTGGTCGGGCGAAGTCTTGGAACTCGACGAAGATCGCCAGTTGAAATCCAACAGGTAGTCTGGAATTACAGAACCACCTTCGACGTTCCTAGCGTTTTGTGGACGGGCGGTATGCTGGAGGCTCTGTCGTTATGGATGGCGTAAGAAATGGAGGATCGAGCGCCCGCTGTGCAGCAACCCAAGCGTCCACGCTTGCGCGCGTGGTGGCATCATGCGGTAACCCAGATAAAGGCGACACCTCATCCTGTCCTGCGCCCGCTCTCTAAGCTGGATGTAGAAGGTCGGCCGTTCGACGGCCATAAGTGGGCCTCCAGCAAAAAGCCGTGATCGTACCTCCGCGGCGAGGAACGGTGCCTTGGGTTCGGCTTGCATTCGTTGCAACACATCCTCCGGAACCTTCGCTCCGAGCAGATCATGCGCCAAAAGCACACCCAGAGAGAGCATACGCGCACCGCCGAGGCTACTGGCGCGTTGCGTGAGTCGAATCCAATCAATTTTCTTACAATAAGTTCGAAGCAGCTCGGCAACTTCGCAGATCCACATCAGCTTGCCCCAATGGTGCTTGGCCCCGTGGATACAGAGAACAAACAGCAAATCTTCCGTACTGAGGTTGCAAACCGGCGCGCCTTTCAGGGAGACCGTCTCGACCTGCTCCCACAATGAAGCTGGATCGAGCGGAAAATAGAAAGTCTGTGACGTGATAGCCCAGTGCAGCTCCACCACCACGCGACCATCCTTCCAAACCAATTCATAAACCTGCCGGAGGCTATGGAAGGCCACTTCGTTTTCAACAGATCCTTGGCTTTCCGGTTTCGATTCGAAAAAGTAACTCTTCGTATCGTAATGACTCGGGCAGGAATGCCCTAGCGAGGATTTTGTCTCAATATTCCGGGCTTCTAAATTACATAGCCTCCAGGGAGTGTTCTTCGCAACAACACTTCACTACCCTCTCCTCTGTTCGCAAGAACGCGCTGCCAGCTTTTTCAGGTAGTCAGCTAGACGGAGTGACATAGCTGCAATGGTCAAAGTCGGATTGGCATGCCCCGCGCTCGGGAATACTGAACTGCCGGCGACATAAAGATTATCAACCCCGTGTAGCCGGCAATTGGCATCGACGACGCCGCGTCTCGGATCCGCACTCATACGAGTTGTACCAAGATGATGTGATGCATCGGTATACGGCAATCCTTTTACTTGAGTGACATCTTCTTCTATATAACCTGCGTCGTGCTTTCTGAAGTGCTCGTCAATCAAGCGCATCAACCGTAAGGAACTGTTCAGCGAGCGGTCGCTGACTTTCCAATCAAGCACTAGCTTCGGCATGCCGAGCTTATCCTTTTCACTGTCCAGGTAAACGCGGCTGGCGCTAATGGCCTCTTGTTCAGAGTAATTCACAATCGAAAGGTGGGTCAGTTTGTAAGAACATTCTTAACCAGACGAGAATACTTATAGTACGTATAGTACATAAAGTGAGGCAATAATTCTTTAGGTGTGAGCAAGTAAATCATTTCCGGCACGTCGGCGATTTCCTGGTTCTTGAAGTCGAAACGTTTCCCTGAATAGCCCTTGCGCAGCAGCCGCTTCATCAGTTTTACGAAGGATTCGTATAGCTCCATGCTGCCGATGGAGTAAGACGGCTCTAAACTTAAGTAGTTGTTCAGCAAACCTTCCTTCACTTGAATCTGATCGCTCAGACCGATGCCGAGCTGCATTTTCCCGCCCGTGACGGGCATGCCTAAGAGGTGGTCGAGCTTCACCTTCCTGGTCATTTTTATCCGGCCAAACACCGCCCGCGGGTGATCCATATAAAAACGACCCAATAGCCCGTTTTGATTGCCGATACCTCCCGGCATCTGCTTGTCAGAGGCCAGGAGAATGCGAGTGTTTTCGAGCCCGCCGCAAGCGAGCACGACCGTTTTTGCCTTGACTCTATAGCGCACGCCGTTTAAGCACGCGACGTCGAGGCGCACGACGCGGGATCGCGCTTCATTGAGCTGGAGGTTTACGACATTGGAGTTGATGTACAGTGTGATAGAGGTCGAGTTCCTGACCTTTTTGTAATACTTGGTCTTGTAACCGAAACGCGCGGGAGCTTTGGCAAAAAGCGAAACATTTGTTTTGAAATTAGCGCTCTGAAATATACTCGTTTCAAAATCACTGAGTTTGGCCCGCCAGGTTTCGGGTTTCAATTTATCGTAAGAGGGCAGATTTAAATACCGAGTTGCGGATGCGTAATAGCGATCAAGCTCGGGGAAATCGAAAGGCCAACAGCAACTCTCAAGCCAGGGACGGGGCGTCAGATCGATTTCGTTATATATCATCGCACGGCCGGCCCAGATGTTACAGGAACCGCCAAAATACCTGATGCGGCTCTGGTAATGTTTGCGGATCGGAAAACCGCCACTGTTGACGTTGTAGAGCGACTGGGTGTCATCATCAGGTTTCCAGGCGCCACTCTCGATCATGCAAATGTCTTTGCACGTCTGGGCTAGTTCCATCACCAACAGCATGCCGGCGATACCCGAACCAACAACACAGAGCTCGTGTTCTTTTTCAATTCCGGAGCGTAACGTACTTCCGTCAACAATCATCTTCGACTTGGCTTAACGGGAATCAAATGTTTGTATTATAGACGAGCGATTGATGATATCCACTCGATACATCTGTGGATAGACCGTGCGTTGCACGCCACGGCCGTCGCCATCGTTTGTTCTGGCCCGATGGACTTACCTCTGCGGTGATCTACCCGTAGTGGAGGAGGTTTGGGAAGAGGCTAGGAGGTGAGCCCGTGGTAAACGGATGAAAATCGAAGATGAGACCAGCCTTAGACCCGTTTTGTGGAATAGCGGTTCACTGAGCTCTCGCGTTACGACGGTGCAAAAAGTGGAGGACGGAACGGCCGCTGTGTAGTAACCGAAGCGTCCACGCCTGTGCGCTTGGGGCCAGCATCCGGTAAGCTAGATAAAGGCGACACCTCATCCTGTCCTGCGCCCGCTCTCTAAGCTGGATGTAGAAGGTCGGCCGTTCGACGGCCATAAGTGGGCCGCCGGCAAAAAGCCGTGATCGTACCTCCGCGGCGAGGAACGGTGCCTTGGGCTCGGCTTGCATGGCTTGCAAGACGTCCTTCGGAACATCTGCTCCCAGCAGATCATGCGCCAAAAGCAGGCCCACACAAAGCATACGCCAACCTCCAAGTGCGCTCGCGCGGCTTCTGAGACGCGTCCAATCAATGTTTTTAGAATAAGCTCGGAGCAGCTCAGCTATGTCGGAGATCCACATGAGCTTTCCCCAATGATGCTTTGCGCCATGGACACAGAGGACGATCAGTAAATCTTCCGTACCGAGATTGCGAACCGGTGTGCCGTCCAGAGAAACCGTCTCGACCTCATTCCACAACGAAGCTGGATCGAGTGGGAAGTAGAAAGTCTGTGAGGTGATAGCCCAGTGCAGCTCAACAGCGACGCGACCATCCTGGCGCACCAGTTCATAAACCTGCCGAAGACTATGGAAGGCCACTTCGTTTTCAACAGATCCTTGGTATTGCAGATGGTATCCCGAAGAAAGAAGCAGATCCTTGGCCCTTATCGCATCCTGCTCCCGAACCAGGATGTCCAAGTCACCGAACTGCCGAAGGGCAACGTCTCCGTAGGCTGTAGCAGCCAGAACAGGTCCTTTCCAGGGAATTGCAGAAATCCCGATCTTCTCCAGCCCGCCAAGGAGCCTTAGCAATTCCCGCGTCAAAAAAAGATTATTCAGAGAATGGACCTGAAGATATCTCTGGAGCTGGTCCAATATAGGCTTTGGAACGCTTTTAGGACACCTCTCGCTGAGAACCGAACAAAGCAGTGGCTTTACCCCCTGCGTGGATGCCGCGCCAACAAGATATTGCCAATCCACCGACCCTTGAAGCAGCGTCTGAATGCGCTCCGTCGTATCGGAGTCGATATCCGTCCTGGCACAGCATAATAGCATCTCGTCCTCGGGACGAAGCTTGCTATTCATCGCAGCAAATGCAATCGACATTGTTTGAAAGATGGCGACTATGAAGAGATGATTTTAGGCGCGGCGCGCAACGACTCGAACCTTTTCCCCAACCGGCGCAAAACCCGCCTCCCACAAAACCAGACCGAACGGAGAAGATATCTTAGCGGGCGGTACAGATAATAGAGCGGCAAGAGAAAGGCGGAGGGAATTTCGTAAACGCACCGCATATAGTTAGGCGACGGTAAAAGCGCCCACTTAAGAACAAAAGCTCGGCTTGGCCAGTCGTCACAATTCTGCATGATCTTCTTCAATCCCCCGCGGGCATGGGTCTGTACGGCAAACAAAGCCGCTTCGCGTTCGATCGGCTGCGCTTTCAGAGCAGCAGCATGTAACCCAAGCAAGAACGAAGCAGGAATGGGAGCGCGGAGGGATTTGGCTAAATAGCCTGCAGTAATAGACAGCGGGAACACCATCCGGCTCTGGCAGGCGCACTCCAACAGAAGGTTCCAATCGAGATTTGAAAAGCGCTGGATTAGAAACCACGCGTCACAAACCCAACGCAAAGACTCATGCCGCTCCAAATCAAAGACCGAGCCGCAAATGTGAAACAAGTAATCCGAAGAGCATAGGACCCGAGTTGGCGCGCCGTAGACCATCTCCGTTTGGCTGCGCGCCCAAAATTCTTCCATATTCACGGAGTAAAACGGGAAGCGAAATAGACGGCGGTGTAGAACGAGAGGAAGCCCCGACTCATGAACCAACTCGACATCTCGCCACTCCGAACCTGGGGCAACACTTACGCCGGCAAAATCGTGCGTGCGCAACACTTCCACCGCCCGGTTTAGGTCACGAGCCCTGATCAGAACGTCTAGATAATGAGCATGCTGAAGCACCGGACTCTTATAGCAAATTTCAGCGAGCGCCGCTCCTTTGAGAAGAATGGCGGGAATACCTGCACTCGTAAGCGCCGTGATGACATCGCGGCTGATCCGACCGTAGGTTCGGCTCCTCAGTTCGTCTCTGAGATATGCCGTCCCCAAATAGGTGCGAAATTCCCCTTCGACAAAGACGTCATACACCTGCAGCGAATCGAAGAGCAGCGGAAGCAATCCTTTGACGCCATCTTTTTCCTGGCGCAGAAAGCCGGCAGGATCAGCAATCTCACGACTCCACTCTCGCCAGGCTTGCGCGCCAGGCTCGCCGGACCACAGGCAAGCCCGGAGTAGCTGAGTTTGTTCCGGACTCGGGAGAACGGTTGAAAGCGGTCCCAAAAGGGAAATCTTCAAAGAGTGTGATCTAGTCATCAAGCGTGTGGTCGAGCTTCGGCGCAAACCGGCGTCTGTTCACAACAACTACGACCCGTAAGTGAGGTGTATGCCTGGGGTCCGTACTCTTATCGCATAGACAGAACTCTTCGCGGTGATGTACAAAATACGCCAATCAGCGCCGCCCCATGCGCAGTTGGAAGGCTTCTCGAGAGTGACAATGGTCCCGAGATGATTGCCGTCCTTGTCAAAAACCCAAATGCCGCCCGCGCCGGAACAGTAAACGCGCCCCTCGGCATCCACTTTCATGCCGTCCGGCGCTCCGGGAGTCCGCGCATCCATGCCGTGAAAGAGCGAGCCGCCCGCGAGCGAGCCATCTTCCCGGACCTCGTACACTCGAATGTGGCGGCGCTGGGAATCGTCGATATAGAGCTTCTTCTCGTCGGGAGAAAACGCCAAGCCGTTGGGGCGAGCCAAATCGCCGGCCATAAGCGTGAGCTCTTGTCCGTCCGGCGACAAGCGGTAGACTCCCTGAACGGCCTGCTCCTGCTCTTCCGGTTTGATGCCGTAGGGGGGATCGGTGAAGTAGATGGCGCCATCCGATTTGACAATGACATCATTGGGACTGTTGAGCTTTCTACCTTGGAATACGTCGGCCAAGACCGTGATCGATCCGTCTTTTTCGGTCCGTGTCACGCGGCGGTTCCCGTGCTCGCAGGCAATCAGCCGTCCTTGCCCATCCCGTGTCAAGCCGTTAGAGTGGCCACTGGGGTGCCTGTAATCTTCTACGGAACAATCTGGATTTAGCCGCACAATGCGATTCGCGGGGATATCGCTGAAAAGCAGGCTTCGTTCTTCAGCGATCCAGACGGGACCTTCGGTAAACTGAAAGCCGCTGGCGATGCGCTCGAGACGGGCGCCTTCGCAAAAAAGGCTTTGGAAGGCCACGGATGTCGTCTTCATGCGCGCAACACGCCGGCCCGCCCGTCCGATGGACTGGAGGATCGCAGCGACCCGTTGACGCAAACGCTGCGGGCGATGAGCCAGGGCCTTGAATCTTACTGCCAAGCGTTTCCGTTGTGACGCAGGAGCCACGACAAATGCCGTGTTCGTGATTCGCTCTACGGGGAGGCCGATGGGGATTTGTGCAGTCTCGCACTGGTGAATTCCCTCTGCCAGCTCCACTGCCAAGGAAGTCAGACCCAAGCCTTGTGCGGTTTCCGCTGCGAATCTGCAATCGCGCAAATATCGCCCGCGCTCCCGCTCCTCGTAGTAAAGGACGTCGAGGTCAAGGAGGTGTTCCAGATAATCCGCGATCAGTATGAGCGCGACCTTGCGGTCGATGGCATCAAGCCTGTCAGGATTCTGCCGTCTGAGCTTGGCCCAATTCAGCGTTGCGAACCTGGCGACATACTCTTCCCCCTCGGGACCCAGGAGCCGTCTGATTTCTTCGCGCTTCTTTATCGTTACATTGTAGCGTTCGTCTCCGAAATCGCCCGCCCTATATGCATTGTGAAGTAAGCCTGCCGCCACCACCGAAGACGGTAGCCGAAGGGATGCGAGAATGCTGGCTGTTGCCACGACATGCGCCATAAACACTTTGCCCGAAGGTTGAAAGCGGCTCGTGAAAAGTGCCATTGCCAATTCATATGCGTCGCGGATAAGGCTCAGATCGCTATTGGAATAATCGAGCTCAAGAAGTTGGTTGAACAACTGCGGGTATGTTTGAGCATAGTGATACATGCGGTTTCCGTGATCTATGGCTGAGCCGTCAGCCTTCTCAGACCCTTGGAAGCCAACCGGCAACCATGGAGCAGTTTCTGATAAGCCGCTATCCAGAGACGAGTTCGATAGGATCTGGACGCGACGAGGTAGGCCATGCGGCGATTGCTTCTAACATAAGGTCCAACGGGCAGCCGGGCCGAAATCGCGTGGCTAAAAACGCGCTCCATCTCGGCAGCCAATGAGAGAAAGCCTAAGTCTTCCGCCATTTTCACCATAATGGGTCCGTGCCGCTCAATGAAACGCTGGTGCCCTGCTTGCGCGTCCGGGCTCTGAGCAGCATATAGAGCCCCCAAGTCCAGATGGTGTTCTAACTCGTTCGCTAAGCGGATTAGGAGAACCTCACGCTCGATCGGGTTCAGCTGATCCAGAGTGTCTCGAAGAATGAGAATCCTTGCCGGCTTCCACACCAGACGGTCATATCTGGCCACGTATTCCTCGCTCTGATTGCCAACTGCGATTCGCACTTGTTTTCGTTTGCTCTCCGACACTCCCTCACGACCATCACCAAACTCCCCATGACGGTACGCGGCATGAATCAGTCCGGCCGCGACGATCTCGACCGGCATGCGGAGCCAGGCAAGAATGCTGGCCGTGCCGACCAGGTGATCTATGAACGTCTTGCCTGATGGCAAAAAGAGGCCCGAGAAAAGTCGCATCCCGAACTCGTAGGTCTTCCATACAAAACAAATCTCTGGCTTGGCGTACCCCTCCGATCGGAGCTGATTGAAGAGCTGAACATTGGTTTGCGCAAAGGAGCTAGCGTGCTTCATCAGGCACTCAACTCTGCAAGGAGGCTCTCCAGCCGCCGTGGTATCGACGTTACATCGGCTCCCACATCCAACCAGAAACAGGGGGTTCGCTCTGCAAGTTGCGCCAACTTGTCGAAACCGCAGACCCCCAAGCCTCTATTGGGTATTTGCAACATGGAAGTCGGCCCAAGCGCCAGCAGCGCATCACGCTTGGAGGCCGGCCTAAGCTGTGCCTCAGCAGCATTGACAACTCGCGGCAGGAGCAATGCCCGGATCGGCACGGCTCGTTCGAGCCGCTCCGGGAAGAGCTGCGACAGAATGATCACCGACTTTTCCTCATAAGGCAGCCTGCCCCGAATCGCGTGGGGAGCCAACTCCTCGAACCGTTCCAGGTGGTCGGTTTTCAAGAAGACGGAATTATACAGGCTATGACCTACGAAAGAGCCGTCGTTACGGATTTCCAGCCCGACGTAATCTTCGCCCAAGTAACTGAATCCCGCGATGATGCAGGCCAGAGATGAGGTTGATTTTCCCGATCCGCTCTTTCCGGCAAAAAGCAATCCTTTGTTGTCACGAGCTACCAGGCCTGTATGGATGACTTGGACATCTTGGTCGTTGTACCAGTTCAATAGCAGCCGGGATAAGGGTTTTGCGCGCTCATAGATAAAGATTTGATCGTACCATTCGATCGAACCGATGATACGCTTGTCCTTTCTATCGAAACAGCTGAAAGTGTTCGGCAGCCGTTGGGCCATATACCGGCCATCACACGATTCGAGGGTTGTCTCATGCCAGCCGGCGCCATTATCATTCCAGTGGAGATACCGATTCGCCCCCGCCAGCCGATCGTCCCAAAGATCGATCGCGAGGTGTGGAGCCGCCACCGTCTTCCCGTTAGCCTTTGCGTCCGTCCGTAAGTGGGAAAACGGACGGTTGATATGATCTGCCAGTTCTCGACCCACTATACGCATGTGCACCCGCCGGCCTCCAAAAATGTAATAGGACTCCCGCAATTCGGCAGGGTATTTCGCAGTCAGCTTAGCGAATACGAGGCGCATGCTTGTAAAAGCAGTAGCGCCATTAAAACTATCCCGGCTCCAGACTGTGCCAAATCTTAAGAGGTTCATTTTAGATCATTCCAGAGAGACTAGCCGAAAGAGAGAATCGGTGGGCCATTCGCGGACCGGCGCAGAGTGAGCCGGTAGCGGGAGCGGACATTTCGCATGGCGTCGCTGTGGGTAGCTTATGTAGCACCCACCTCCGCAAGAAGCATTTCTACAGAGGCTGGTATGGATCGCAAGTCGGCGCCCACCTCCAGCCAATAACACGGCACCTCTTCGACCAGTTGCGATAACCTGTCAAAGCCACGAGGCCCCAGTTGACGGTTCGGGATTTGGAGAAGCGAGCTGGACCCCAGCCGGAGCAGGGCGTCGCCCTTTGAAGCCGGCCGAAGCTTGGGTCGCACGGTATCGACAACGCGAGGAAGCGCTAGGACTCGAATCGGAACCGCTCGCTTGAGACGCTCCGGGAAAACCTCGGAAAGAATGACGGCCGACTTCTCTTCCGGGGAGAATCCGCTCTCGATCGCATGACCGACGAGATCTCCGAACCGCGCCATAGCAACGTTTTCCAAAAAGACCGAGTTGTATAGGCCATGGCCGACAAATGAGTCATCCGGACAGCGTTCGAGACCGACAAAATCCTCGCTCACATAATCAAGACCTGCATGGACACATGCCAACGCGAATGTCGACTTCCCGGCTCCTCTCTTGCCGGCAACAAGCACTCCTTGGTCGTCGCGCGCAACGAGGGCCGCATGGATCATCTGAATGTCTTGATCGTTATGCCACTCAAGGAGCAGCCGAGCCAACGGCTTGGCCCGCTCGTAGTTGGAAATTTTCTCGCTCCACGCAATGGACGCCACGATGTGGCTGCGCCGGCGGTCCAAACAAGAGAATGTGTAGGGCAGTTGTTGGCCAATAAAACGACCATCGGGAGACTTGAATGTAGTCTCATACCACTCCCCATTCTCGTCCGGAAGGGCGAAGTGCCTGCCGGCATCCCGTCTGTTCTCATCCCAAAGTTCGATCGTCAATTGGGCGGCCGTAGGACCTTCTGCCTCAGTTAGCAAATGTGAAAATGGCCGTACAATATGCTCCGCCAGCGTACGGCCAAGAATACGTATGTGAACGCGCCGCCCGCCGAATATGTAAAAGGATTCGTGCAATTCGTCCGGACGCGCCGCCACCGCCCGTCCGAATTCAAGCCCGAGGTTCGTGAACGCTCGCGCGCCGTCGAAATGATCGCGGGTCCGCGTAGTCCCAAATTTTGTGCGGTTCCGGTTTTGCATGGATATATTCGAATCTTGCTTCGTCAGAAGTACACGATACATAGCCATGCCGGCTTCTGACTGTTTCAGCTCGCGTCAGAGGAGTTGCTATGTTTAAGCGCATCTCCTACGAGGGGGCGTCTTGGTAGGATATCGATCTTTTTGCCCTCAAGAGGTGGGCTCGTCGGAGCCTGAGGACATTTCCGGCAGAGGCCGTACGTCTCCCGCTGGCCCGCAATGAGATCCTGGACCACCCGCGCGTGATGTTCAGAAAACCACAACTCTTCCAGTGAGCTTTGGTACACGTTGCCTAATTTGAACGCCCCGTAGGTGTCTTCGCAGCAATTGGCTACTTCTCCGTCATATTGGATGAGCATACGAATAAGCGGTCGATGGCAGGGAGCATTGATATATGTGAAGTCGGGTATGGCCATGCGACCATCGGGTGGCACGAGGGCCCGAGGGATTCCGATGCTGTATGCTGACCGCGCTCCTGACAGGCCGATAGGGCTGAACTCAAGATTCGCGCCGGCCAGCCTTTGCCGCCAGTATCGCTTGGCCTCCTCTAGTTCTCCGTTGGTTTCGTAGTCATAAAGCCCTATGACAATCAGACCGTAGACGCGTTTCAGCTCCTCGCACAAGGAGGCCTCTTTTTTAAGTATGTCGCCGTTGGTATGCACGTACGGCTTCATCCCTCTTTTCTTGGCCTCACGAGCCAGCATGATAGTACGCGGGTCGAGCAGCGGTTCAGAGTAGTGATAAAAAGCCACGCGGCCCTGAAATCCCAGAGTCTGAGCTTGATCGAGCAGATCAAGTATCTTGTCCGTAGGCATCTGACTTATGACCGATCGTCCTGTTTCATTGAGATATTTTCCTGAGCGGTCGTATGTCCGTGGACAGAACCAGCACGACCGATTACAGTTCGACTGCGACTCGATTTGCAGGCGCTCAAACAACGGGATCCCCGTCGCGCTAGGGACAGCCGACATCACAATCCTTCTTCGCAACCGTACGATAGAGGGCATCGTAGGCATCGACACAGCGCTGCAAGCCGAACGTCTCCTTAACCCGTCGTCGCCCTGCTTGACCCATCTCCTGGGCGCGCTCCGGATGGTTCAGGAGAAAGGTGATCGCTTCCACGAGAGCGGCGCTATTTTCCTTTTCGACGATCAAGCCGGTTTTTTCATGGACGATGAGCTCCGATAGGCCTCCAGCGCTTGCTGCCACTACCGGCCGGGCCATCTGTGCCGCCTGAATGCCGATCAGAGGAAGTCCTTCGCGCCGAGAAGGCATTACGACTACCGTGGATGTGTTTATGAGCTGTGGCACCTGGTCCAGCTCGACCCAGCCGATGAATTCGACGACCCCGCTCAGTCCCAGATGGGCCGCCTGTTCCTGCAGGACGGATCGCATCGGACCATCCCCGGCGATGACCAGTCGCGCACTCGGGAAGCGGCGGATAAGGACGGAAAACGCCGTCAAAGCCAGATCGAAGCCCTTAGCAGGAATCAACCTACCCAAACACAACAGGCGCGGCGCCAGAAATGGCAGAGGCGCGGGGACGATGTTCGGTTGGTCGAGACCGTTATAGACGACCGATGACCGTCCCGTGATCTCTGGCACTCGGCGGCAGGCGTCGTTCAGTACGGCTGCGGAAACCGACGTGACCCAAGCGGCGGAATGCAGGGTTTTCTGGAGCAATGTTTCATGTCCCGCAGTTCGAGCATGCTCAAGTTCTCCATGCAATGTGTGCAATGTAACCAATACGGGTGCCGGATCTGCGTCCAGGGTGTCGAGATTAAAGAGGGCGCTGGGTCCGACGGGACTGATGTGAATAACCTCCGGTGCGAAGCTCCGTTTGAGCCGGGCAATAGCCTGCCGGGCCTTTCTCAATTTTTTCATGTCCCCATTTGCCAACGCCGCACGAAAAGGGAAGCGGTAAACAGGAACCCCGTGATAGCAATCCTCATCGGGTAACTCGAGGTGATCGTGCGATGTAACCACAGCGAACTGATATCCTCGTGCGCCCAGGGCCGGAAGGAGTTTTGTGCCTAAAACTTCAGGTCCTCCTATGTAAGGCCAGAATAAATCGGACCAAAATAAGATGCGCATCGTTGCCTAACCGGCTTAGGGCTTTTCCCGTGGTTCTTTCTTGGTGTTAGCTTGTAGCGCAGGCCTCGTCGCGGTTATCGATGACCTATCCAAGCTCGTACCACTTCCTCAGCGAGCCGGCAGCCGGCATGGGCGCTTACCATCCGGCATGTTCTCAGAAATCAGTTGCCGGTAAAGCGCATCATAAGCTTCCACGTGACGCTCCCAACGGAACACTGTCTGTACTCGGCGCCGCGCCGCTTCGCCCATCCGGACCGCTGCGTCGGGATGATCCAACAAAAATGATAGAGCGTTAGTCAAGCCGTTGGGGTCCTCGCTCTCCACAAGTAAGCCGCTCTGTTTGTGCTCCACGATTTCTGGAAGTCCTCCGACGCGAGTCACTACGAGCGGACGACCCATCAGGGCAGCCTCCAAAGCAACAAGAGGAAGGGAATCTTGTCGAGACGGCATCACGACAACAGTTGAGGAATTGATCAAGTCGGGGACTCCGGCAGGAGGAACCCATCCGATGAACTCCACTGCTTGACTGACGCCCTGATGTATGGCCTGTTTCTCCAACGCGCCGCGCTCCAGCCCGTCGCCGACAATGACCAGGCGTGCGCGGGGAAAGCGTTGAAGAATCGCTCCAAATGCGGATAAGGCAAGATCGAATCCTTTCTCGCGAGCAAGACGACCGAGACACAGCAGCCGCGGCGGGTCGAACGGCAGAGGGGCCGGCGGGGTCGAGGGTGCTTCCAACCCGTTATAGATGACGCACGAGCGGGATATGATTTCAGGGGCCAGTTTTCTGCCTTCCTCCAGGATGGCCGCCGAACAGCCGACAACCCAATCGGCATCGACCAGGGTACGCTTCACGACCGTGTCCGCCTGACTAGCCCACTTTCCGTGCAATGTGACTAGCGCCGGTACTCGATGCGCGCCGGCTGTGGTCAGATGAAAGAAGTTCTCGATGCCCACAGCGTTGATATGAACCAGATCGGGTGCAAAAGCGCGCTTGAGAGCGGCGATCTTCCGTCTCGTCTCCATTAGGTGCTCGATGCTTCTTTCGTTCAAGTTATTTCTGAAAGGAAAGCGGTAAATGGGAATGCCGCTGTATCGTCCTTCATCCGGTAGTTCTGCAGGAGTCTTGGGCGCGATGACGGCGTATTCGTAGCCTCGATTCCGGAGAGCGGGAAGCAATTTGGAGGCAAGGACCTCAACGCCACCGATGTTGGGCCAGAATGTCCCCGACCAGAATAAGACACGCATGTTACTGCGCAAACAATTTCGATATTCTGTTGGGGCCTACACGATGGCAACTGCGGCAATTTCTCGACAATTCTCCAGCTGCACAACTCGCTAACCAACAACCTTGGCATGGCATAGAACAGAGATTAGCTGGCGCGATTACCAAACATAGTTTGGGTTCCGTGAGCACCAAGGCGTCTGCGCCACACGGCGCTCCAACAAACCTGTCTTTCATTGAAAGACAGTAACATGTCTGCCATGAATAGAAGTAGGATCCATAACCCGAGTCGAAAATGGATGCTAGCTTGCAAGGCGTGCCTACCAATGTCATTGGGATCACTATGCCAGACGAGAGCCAAATGGGGATAAGCAATTACAATGAGGATCAGTGGTACAAGCCAACGTGTCCTACCTTCTTGAACGGCAAAGGCAAAACCGATGCCCACCAACGTCCCCATTATCGATACCCATAATAGCGCCCATTCTTGCGGATAAATCGTCTCTGCTAGAACTCCATTGAGTATGGGGGAAAAACCGGGAGACCAATAATATGAAAGCTGCGGAGCGATGAGGCTTTCGATATTTCGAAGCGGTTCCTGTATTGTCATGGCTGAATAGGCAAGCAAAAATCTCACGTATGTTAACTTGCCACGCTTGTGTACCCAATCTCGGAATTGTTCCAAAGCCGGGTCCTTATAAAATGCCCAATTGTGGTTCCAGGCAAGTTGCCCCGAAAGACGCATTAATGCTGGCGTGACCGGCATGCCAAGCTGTCCAAAATAAGCCGTCCATTCGGGGTTAGGGAGTATTCTTTTCCCTACCACGTTTATGAACGGCGTAACCCAACGTCTCGAGTACTTTTGTGATACTTCGTTAGCAACGAAAACCAGGGTAAATGCCGCTGCCATTAAAAGGTAAGTCCGCGAACGGGATAAACCGCCAATGATCGTTAACAGTCCTGCCAACATCAAAAGTACCCATGCGTTCGTGTCACGGCTAAACGCCCAAAGAAATGCAACCATGATCGTCAGGACAGCTTTGTACCAGTGCGAGCTTTCTAGAAGCCACAGCCAGCATGCAATAAAAAGCACCATTAGAGATATGGAAATTGAGTCGCTGAGGATGAATCCGTCCCATAAAATGACACTGCTACTCAGGCTGAAGATCTGAATTAGCAAAAAGGCGAAAAGCTTGAGCCAGTCAACGGCTATTGCTCTTGAAACGAGCAGCGCCAGTACGCCCCAACTCAGCAGAGAGAAGATCAGCTGAAACATGGCGATTGCATTAGGAGTATTACCAGCCAGTTTGTAAAAAAGAGGCACAGTCGGAGGGCGACCTTTCAGCCACCAGATAACAATTCCTCCTAAAGGTCCAATGCGGTCTTCCATTGACCACAGAGGCCGGGACGCTTTCTGCGTATAACCTCTTGTATCCGGAAACTCTCGAACTTCGTCAACAGCTATGAAGTTGAGAACCCGTAGCCCCGAGTATCCCAAAAACAAGAGTGTGCAAAGAACTGCAGTTGGAAACTGTTTCACGCTTGCAAGCTCCTATGCGAATCCGTTTTCGACAGTCTACTTACTCTTCTAGTCGGTGGCGAGCAGCTCCAAACAGCGGATGACCGCGCGCCCATTGTGATAAGGACCCTTCCACGGCGCGGCTTTATCTCCTGATGGCGTGCCATCCGGGGCTACCTGCCAGTGCCAATCTCCATGCCGCCAGTCCGCTTGAGCTTCCATGATCCACTCCAGAGTTTGGGTGAAACTTTTCCAATACTCGTCCCCGCCCAATAGGCGATGCATTTGCAGAGCGCAGAGCATGCCTTCAGCCTGGACATACCAAACCTTATCCCGGTGGTCCGCTCTCCCGCCAAATGGCCCCTCCTCATAAAATCCGCCTTGCCTATGATCGAAGCCGTCCTTGAGCGCTTGCCTGAAACCTTGCCGGTAAAGATCTAGCAGAGGTCCGTTCGGCACTCCGGCTATCGCACAGGCTTCCGCCAACATCCAAAGGGTCTTCAAAAGATGTCCGAAGGAGACGCGGTGATTGGCCGACCCTGCCTGGGGTTTCCAGTCACTTCCATATTGGTCGGTGCACTTGCCGTGAATTTTGTTTGTCAATGAAGTAAGTTGAATGAGAATCAACTCAAGCAGGCGTTCCCTCGCGACCGTATCCCTGGACTCGTGACACACCCAGGTAACCGCCTCCATTAAATGAAGATGCGTGCTCATCAATTTGACATTGGGTGGGGTTCGGACGTACCGCGTCAGATCCGTGGAGGTAAAACTCCAATCGCGCCGAAAGTACTCTCGATAGCCGCCATACTCAGTGTCATGGGAACGCGCTTCGAGCACGTTGAAAAGCTCAAGAAGCAATTTTTTCCCCGAGGCGTCGCCGGTGGCGGCGACGTATTCGTATAAGGCATAAAGGGCGAACGCTTGTCCGCAGACGTGCTTATCCGGCCGGGTGGCGATTTTTCCCGACGCATCGACCTCCCAATAGAACCCACCATATTCCCTGTCCCACATCCGATCCCGAATAAATTCGTAGCCGTGGCGCGCTGCGGCCACATGCCCGGCCGCGCCGTAGCGCGTCATGAAAAGCCGCGAAAAAAACCACAGGGTTCTCGCTTGCGTGATGAGATCTTTATTCGCAGGGCCCCTCCATTTCCCGTAAAGATCATGATTCAAACGATATCCTCCGTCTACCGAGTCGATGACTTCCGGATACCAGAAGGGCATTATGTTTTCTGTCAGAAGACGCTCCAGTTTGTTCTTGACTGTCTGCAACTCCCGCTGGTCCGGTCGATAACGCGCGGGACGAGACGATGCTGCTTCATCGTTTCGGGAAGACGCAGCATTCCGCCCAAGTCGCCGTCTGGCAAGATTGTAGAATCTGCGATAGAGATTTTTGGGTTGCACTGTTACGGCGGATCTATGAACGGTTGCTATCTTACCGAAACTCTCGGCGATCTTTTCTTCCACGCCAGGTTCCTGCCACCTCATCGTAGAGGGTTTCATAAGCCTCCACGTGTCGTTCAAAACTAAACAAGCGTAAAACTCGACGCCTAGCAGCCTGGCCCATCTGTGCGCCCATTTCTGGATTATCGAGCAAGGAAGCGACGGCCTGGGCTAAGGCTCCACAGTCGCCGCTGTCGATGAGCAAGCCGGTTTTTCCGTGGAGCACGATCTCCCTGAGACCTCCGATCCTACTGGCCACTACCGGGCGGGCCATCACGCTTGCTTCCAACGCTACCAGGGGAAATGCCTCCTGCTGCGACGGCATCAGAACGATCGTCGATGTATTGAGCAGAGACGGAACAGCATCGGGAACCACCCAACCGAGGAAATCAACTTGGCTGAGGATCCCCAGTTGCAGGGCTTGGGCTTCCAATTGCGCTCGGGCGAGTCCATCGCCGGCCACAGTGAGACGGATACCCGGGAAGCGAGGAGCTAGTGAGGCAAAGGCCGACAAGGCCAAGTCAAAACCCTTTTCCGCAACGACTCGGCCCAGACATAGGAGTCGCGGGGGAGCAAACGGCAGCGGCGCGGGGGAAAGGCCCGGCGGTTCGAGACCGTTGTAGATAATCGACGAGCGCGAGATCGTTTCCGGGGCCAATTGATGGGCGAGTTCCAGAATCGCCGATGAGCAACCGACAATCCAATCGGCAGACCGCATAAAGGTTCTGGCTGAAGCTCGGGCCACCAAATTCTCCTGTGAATGCAGGGTGACCAGCAAAGGGGTTGGATGAGCGCTCGCGGTATTTGTGTGAAAGAACACGCTCGGACCGAAGCAGTTTACATGCACAAGTTCCGGCGCGAAGGAATGTTTCAGTCGTGCCACCCACTGTCGGATTTCCATTATCTTATCCACCCTCCCGCTGACCAGGACGGTCCAAAAGGGAAAGCGATAGATCGGGATGCCGTCGTATTGATCCTCTGCCGGTTGATCCGTACGGTCCTGGCGCGTAACGACAACGAACTCGTGCCCGCGTCTTCTCATGGCCAAGAGGAGCTTGGTCGCCATCACCTCGGCCCCGCCGATGTTGGGCCAAAATGATTCTTGCCAGATCATAATCCGCATGGCGGTGTGTGATGGAAGGTATTATGTTTTCAGCCCGCGTGTCCGATCTAAATGGGCCTTCAGGATCTGCAGGTGTTGGTTGCGACTTTGACTCGCCAGCAGCCGGCTTCGGTTGGTATGATGCAAACGGCGAAACAGCAAGACGTCCGGCAATACTTCCTTGACCGCTCCTTGCCCGTCCGCGCGCAGGCACCATTCCCCTGCGTCTCCATGGCTCAAAGCGATGTTCAACGGACCTATCCTGTCGAACAGACTGTGTTTTGCCAGCAATGTGCCGGCGACATAACCCGGCAGGGGTTGCGCGATTCGATGATTGCGCAGCCGGTTTGCCTCATCTCTAAGTTCCGGAATCCAGAAATTTTGCACGTGCGCCAGACAGTATTCCAACCGAGGTTGCGCTTGAAACCTGCTGATTTGAACTCGGATTTTATTCGGGTGCCATAGATCATCGGCATCGAGGAAGGCGATAAAATCGCCCTTTGCCTCTTCGAGGCCCCGATTGCGCGCGGCTACAGGCCCGGCATTGGACTGTCTCACATAACGGATCCGGCCATCGTAGCGGTCGACGACCTTCGCAGTTCCGTCGGTAGAGCCATCATCAACGACGATAACTTCCAAAGGCTCATAGCCTTGGCTGAAGATGCTGTCGAGAGCCTCGCGCAGGTATAGTTCGCCGTTGTAGACAGGAACGATGCAGCTGATCAAGGGCCCCTCCGCTTCGGAGGGTGCTTGCCGGTCTTTATTTATTGGAACCATCCGTGGGCTCGCTTTCAGGCTCTTTCCATGGGGTGTCGCCGAGCCCCGGTACGGGCGGGTCGAGCGCCAGCAGATCTCCCATGTCTCGATAGATATTCAGTGCGGGCGACTCATAGGCAAGCGACTCCTGCTGGCCTTCCGTTCCGTCATTCAAGCGTGTCGCCTCATCGTTCGATAGCACTACGAGAGTTTCCTCCAGTAGCTCCTCGGTAAGGCGCCGCACATCGGCTTCGGCTTGTTCGCTCGAGACGGCATAGCGACGGCTAATGGTCTCCACCATTTCAGCCAAGCTATGTTTGCTTTCGATCATCTCCCATATCAGCGCACCTACCTTGTCCATACTATAGTATACGCCGTTGGCGAGGTTGATGATGATCGCCTCTCCATCGATGACCTTTGCGGCTACCTCCTCTTGCCTCGGCCGCAGACGTTGATCCAGAGTTAACATAATATCCTCCTTTCCAATTCCTTTGATTTCGCGGAGCTAGAGACGGACAAAGAGACCCGCCGTTTGACTACGTCCCAAGAATAGTTCTGCCGCACTACTTCCATTCCATTCTTTTTCAGCTGGTTGACGAGAAGATCACTTGTCCACAAACGGCCCAAGCACTCGATAAACTCCTGCGTATTATGGGCAATCAGTAAATCTCTTTCGCCCTCGACCTCCAGACCTTCGGCTCCCTTCGGAGTGCTGATTACGGGGACGCCGGCGGCAAACGCTTCGAGGATCTTGAAGCGTGTTCCGCCACCTTGAAACAACGGGACGACTACGGCAGAGGCGGCAAACAAATACGGCCGCATGTCCGGCACAGGGCCCGTTACGTGCACACGGGGCTCTTGTGCAGCCACTTGCAGCATTTCAGTCGTAGGCCAATTCCCGGCAAGCACCAGCTCGGCATCTGGATACATTTCGATCAAGCGAGGAAAGAGATCCTCGATCAGGAAAGCCGCGGCCCTGCGATTCGGTGGATAAGCAAACATCGCTGGAAACAAAATAGATTTTGTCCTTTTCAGGGAGGAATCAGTCTTGGCATCGGGACGCCGCTCGCATCGGGCATAGTAGTTCAGATCAATTCCATTGGGCACGACATGAATCGGTGCAGCCGGATGGTACAAGGACTCGATTAAGCTTGCATCAATACGGCTGCACACCCAGATCTGATCTACTTTACTGATTGCGTTCTGTTCGATCTTCCTGACGCGCTCCGGCAAAATCTTACCGGCGAGCTTTGACCTCAGATCATTGCCGCAGGCCAAGTCTCCGATTTCTTTGCTGAGCGAGGCTTCTACATTGTGACAGTCGAGAATAACCTCACAGGGGTGCGCCTTGACAATGTCGATGTAGCGGTGCAGCCACAATTCCTCCAGAATAACGACTTCTGGGTTAAAGTGGATCAACAAGTCGGTCAATTCGGCCGCAGCCCGGTCGGTAAAATAGGTGTCGCTTGGATGCCCGAGCGGTTCCAGCAACCAGGGTCTCCTTGTCAACTTTTGGTCTGCCGACGGTGAGTAGCCAAGCTTAGGGTCCGTCGAACAGCGATAAAATACCGGTCCTGACGGCGAACCGTTCACACGTGGATCTTGGGAGCACAATCCGAAGACACCGACATCACCAATGTCCATCAGCGCATTGACATTTTGCCAATTGCGGAGGTCGACGCCGGCAAAGCTAGGATACGGAAGATTTTGTGCTATCAACAATATTCGTCTCTTGTCCATTTGTCACAGGAAAGGTTCACTAGGGCGAGGGGTCACGCCCTAGACCTGTTGCTTTAGAGCAATAGGGAGGTTCGTCCGGGGTTACGCTCCATATCTACGCGGCTAGGCCTGACGGGTTCAGCAACGGCCGCAAGGACCGCTTGACCATTGCAAGCATGTCTCGGGGGAATCTTTTGATCCTGCTGAAAACTGACGGGGGTTTCGGATATCTTGCGCCGATTACCACAGTCCATCTCCCGACCTCGCTCACCGCAGAGGGCTCCGTAGGCTCGACCTCGTGGTAGAGCGACTTATCAAACAACAGGGCGTCGCCTTTTCTCATCTGTAGAGTTTTCTGAATGTATAACGGGTCCCCTTCCTTCGTATGTAACACCAGGTCGCCTCCGAGATAATCTACACCAGGCTCTGAAAGAAACACCAAACACTGTAACAATGGGTATGGAGCGGTACCCTTGTAGTCGGTATGTTTCTCAATTCCCCGGCTCCGTCTGCCATAGGTCGTGGCTTGCACGTAATCGTACAACCCTTCTCTACTTTTTCGGTATTGATCGTCGTGCAGCCAGTTCTCCTCGATCACGTTTCGTAGAGCCAGCATTCTTTGGAACATTGTCTCGGTTTCCGCGGAGTGCCTGGAGTGTAAGGATTGATAGATCCTGTAGGTAACTTCTCCCGGGCTGACCTTGCCATTGGTTGACCAAATATAGTCGTGCTTATGATACCTGTGGATGTTTTTATAGATCCGTTTTGTTGTTGTCAGGAATCGCCAACACTCTTCTCGATATCGATCGGCTTGATCGGGCGTCAGGAACTCCCGTTGTACGATGAAGCCTTTGGCTGAATTTAAAAGGTTATCGAGGTCTTTACTACGTGGGGTGTTCATATAGGTACCTCATATAAACCGATGCTCCAGTCAGACACGGTTTTTACAGCTAGGCCAACCACTCGAGACAGGTAAGCATCGCGCGTCCCTGATGATAGGGAGATCCCCACGCGTACGGCTTTGTGCGCCGGGGAGTTCCGTCCGCTGCAACCCTTACATGCCAATTTCCCCGTTGCCAGTCCGCCTGGTACCGATGGACCCATTCCAGCGTCCGAGAAAAACAGCTCCAGTAAGGCTTCTCAGCGCTAAAGCGGTACATCTGCAACGCTCCGACCAAAGCCTCCGCTTGGACCCAGTACAATTTATCGCGTTGGTCCGCGGGGGCGTTGACAGGTCCCGACTCATAAAACCCGCCTCTTCTTCGATCGAATCCATAGCGCAGGGCATTTGCGAAGAGGGTCCGATAGAGGTCCAGCAAGAGATGATTGGACAATCCAACGGTCTTACAGGCTTCCGCCATGAGCCAAATGCTCTCCACATCGTGACCGTATGAGACCCGATCGTATTTTGCCCCTCGGAGAGGTTCCCAACCCTGTAAGTATCTGTCGGTACAGGCCCCAAGATCCTTACGGACGACCGAGTTGCTGCTGACAAAGAGAAGTTCAATGAGCCGCTGCTTGGCAAGAGTCGAGGGAATCGTGAGATAGTACCGGGTCATCGCCTCCAGTAGGTGGAGATGGGTATTCATTAGTTTCATATTCCCCGGCGCTCCGAGATAACCCTGACATTCCGACGGTATCGTACTCCAATCGCGCGAGAACGATTCTCGATAGCCTCCGAACAGCGAGTCGTGAGTGTGCGCTTCCAAGAGATCGAAGAGTGTTTGCGCTAGTGCCCTGGCCGAGGTATCGCCCGAGGCATCCGCATATTCCGTCAATGCATAGAGTCCGAAAGCCTGACCATATAAATGCTTGTCTGGTTTTGTCGGAGTCCTCCCCGTCGAATCGACTTCCCAAAAAAAACCGCCGAAATCCTTGTCCCACAGGCCATCCCTCAGAAACTCGTATCCATGTTTTGCAGCTTCCAGGTAACCATCGGCCCGGTAAGCGGATTTGGCGAGCCGAGAAAAGAACCAAACAGTCCGTGCCTGGGCCACCAGGCTTTTGCCTGAGCGGGTATGCCCGTTCTCCTGGAAAGATTGCGGGGGCCGATAACCGCCGTCTTCTAAGTCAACGATTCCTGGGTACCAAAAGGCAATGATATTCTCGTTGAGGATTCGCGCGAGGAGTTCCCGAACGCGACGCAGAGCCTCCGGAGGCGGCGAATAATGACCCGGCGAGGACGATCTCTCCCCAGTATGGAAGAAGGGCAACCAAATCCAGTTTTTAACCCCACGAACGACGGAATGATGAATGTCCATGCAAAAACGGAAAGCCTGTAAGCCGATTCTGTAGTTACGCCGATTGTTTTGGTTCCCAACCGAACAAGCGTTTCGTGTAGGAGAGATCATACGGCGCGGTGGACTGACCGGACACGCCGTAGACAACATGGAATCCTGTGAATTCCGCCTCGACACATTTGCGGAAAAGGCTGCGAATGTCCTGGCGTCCAATCCAACGAGCGCGTAGCTCACCGTCACTTGACGGTTCTGAATTGTAGTGGCCGATTCGTACTGCGACAAACGAATTGATTTTTCCCTCGTCCACCAACATCCGACCGGCAAGTTCACCGAACGCTTTCGATAGACCATAGATGGTGAGGGGCGCGGGTGCAGCATCTGAGCTTATCTTGGCGCCATTGGCAAGGTAGCACTCTGGAGCCATTCTTTTTTCTAACGCTTTGACTGCCCAATTGGAGCTCGCGAAGATGACGCGGGGCGCCCTGTATCTTGCGGCCGCCTCAAAAACGTTCCATGTCGCTTCAATGTTGTTGGGTAGTATCTTGTCCCAAGATGGTGCCCATGATTCTATGTTGGCCGCCAAATGGAGAACGACATCAACGCCCTCAAAAAGAGTCATCCAACGAGGGGTCCGGGTTTTTAGCCAAGGTCGTCGATAACTTCTGCATCGGCGCTGTGCCAAATCCGCAACGATGGATTTTCTGCCGCGGACGGGAGTCTGGTCTATTAAGCAGAGTTCGTGCCTGCTGGAGAGTTCCTCTACTATCTCCGTTCCAATTTTTCCGGCCGCCCCGGTGATAATTACGCGCATCAATGACCTTCGCGAGATAAAGGGATTCCTTCGTACAATTAAGCTATGGGCTCGACGTGCTTCGGACCAGCGTATCGTTGTAGGACTGTTTCTGTTTCACCGAACGCCATCAGCCTGCCCTTTTGCAACCACAGCGCCTTAGTGCAAAACAGCCGCGCAAAGTCCAGATCGTGGGTTGCGATGAGATAGGTTTTGTCGCCGTTTTTTTGGTTTCTGAACACTTCCTCGTATTTTTCTCTGAAGTCCTTGTCCCCTACCGAGAACGCTTCGTCCAACAGAAAGATATCGGTATCGAAGTGCCGCGTAAGTGAAAAAGCCAGTCTCGCTCGCATACCCGAGGATAATGTCCTCAGTTCGGCTGAAGCGAAATCCGTCAACTCCGCCCATTCGATTACCTCCTCAAACTTCTCCTCGATGGTCGATCTCTCCATGCCATAGATAACCCCATACAAAAACAGGTTCTCGGCGACACTAAGCTCGTCCAACATTCCGGTTCCTACGCCTCTCAAAAGCAGAACCCTCCCATCGACGTCGATCCTCCCCTGAGTCGGCCGATATAATCCAGCGATGAGTTTTAATAAGGTGGTTTTCCCCGAACCGTTGTTGCCGATAACGGCGATCTTATCGCCCCGTAAGACGTCCAGGTTGATTTCACGCAACGCGAAATAGTGCTCAAGACCGGAACCGTTACTCGACAGATATCTTCTGACGACTCGGACCATCCGGCGGAGCTTTAGCCCGTCAAAGGACTTACTCACATCCTCGATGTGAATGATTGGATTCACGCTATAGGTACTCCGCAAAAGCGGGTTCGTATTTGCGGAATAGTCTGAGACTGCCGTAGAGCAACAATAGATTGGCGACGAGGAAAAGGATCAACTGTCGCACCGGAAAGAGCTCACCACTGAGAATCAGAGACCTGGAAAAGCTGACCAGATGGGCGAGCGGGTTTAGCCAAACGATGTATTGCGCGGCCCCGCTTTCCAAAAACGAGGGACTGTAAAATATCGGGGTTGCGAACAAAAGCAATCTCACGAAAGCTTGATAAACATAAGTGAGATCTCGAATGAACACATACAGACACGACAAGCACAGGGAGACCCATAGCACCAATGTTAGCTGGAGCAGGAACATAAAGGGCAATAACACAATGGGCCAAGAGAGATCGACCCCGGATATCTTTGCAATGGTCACGCAGACAACCATGGCCACGACGAGTTCAATGACGTCCGCGATAACCGAACCTATCACCAGTAGTTCCTTGGGGAATATAGCGTCAGCCGTCAAACTCCTCATGGCAACCAGCACATGCATCGAGCGATTAGTGCTCGATGAGAAATGAGAATACTGAACCAGCCCGATGAGCAGATAAATCGCATAGTGATCTATGCCTTGTCCTAGCTTTGTACTGAATAGAGTAAACAAGAGCCCCAGCATGATTAGAGGATGGAGAAAGCTCCAGGCAAAGCCCAGGATCGTACTCTGATCCTTGAGCTTATAGCGGGTTACGGCGATTTCCCTCAACAAGTTTAAATATTTTCTATCAAACATTTTCATCGATTTGCAGCCTCGCGAACAGGTCTAACTTGCGTTTGAGCGGAGCAGAAACAAAGGAAATCCGGAGTGTGAGCCCATTAGGGCTGATCGCCCGTTTCCACGGAGATGTGAATTAATCTCCTATTGCACGGATTCTTTTTTTTGGTGCTCTGTCGGAGTAATCGCACGATCGGTCGGCCAAGGTTCCGGGAGGTTCCGTGTCATATAGTGGCTTCCTTCGGGACAGGCTCGAGGCAAACAAAAGGTTCAGCCAACCTCACCCACTTGGCTCTATTTTCCATACCCATCAAACTAGGACCGGAGATTGAGAGACAACTGGGTCGCATGGTCTCTCTCTTTCCGACTCATCTGCCTGTGCCTTATGGATGCAAATCCGCAATTGGTCGGCCAACACTTGGACACGCGGCTCATAAATCGTATGTGCGAAATAGGCAGGAATCAGGTGAGTCTCCACGCCTTTAGCCGCCAGTCGGGCCCAACGGGTCTCCGGCTCATTGTCGAAGCCAGCGGGAAGCGTGGTTGCTCGGAAGACTGTTACCCGGCCTGGGTAGAATTTCGGATGATAGGAGCGTGTAGAATCTGTCGACGGGCGCGAGCGGCATCGACCCAAGGAAAACCCACGCTCATACAGATCTTATAGAGAAGCTTATTGCATTTTGTCCGAAGGTATATGAATCTCTCTCCCGGCTCGAGCAGGAAAAGGTTACTGAGGTGAAGGTTAACCAATTGGACCAAGTGGTACATCTTATTTCGCAGTGTATAGTTCTTTCGCCGCGGCAGTCTGTCGCGCGGCGGAAAGCTGTCGAGCAAAGCCAAAGGGCGACTCTTTCTCCTTCGGGAGGAGTCGTTGCAGTGTCAGGTCAAGCGGCGCTGGGAGAAGAGGACCGACAGCGGTCACGGCTATCGGATCTACCCGAATCGGCTCAAGGGGCTTGAGGTGAGCCGGCCCAATCAGGCCTGGGTAGCCGACATCACCTATATTCGGATTCTCACCGGCTCGGCGCCTTCACCCTCAAGGTTATTTTGTTTTACGCTTCTCGGTAGCTCAGCCCGTGCAGGAGCTTTCGATCAAAAGCTCAAAATGGCTGCCTGAATCGGTAAAATTATTATCGGATTAGGGCTAATTATATTTTAACTCCAAATTTACTTTTCCCTTTCATTTTAGTGACTTACTCACGCGCTTCAGTAGGGATCCTCGGCCCGCTTAGCCTCTGCGGCAAAAATTCCGTAAACCCAGCTTAACAATGATGGCGGCTATCGTAGCGGCAAGGGCATCGGTTTCTCGCGGAATCCTCAAGACGGCCTCAACCACCGTCAAAATAATCTGCATGGTCGAACGGTTTATTGGCTCCGGCAAGCGGAGGATATCCTCATTACACAAGGCCTTTCTTAGCTCCTCGCTGACCTCTCCAAAGTACTGCATCCCGTCGCGTTTAAGCTCTTCATAGATTGTCCCGAGCCCATTCCCCCATTCCCCCACACCCGGCGCGGACGGCAGGTCCTTGCAGAACTTCTTTGCCCAGGAAGCGCTCCGCACCGCCGATAGGTAGCTTACAATCCCAGCCACTCGGGTTGGAACATTCTGCACTAGCAATTGGGCCCCTAGGGTGGCATACAACTCCTCGCCGTCTATCCCCAGAAGCCTCATCGATTCATCCGCTAACAGCTCAATACCAAGCTCTTTCACGATCACCTCCCAGTCTTTCAATGTTGTTGGAGTATTGAAACACCCAAAATTAGAGGAAGTTCACATTAGGTCGTGCATATTCCTTAAGTGCATTCCGACTGTCCACGATGAGGGGGCTGTGGGTAACAATCATCTCATAGTCGAAGGCCGAGTGGTCCGTAAGCACCACCACGCAGTCCATAGAGCGAAGGATATCAGGGGCAAGCTTAACCGATTTCGTCATCTTACCGTTGAGCTTGAGCAAAGGGACATAAGGATCGGAATATTCCACCGTGCTTCCCTTCTCAGAGAGCCCCTGGAGGACCTCAAGGGCAGGCGATTCGCGAATATCGCTGACATCGCGCTTGTATGTAACTCCCAGGGCGAGGATCTTTGAGCCCTTCAGGCTTTTCTGTCTTTCGTTTAAGGCATCAGCGATCCGACTGACCGTAAAGGCAGGCATCTGGTCGTTGATATGTCCAGCTAACTCGATGAGCCGGGGCTCGGACCCGTTCATCTTCGCTTTCCATGCGAGGTAATAGGGGTCCACAGGAATACAGTGGCCCCCAAGGCCTGGTCCGGGATAGAAGGCAGTGAAGCCAAAGGGTTTGGTCTTGGCTGCTTCAATCACCTCCCAAACATTGATGCCGACCTTGTGGCATATCAGGGCCATCTCATTCGCCAGAGCGATGTTGACATTGCGAAAGGTATTTTCCAGGAGCTTCACCATCTCTGCCGTATCTGTTGAGGAGACCGGGATAATCTTCTCAACGAACTGCTGGTAGAGGAGGGCCGCCATCTCCGCGCATTGGGGAGTCATGCCGCCGATGACTTTCGGGATATTGCGGGTATTATATGTGTGGTTTCCTGGATCGACCCGCTCGGGGGAGTAGGCTAGGAAGAAATCTCTTCCCACCTGCAGACCGGTGTTTTCCAGGAGCGGGAGTACGACCTCACGAGTTGTACCCGGATAGGTCGTGCTCTCCAGAACGATGAGATGCCCTGGCCGGAGGTGATTTTGCACCACCTCGACAGCGGCGATGACATAGGAAAGGTCAGGCTCTTTACTTTTCCTAAGCGGTGTCGGAACGCATATGCTCAAGGTATCGAGATCTTCCACGGTCGCCAGACTCTCGGTGGCCCTTAGCTTTTCCTGACAAACGAAGGAAAGGAGAGTTTCGCTCGGCACGTCGAGGACATAAGAGATCCCCGCATTGACGGACTCGACTCTCTCCCGATCGATGTCGATGCCGGTAACTTGGAATCCTTCTCTTGCCATCTCGACGGCCAAGGGAAGCCCGACGTATCCCAATCCGATGACACCGACTCTGGCCGAGCGGTCAAGGATCTTTTTCTTCAGCTCTATTTCTGCCTGGCACTGGTTTAGCGCTCGCAGGACCTTTTCGTTGGAATGCATGTATCCTCCTTAGTTACAGTAATGTAGTCTTGTGCTGATTCTCCAGTTATGCGTGAAACCCAATCGATATTTCCCTGCCAAAGTACTCCACGGTCCTGGTTATATCCTCCTCAAAGGATACCCTGGGTCGATAACTGAACCGGCGCTCTGCTTGGGAAGAGAGAGAGACCTCGGGAGAGTCTCGGGTTGAGTCCAGGAACACATCCAGGATACCTCAACAGTGGAGCAGAAAAAGGGTCACAAGGCAGGCCTGAGGGGCTTTTTATCGAGACTTGCCTTCCTCTTGTTAAGCCTGAAGTCTATTTTTTAACCGTCGGGGCAATAACAGTTTCCATGGTGCCAGCGCCAGGTTAAGAAGAGGCGGTCGGGCGTAAAGCAGGGCTTCCCAGAGTAAAGCACAGTTCCGCAAGGCGAACCTTTTCCCACAGTTTCTGCCTTCCACCAAATAACGGTCGATAAGACTGTGCGCAATCCTTAGATTAACTTTTCCGAAAGATCGCTGCCTTAGGAACAGCTCATTCAAGATCTTGGGGGAAATGTCAATGAGGCGATATTTATCTAGATAGCTGAGAAAAAGGTAAAGATAGGTCGAAGCTACGGAGCCTGACGACCACTTAAGGATTTGATCCCAGTCCAGTTTGCCCGATTTATTATTCCAGAGGTAGATCATATCCAAAAAGGCAACCATGCCGCCGATGAACTTAAAATCACGAGCCCAATGGGAGGCGATGTAGACGACTTGAAGCTCATCACTAAGACGGGTGACCTTTCTTCCCTGGAATTCTGAAGGCCGGAGCTGGGTTTTTACGTTTTCCGGGCTGAACACGTTGTCACCACCGAGTCCACTTTTGGCGGAAACCAACCCTCGGTGAACTTCCACCCAGATGCCTCTTTGGGAATGAAAAAATGGCATGCTGTGGTGATGTTTTTGCCAAAAAGCATGGGGAATTTGAGACTGTTGGCGGTATCCTAGAGCTAAAAGGATGGTCTCGACAGATGGTAGAGCAGCATTTTCAACGAGAAAATCTATGTCACGCATCGTCCTAAGGTGGGGTTGAGGGTAGTACTGACGGCAGATCGAAATGCCCTTAAGCAACGTTAATGGAGGAACGCGCCCTTCGCACGCATCAACGATCTCACACATCGCATCTAAATGCTCGGCGGTAAGCATACGCGCCGTAAGGTCTGCACCTTGCAGGAGCGGCCGCAGCTGCGATGAGAGCTCCCCGATTCCGGCTTTCATGGTGTAAAAGAGGAGAGGGCCTAAACCTGTCTCTATAATCCAACGAATCTGGGCTTCATCAAAGATCCCTAGCGTCAAGTTTCCCTGACGTTGAGAGGCAGCGCGGAGGAGGGAGATGAGGTGTGGCTCTCTTTTTGCGATTTGCCGCATACTTTAAACTAACCCATTACCGGCGTGCTTTGACTTTTTTTGGTCCAATTTACGCTTTTTGTCATCTCGTCTGTTCAAAACACCCTTACGCATTTTGAAAACCTTTTGTTTATGTGAGGTTATCATTTCGCCGAAATTGGCCCCGTCTGGCACATTTTTAGCTTAAACCCATAGCGGTTGCTGAACTTGCTGTTTGCGAGAAATCCTGTGGGTTCCTATTTCAAGACACTTTCCCTTGCTGTGCTTGACCGTAACGTCAAGGTCCGATGCAAAGACACTGAGACCTTTGAACTCTTATTGGCCAATTACGGACAGATGCGGCAAGAGCCGGGGACCGCAGATTTGCATTATACGGTTGGCCGACAGAATGCCTCCTCAGCTTTTTCGCTGAAGAGAGAGGACCAGGAGCCTCTAGGTGCATCGGATGATAGTGAGTTCCTTCTTTTGTTCGACAACGACATCTCGATCGAGCTGCAGAAGCTGCGAACTGACCTCTTTTTTATCCACGCCGCCGCACTCGAGTTCATGGGTGAGGCGTTGATGCTGGTTGGGCCGTCCGGCAGCGGAAAATCAACGACCACTTGGGGATTGTTGCATCACGGCTTCGGCTACTTAAGCGATGAATTGGGACCGGTGGATCTGAAGACTCTTACAGTCCATCCATATTCTCATGCCCTCTGCCTTAAGCGTGAGCCTCCAGACGCATACCCATTGCCCGACAAGACCCTCCGCACCTCTCGAACTCTTCATGTGCCGGTAAAGGAAATCCCCAACGGGGTAGCCAAAGGCCCGCTGCCACTAGCGGCCATCTTTTTTATATGTCACCGATCTGAGGGTTCTGAACCGAAGGTCCAGCCCATAAGCAAGGCGGCGGCGACGGCTCGCCTGCTTGCCAACGCCCTCAATCCCCTGGCGCATCCGGGGGATGGGTTAGACGGCGCGGCAGAGATCGCTGCTAGTCTTGCCTGCTTCGAACTTGTCAGCGCCGATCTCCCTGAAACTTGCGCTCTTGTGAAAGCTGCTTTAAAAGGCATTTCCAGCTCTGCAGTCAAGCACCGGACCCCAGCTGCATCAGGCGGGGGTAGGCTTCTCAATTCGATAGGTGCATTGGCGGATCGGACAGTAAAAAGACCTGCAATATAGCGAGCCATTTATGGTCTTCGATTACAGGACATTCCTCCTCCCCCTCCTCTGCCTCTCTGCGAGGCGGCCTTACTTCCATCTTCATTTCCAGAACCTGCTGAACTGTATGAAAGGATGGCAGGCAAGGTTAAGATGACGGGCGCCACGTAAGCGGCCTTTTTGATGAATTTCCTTCTCGTTAATTGTTTTTCTTTCATTTTCAGGGCTCCTTTCCTTATCTCAGAGACTTTTTTTTCATCACGACTCCAAGAGATTTAATTGCTTGAGTTGCCTAAGTATGGCAGCCAAATCTTTTGCCGCGGTCTTGCGATCAACGTCGAAGACGGCAGCCATCTGATTTTCTATTTCCGCTAACGTGGATTTGCCATCACATCTTTCCCAGACATAGCTTGCCGTCCGGTTCAGTTGGTGGATCAACCCACCTTCGCGATCGAGCACCACCGTTTCACCCTCCACAATACGGACTGTTAAATCAGACCGTCGTTTCGGCTGATAGAGAGCAATTTCCGTCCCAGGCGGATCGGCACCGTAAGCGAGCCAAATTTCCGTTTCCTGTTGTCTGCTCTGCATTATTTACCTCCTTTCACGTTCGTGTAGAACGGCTTCCAGATCTCTCACCCGCTATCGTTTCATGGTCAGGCCACCGTAACCGACTTGGCCAATGAACGTGGACGGTCGATATCCCTCCCCAGAACCAGCGCAGTCTCGTAAGCAAGGAGTTGGCCCGCCAGCAGATGGAGAAGCGGGGCGACCAAAGGGGAACATTTAGGTAGGCGCACCTCTTCGTCAAATCCCACTTTTGCCCCGGCGAACCTGAAACCGATCGTCATCCCTTTTCGGGCGCGTACCTCCTCTAAACTGCTCATGGTAAGGTCGTAAAGCTCCTTATTCTCCCTGGACGGGAGGAAAAAGACACTGGGCACCTCCTTGTCGATAAGAGAGAGGGTCCCGTGTTTAAGAAAACCCGCCGGCATGCCTTCCGCATGGAGATAAGTAACCTCCTTCATCTTGAGCGCCGACTCGAAGGCGATGGGAGTGTATATGCCCCGGCCGAGAAAAAACCAGCTCCGCTTATCGTGGCACTTAAGTGCCAGCCTGCGGATAGGTTCCTGCTGAGAGCGCAGGGTTATCTCGATGAGCTTGGGCAAATTGGCAAGATCTTGTAAGATTTCCAGATCGCCCATTTTGCAGCGGCCCTGTTTCATATAAGCGATCTCGTTTGCGAGCCGGATCAAAAGGACCATCTGAGCCATAGCCGCCTTTGTACTGATGACGCAGATTTCAGGACCCGAGTTTTGTTGGATGACGAGCCCGGCCTCTTGCGTCATCGACGACCCTGGGACATTCACGATGGCAGCGGTGTGCGCTCCTGCTCTCTTTGCTTGCCGGAGCACCTGGAGTGTGTCGAAGGTCTCACCGGATTGTGAGATTGCAAGGACAAGCGTTTTCTCGTCGGCCAAGGCAAGGGTCCCAGCCTCATCGGAGCTTAGAGCCGGGGCAAATGCACTAGCCAGGGAAGCCAGAAGATATTGGCCGAAAAGGGCGACATAATAAGTAGTCCCAACACCCACCAGGACGGTTCTTCGTGCCTCGCAGATGAGACGCGCTAGCGCGACAATCTGCTCTTGGGAGACCTCCATAGCCCTCTGTACCACCTCAGGCTGCTCCCATATCTCCTTCTCCATGTAGTGGCTATGTCCCGCCTTATCAGCGCCCCCCATGCTCCAATCGATCTCCATGATCCGCTTACTCTGTATCTCTCCCCCCGCGATGCGCTGCACACAATAGCCGTCACGGGATAGCACGGCATACTCCCCGTCCTCGCGGATCACGGCTCTTCGGGTATACGGTAGCGTTCACATCGGAGGCAACGAAGGTGGTGTTTGAACCGAGCCCAAGAATGAGCGGACTCTTCTCGCGCGCGCAGTAAACCCTATTCGGGTCATGGGTAGAGATCATGGCAATGGCAAAGGTTCCTTCGAGACGGTGGAGGGCATTGACGAAGGCCTGTTCCACTGAATTCCCAGAACGATATATTTCCTCTACCAAGTGGGCAAAGACCTCGGTATCCGTCTCTGAAAAGAAGAAGTGATTTCCCCGGCTTCGAAGTTCCTCTCTGAGACTTTGATAATTCGAGATGATGCCGTTATGTACAACCGCGAAGCTTCTGTCGCAGCTAAGATGTGGATGTGCATTCTCCTGCGATACTCCTCCATGAGTTGCCCATCGAGTATGGGCAATGCCTGCTCTCCCATGGGCTGAGGCTAGTGCGTGCCGGCACGCCACTTCCGCCAGCGTCCCAACGTCCTTTCTGACCTCGATCCCAAGAGAATTGAGGGTAGCCAAACCGCATGAATCATAGCCTCGGCATTCTAGCCGGCCAATACCTTGGACCAAGTGCAGGGCTATTTCTCCTTCGCCAACAATGCCTACAATGCCACACATAGATTTCTCCTTCTATTGGTAATCGATCAACGCCACAAAAACGTCCTCAGCAGCGGATGAATTAACAGCACGCTCGCTGCTTGGCCTAATGTGTCGATGCTCAGGATATCCTCTGCGTGTAGAGCAGTAGAAGGGCAGACGACATGAAGAAGGTGTTAGGAATTTTTCCAGCGTCCCCTCCCCCCAAATCCGGCGGATCTAACGTCAGACGCTTTCCATGCCCACAACGGACACCCGTGTCCATAAGCATGCGTGGATGATGACCTTCCGTTCCGGCAGGAGAAGACTGGGATAGTGATCTCAATTTATCTAGTCCGGAGAGATGCCTTTCACGTCTTTTCTTTTGTCCTGACTGGAAAAAGGCGGCATAGGTTTCACGCCTTCGCTTTCATCGGCACCAAACTTCTTCTGCTGAAAGGAAGGTACACTCTTTTTGGAGTCAGTAAACCCCGTACCACGGGCTTACGCCCGTGGCTTTGGGGCATTTCCCTCCGGGGAAGTTCGGAACATTCATCCCCGCACTCACGTGCGGGGCGTTCTGTGGTACGGGGTAAAGGCGTTCAGATTTGGCAGGAAAGGTTTTTAGATCTCTTGAAAGATGTGCCCTTCGATGCATTGCAGGCGTTCGTTGTAATTCTCCGGGTACAAAAACCACTCTGCCGCGGCGATGCTTGAAAGCAGTGAATTTCCGTCCTGAGGGGTAAAACTAAAGCCTACGACTTCGCGCTTGTCCTTCACTGCGACCGACTGAACCGGAACAACGGTTTGGCTTAAAATCCTTCCGAAAAGGCCGTGGGCGTTCTGTCCGTATCGGTTGTAGAGACTTTCCTTGTTGTCGTTGCCTGCCGGAGTACAGTCGATCACCACTGCAGCGCGGTCAATGGCTTCCAAGGCCTCGTAGCTCGGAGCCATGCCCATGGACGCGAACTTTTTCCACGCTTCCTGATCGACCGCCAACCGGGCGCCCCGTTTCTGAAGAGCTAAAACCTTAGAACGGTCCGTCAGAAGGGGAGTGCGCTTATGAAATGTGACTTCTTCGATGCCCAGCTCTTTTCGAAATATGGCCAACAGCCCGATCAATGGCTCGCCGATCGTGCCGGTGCCGACGACATGTACAATCCGTTTGTTTTTCATCCCTCCCTCCGGTTATTGGCTTCGCTTTTTGGATCTTCTAAGAGTTAAGCGCTGAGAGCTGTTGTTGTGTCTGCCTATGCGGGCAGGTCAGGTATAGCCAGAAGGCGGGTGATGTGTTCTGCCAGATCTTCTGGTGTGAAGGGCTTCGATATGTAATCGTTACAGCCTGCTGCCAAGCATCGTTCTCGGTCTTTCGGCATGGCCAAGGCGGTGGCAGCTAGAATAGGGATGTCCCGATAGTTAGGATCCTCCTTTAGACATCGCGCCACTTCGAATCCGTCCATCTCCGGCATACTCATGTCTAGGAGAATGAGGTTGGGCTTAACACTTCTGACCTTCTCTAAAGCCTCAATCCCATTGTTTATAGGTATCACCTCCCAACCGAGCGATTTGAGGTAGTGGCTCAGCCATTTGAGGTATTCCCTTTGGTCATCCACGACCATGATTTTCTCTAGACTCATGTTTAGTCTCCTTTTCCGGCCCTACGTAAGTTTTGGGTTCTTGCTTGAAGTTAGTAGGGCTAGATGGTTGACTTGATCGAACGGAGTATATGAAAAGAATAGCTCCCAAGGAGGGAGCCCAGGCCGTCGGCGGTCAGGTCGAGCAGGCTCGCTGTCCTTCCCGGAACGAAGTACTGGTGCAGCTCATCTGTCATCCCGTAGAATAAGCCCACGAGGAACACGTAGAGTACGAGTCTTCTTGTTACTCCCGAGTTAACCAGAGACCACGAGAGCACAAGGCCCAAGAGGGCGTACTCCGCCATGTGGAGAAAGAAATCTAATCTGCTGACTGTATAGGGCAGCGGGAGATCCGACTGTGCCGAGAGAAAGAAGATAGCGGCCATGTAAAGGAGGGATAAACACCAAGAAGTCAAGATCAGCCATGAGCGGCTGCTCCCGGTTTTTGCTTCTACACTGAGCGCTCTGTCGAAGCCCATGGAACTCGTGACTCAACCTAAGTGGGACTTGGCCGCCCGCTTTCGGATGAGGCTGGAACACCGGCGGGGGAGCATGCGCTGCCTCTTTTCTTTGGTCTCGTTCGCTACTCCCTGAAGTAGCTCAGTCTTAGGCCGATTTATCGATATCGCCTTAGCCAGCTCAATAATAGAAACATCTGCAATGTTCCTCAGCGCATCCTCATCCAAGAGCTCCGCGAGCAGCACAATATTTTCCAATACTTCCTCAGTCGTTTTCACCATGAATCCTCGGCTCATCCGCGCTGAAGCTCCTTGAACCCCTTTGTATGTCAATGCGTTCTCTCAGCCCACCAAACGACCGACCTTCGGGCTACCACCTTCTGGACAGTAATCTGTTCAACCTTCACTACATTATCCGAGCTATAGAACCGCCCTATGTCGTTTAGCTCGTCTCCCCTTCCTTAATCCTCAAAGAACCCTTGCCAGGGTGTACTTCTGAATCTCTCCTTAAGCTCGAAGTAATTTGCGATGATCTCTGAGAGGCGCTGATTGGATTGCTTGTAAGTGGATGGCCTTACCGTTTCGTGTGGCACGCCCAGGAAATCCTGTATCCGCTCCATCTCACGGGTCCAATCAGCGACGAAGTCTTCATAGATAACGTCGAGCTTGCGATGGCCTTCAAAATAGCGGTCGAAGTGCTTTTTTTCCTCCTCGTTTCGAAGAAATACCCGACGACATTCCTCGAACTCAAGCGCCGTGGAAAAGTTTTCTTCTTCGATACCTGTCGTGTTGGTCCATCGATCAGTCTCGAATGCTCTCTTTTCGGAAAGAAGAACCTTCAGAGCATTGTTTCGCTTGAGGTGGATGATCCCCAAGTCGGTTTGGTTCTTTAAGAACGGCCAAAGGGTTTTGCGCGAGTCGTCTTGAGCGTGATAGTAGAAGAGCTTAAAGCCGACGGCCGATATGGATTTTGAGAACCTTTTGAATACATGTTGATCGAGGAACTGAGCGGGGTTGTTCTGCATCATGGAAATCAGCCGCCGGTTCTGAAAAAACCTGTCGTAATCCGGAAACTCCCAGCCGATCGAATTGTAGAACCTGAAGATCTCGCCAAAGACGATGACCTGACTGTGCGAATTTAAAGAACCGCGTAGAAGATTCGACCCTGATCTTCCCCGTCCAAGAATGATAAACCGCCGGTAATTTTTGTGGCCACTTACTAATCCTGCAGCGCGGTTCAAGATCGTAGAATGGGACGGGCGCACTTGTGAGAAATTTGTACGAGCTTTCATGTGCTTGGAACGTGAGAGCCACCAGCTGACGCCACGCCAACAAGTTTCCGGCAAGCTTTCTCAAGTGTGTTTGCGGCCGCCTTATGCATCTCCGGTGACGGGTAATACCAGTTTTGGCTCCATTGCCCTCCCCAGGGGTCTTTGATTGTGATACGCTCGCCGGTGTGCCTACTCACGAGGTAGTGCGGCAATCCTTTCCTTGATACGCACTCCACGTAGGCGTCAGTGTATTGCCTGATAGCGTTGATCATCCAAGGGCAGACCAATTGCGGAAACTCGCCGTAGAGACCGTCAATGTTCGCGTAGCTTTCCCGATAGGCGGGGTATCTTGTGGAGAACCAAAACAGTAGCTTGGGAACCTTTATTCTTTTCAGGAGATCGACGTATTCATCGAGCCAGCTTTCCCGTGTCTCTGCGACGATTTTTTTTACATGTTCAATAGGACCGTCAGCTAACAGAGCTCTGAACGCTTCATCACACCCAAGCATGGCGCCGTCAGATCTTCTCCTGTAATGCCCTAAGCCCCTGCTCTGGAACAGGGAGTTGCTTGTGGACCTGCCTGACATGGCCTGGATAACGGCAAGCCTTGCCCCATTAACGTACTCCATGAGCCTGTTGCTGTCCTGAGTGAAAAACGATGGCCCGGCGCCTCCGCGTCCCAAGTTGAGTACTGACAATCCAAATCTTTTTGCCAACAGAGTAGGGAACGGTTGCTCACAAAAACGGCCAAATGTTTGCGCGGCACCAATGCATACGATGTAGTCACCCTTTGCGAGATCGTCGGGACGAGGCCCCCGCAGGAGCAGGGGCGCATGGGTTTCCGGGTCTACAACTCTGGGTTCCAAACAGTAGATTTGGTAATCGACGACTTCCGAATCTGTTTCTGCGTAATCACCGGCCATGCGAGCTTACTTATGTCTCCTTCGAAGCCCTGGGTGATAATGGGCCCGGATTTTTTTTAATACTCCCGCCGTCGAATGGGCAAGACGATCTTTGGCATGGACTGCGGAGGAATTTTTAATAGCCGTGAGGTTTCCTAAGTCAACAACGGGATCATCGAAAACGTCGTTCTGGAGCAATAAAAGAAACTCTTCGTGCGCCGCGTGGGTGCGGAGATGGACCGCCCGCGTCCTAAATTCCTCATCAGAAAAAGTACCCCAATTGACCAACTGGCTGAAGTACGCAACCTGGAAACCAAAACGCTTCCCGAGACTCACAAAATCGGGCATTTCCCTGAAGTTGTTCTCCTGAACGACCATGCTTATTTTTACGTATTCCAAAGGGCCCCTTCGGCGCAGGCTGCTGATAAACTCCAGATTTTCCATAAGCCTTGCGAAATTTCCCCCCCGGCGATTGATGGCGTAAGTTTCCGCCCCAGCGGCGTCGATGGAGATTTCACAGCTCCTTATCAACCGTTGGACGTCTTCGGAAATTGTCGCCCACATGTGAGGTGTCCAGAGCAACCCGTTCGTATGCAGGTGGATCCGCTTTAGATTGGGCATATCTTGTTTGTTCATAGTCTGGAGCCACTTTCGGAAAAACGGGCTGCCAAAAGGATCTCCTGATCCTGTGATGAGCAAGAGCTCGGCATCTCGCAGCGCTTGCGCCTCGAGTTTGTTCTGGAGATTTAGGATTTCCTGCTTCTTGTCGGTTTCTATAACGAGTTCGGTGCGGCATGATGGACAGGATAAGTTGCAAGATTGATCATACGTGCAGATAACCTTTTTCGGCCCGTAAGGAACAACGGTCTGTCGGTTTTGTATAACCGCTCTCAAATAATCTTCCTCGACCTGATCTATTGTCTGCACTGGACCTGACTCGGTTTGGAGGTAGGGACATTTCGAAGCGTTGCAGTAACTGAATGAGCCGTCCAAAATCGACCTGCGGATCGCCTGCGCCTTTTCGCCGTTCCAGATCTCTTCCACGGATTGATACTGCAGGTTTCCCACGGAGGTATCGAGCCAGGATGGGCAGCACAGATACACGCCGCCTCGACCATTCAATTGAGTGACTTCAAACCATTCAAAAGGCTTGGAACAAAACAGTCTTTGATGTTTTGACATGAGCATAAGTGCTAGGCTAGTTAATAACCGGGATACTCCGAATTGATTTTCTGACCGCTCCAATCGACCAGATCCTTTACTTCGCGCAATTTTTTAAAAAATGCCGTGTTCTGCATGATTGTGAGAATTTCCCATTCTTGTTCGGCGCATAGGAAATCAAACAGAATCTTCACCGATGGCATCTTGTAGTCATCAACGGCTAAGATGCCGCCGATCCTCAATAGACGCCCCGTATAATGCCAATCGATTATGGCGGCCGGAAAGGCGTGAGCTCCATCGATAAAAACCAGATCCAGCTCATCAGGTATCAGTGTTCCCTGTGATAGAGCTTTGTCTGAGGATTCAATAACAAAATTGATGTTCGTCGGCAGGCCCAATTGAACGCAATATTCCCGGACCCTGTCCCTCTCCCCGGAATCAGGAGTGACGCAGGCATGTTTGGTGCCGGCGATCGCAAAAACTACGGTGGTCTGTCCGCAGCCTGTTTCCAGCGTGGACAGGCCGGGCCTGAGCAGGCTGTACAGAAACCTGAGCGTGTCGAACTGAACGGACCAGTTGGTAAGCGCGCCCTGGTACAGATGGAAAGGTGGGTTATCCCGGATTAGTTTCTCGAGAAGTGCGTACCTTTTCTGAGACGAGAGGCCTTTGTCCGGCGATGGCCAGGCAGATTTGCAGATCGTCGATAACCTTTGAAAGATCATCTACGCGGATCCTACAGCTCTTGCGTGGTGGCTGACCAACTGTCCATAAAGCGCTTCATACTGGGGTGCAATCTTGTGCCAATCCAGTTCCTCGGCTCGCTTGCGGGCGCTCGCTCCCATTTCCTTTCTGATGTGAGGATGACGGCAAAGCCACAGTATCGCATCCACAAATGCTTGCGGCTCGTTATCCTTAATGAGGATCGCTTCGTTTCCGGGAAGGTACGCCCTAACGGCAGCCAGGTCGGTTGACAGCACCGGCAAGCCACAGGCGATTCCCTCCAAGAGCGCATTATTCGCAGTAGCGCCCAGTAGCGGTAGGAACAAAACGTGGCATTCCTGATATAGCTTAAGCAGCACTGCATCGTCCAAATGATTTGTGTGCAGCGTCACGTTTTCCAACTCCTCCAGCTCGGGTATCCGAGGCAGGATTCGGTTCGAGACCACCGCATGGAACTCAATCTCTTTCCGGGATTTTAGTCTACGCGCGACTTCTCGAATCGCTGCAAAGTCTCTCAACCAGTGGCCCACCGATAGGCAGCGGAGAATTTTTTCTTCCTGGGGCGGGTTTCCGGGCCGGAAGTAATCGCTGTCGATGCCGTGAAGAATCAACGAGACTCTCTCCGGACCTAAAAGATCGCAAAAGAAAGCGAGTTGCTCGGGCGAAACGACTGTGACATGATCCAACCCTTCAATGACTTTCGTACGAGTCAGTGTCTTTAGCCGGTTCGGAGGCTGGTGAAAGGTAGCAAGGAATTTTGTTGATCCCCTAGCGTTAGGCCTTCGAAGCCAGGGCAAATACTGTGCCGAATGTTCCCCGTCTATGAAATGAACTATGTCTACGTTACTGTTCCAGCACTTTCGCAATGTCTTGATCTCGGCAACCAGATCGCTTAGCTTGTAGTATTCCATTCCCTGCCACTGAACGGCATAACGCAGAATCTTTCTAATCCATCGATTCTGTATCGGAAAATCCGCGTCGCTGTCCGCCGTGACATGAACCTCGACGTGATGCCGCAGCGGGTCTACGTGTCGCAAAAATTGGCTGATCCCGGAATGCGCCCCAAAGTGTGGCCGGTGCGTGCGAATCACGTGGACGTTTACTGACATATTGTAGGTGAGAACAGCAGACCTCGGATTTGTCCCAATTTGATAAGCCCGAAGCACTTCCGCTTGAAACGGCCTGGATTGTTCGTCGGGAGAAGTAGCGAAATCACCTCTCCAGGTGATAGCACGAGCTGCTTCGTCTTGAGTGCCGCGAGAGAGAACCTCCTGCGCGGAGACAACTTCCCCTTTAGGGTCTGCATGGCGGCGTCCGATATGCCCTGCCAGTAAAACCGCTGTAGGAACCAACTCTTCTGCAATCGCGATTGCATAATGTGGTGCCCTACGGATATCTGCGGATCGTAGAAGCAGGGATACCCTGCCTCCAGAATTTGTCGCTCCAGGAACACGTCACCACCGGACAAGAGTTTGGTTCCGACGCGGTCTAGGCCTGGCACAAAACCGCCCAGGGCTTGCAGCACCTCCCGGGGGAACGCGATATTGGTTCCAACAATCCACTCCGCCGAAAGCTCAGTCATGAAGTGCGGTTTCTCCGACCAGTCCACAACAGAAAGCGCGGGTAAAAGATCGTCCGGCAGCCACTCGGGTCTGTGGCCCTCCCAAATGGGGTACGTTTTGCCACCAACGCAGCCGGGACGCGGCACCACGGTCTCAAAAACGTGCATGATGTTCTCGAGCCACACGGAAGAAGCGACGGCGTCATCGTCCAGATAGGCCACGTATTTCCCACTCGCACGATGCCAACCCGCGTTCCGCGCGTGAGCGAGCCCGAGAGTCGGTTCATAGATGTATTTCAGGGAACGTACGCTTGTGAAAGTTTTGACCACTTCTTTTGTTGCGTCGGTTGACCGGTTATCGACGACGATAATCTCGTACTCATCAGGCGCGATCGTTTGACTGACCAGGCTTTCAATGGCCTTCGCCAGGTATGGAGCCCGGTTGTGAGTACATACAACAGTGGAAATAAGCACGGCCAATCTCGTTACCCATTCTTCGGGAGCAGGTTGCGCGAAATAAACTCCCGTACGCGGTTAGGAATGCGCCGGCTCAGCTTATATTTGATTCTGCCGGCCACTGCGGCAGCGGTCCGCACCGGGTTTGTCAAAAGCACGCGCGCGAGCAAGAGCTTTTTCCGCAGAGCGAAAATGTCTCCCCAGAGGGAATGGACCGTATAGGATTCCGCCAGGAGAAAGATCTCCTTTGCCTCGCGACCGATCTCGGTTGAAAATCTTTCAAAGAGCTCTCTTCGCATCGTCCAGTAAGAGGAAGAGGGGGTCACAAAACCTCTGGAGTTCTTGCTGGCATGATGGTGACCGAGTATCTTGGGCGTTGTCACAGCGACCCATCCCGCCGCCATCACAGCGTTAAAAAGATCCCAATTTTCGAAGCCTTGGCTGAAACTAGGACGAAACTTCCCAGCCTCCATCAGTGCCTCCGTACGAACAACACTAAAGGGCACGCTGTCGTTGGAGAGCCATTGGTACGGGAAACTTGGACAAGGACTAATAAAACTTTTTTGCTCACGTTGCGTATGATAAATCCAGCAGGATACGAGCCCCACCTCAGGTAATTTTTGAAGAACCGATTCACAGGTTGCTACAAAACTCGCCTGTAACGTATCGCCTTCGTCGAGAAAAGCAAAACCGCGAGGATTCACTCCGGCCGAAAGAATGGCTTCGACGCCGGAGTTCTTTGCGGCCCCCGCTTCCTTTTTTCCCTTAGAGATAATCTGCCATCCTCCCCGTTGAACGTCATCGAGGTACTCCAGCGTACAGTTGTTTGGATATCCGTGATGTACCACTGCCACCGCTGCGGGTCTAAGCGTTTGCTGTCTCAGGCACTGCAAGGATTCTGTTAGAGACACTCCAGGATTGGAGGAGGTGACCACGATAGCGATACCTTCCTTGGATTCGTCGTTCGGGCGTCGTTTCAGCTTTGCGGTGCAAAGCGGCCTCTGTGGCCATGGTAAATTCGCTGCTAGGCGCAAGGAACGCCTGGCACCGTCGCCGGCAAGCTGATCGCAAAAGCGGAGATGGTTTTCCAGGATACTCTCGTTATCGCACATGCGCCGGATGTCGGCCGAAGCATGATGGCCCATCTCGGCTAGACTCGCCGGGGGAGTCTCAAGCGCGCGTCTGAGAGTTGCCGCCAAACCATCGCTGCGCGCGTTGGGGGATAGCCATCCCGACCGACCGTCAATGATCATCTCCGCCATGCCGCCTTCGCGGGAAGCTAGCACCGGAAGGCCTGAACTCATCGCTTCCACGCACACATAGGGGAAATTCTCCCAGCGAGAGGGAACCGCCGCCATGCGCGCCTTGGAAAGAAATTTGGTAAGAGAAGCTTGTTTTTGTTCCCCCCGAAAACGGAATCGCGGGCGCAAATCTCTGGGAATCAAACCGCGCATGAATACCTCGGTGCTAATTCCGTTGTGCCCGACAACGTCGGCCCCGACGAACTCGAATTCCGCGTCCGGGTATTCCGGAGCAACCGATACTGCGGCTTCGAGCCATTCGATCACTCCCTTGCGCCTTTCCAACCTCCCCACGTAGCACAAGGTCCCTTTTCTCCAGGTTTCCGCCTCTCGATTTAGTACGGGAGTGTTCCCGAGAGGGTGGGGGATGACCCGGATGGCTCCCTCCGGCAACCCGTAATGAGCTTCCGCCTGGTGCGCTAAGTATTGGCTGGGACAAAGCAGCGCGTCGGCACTGGCGATGCTGTAATCTTCAAGCCGCTTCGCCGTGAGTAAATAAGGTTGCCCGATTTCCCAATCGTTGTAGCGGGCAATGAACTCCATGGGGGAGTGCAGATGGACAATGCAGGGCGGACACCTTTTGGGGCCCAATCCGAGCGCCCGCCGAATCTGAAAGTAGTATAGCGGCGCCTCAAACTCCTGCGCCTCAATGACATCGACGCCTTCCCGCTCTACCAACTTCTCCGCCAGTAGGCCAGCCTGCCATGAGAAACACTGGGGATAAAAGTCTGATAAATAGAGGCTTTTCGCTTCTGGCGATTTGATGGCGGGGCTTGGTTTCCGACCCCGCATGGATGTCCAGTCGTCCAAAGGAACACGATGCACGATTAGTCTGCCGTCATACTTCTCCTCAACCTCCTTTTCTGCTCCAGCCCAGAGTTGCCCGATCACGTGCACCGTCTCACCGCTCTCCGCCAATAATCTAGAGAGGTGCAGCACATATGTGCCAATCCCTCCCGAGGGTGCAGGTGGGTATTCCCGAGAAATAATTAGATGTTTCACAAAAAGATAGATCTTCTTTCAGCTACAACGGATGGACAGTCATCGCCGGTATTTCCGCAAAGCTACCATGCAGGAGAGCATTGTATGGGGTTTTTTATCCGGAGAACGAAGTTCGGAATGAAGAAAATATTACGAATGGCTTGATACAGACCAAAGCGGGCTAAGCGAAATCACCCCAGAAACCTCAAAGGATCTCTCATTTTCGCTTATAACCTCAAGAGGATACATGTGCCAGTGATAGTCGTAAACATAGCTGCAGTCCGTGGGATAAAAACCGACGTTAATGTAATAACGTCCGGAAAGAAGCGGCAGCTCCGGCAGATGGCAGATGAATATGCCGCGTCTATTCAAAGGGCCAAAAGTTGAGCCCGCGGACAAAATAGTGTTCTCAAAACATTTGACATTGGTCTCGGTAAAGACACCCAGACTAAGAGCCATGTCGGGTACGGATTGACTAAGGCTGAATTCAATTTGGATCGTCAAACTGTCTCCGCTGCGCAACGTATGGACGCTTTTGCCTTGCCTATCGCATAGACGGACCGAACGAATGGCCGCTTCCTGTGTTCCGTGGCGGAGCCCCTCCCCCATCGGAAGATTGGACATAGCTCCCTCGCTGAAAAGCTGCGCCGCACGTTTCTTCGTTCTCTGGATCATCAGGTCTTCGTAGCACCTGATGCCGCTCGCCACATCGCCCTGCATGACGACCTGCCCCTCTTCCAATACCAGCACCTCATCGCAGAGGCTGCGGATCTGCTCGGAGACATGTGAAGCCACGATCAAGGACTTACCCTGTGCGCGGAACCAGCGTAGCCGCTCAAGGCACTTCTGCTGAAACATCATATCACCGACCGCTAGGACTTCATCGATAACTAGGATTTCTGGATCGAAGTGAATCGCAGTGGCAAATGCCAGTCTCAAATACATCCCGGCCGAGTAGGTTCGCACTGGCTGATCAATGAACTCCTCTAACTCCGCAAAGGCAATGATGTCGTGTTCCTGCCCGCGCACCTCACGCTTTGTTAAGCCGTTGAGCAAGCCCCCCGTCATCACATTCTCCCGCCCAGTCATATCAGGATGAAATCCGCTTCCTAGATCGAGCAGGCCATTTATTCGACCTTTCGAGCAGGTACGTCCTGCGCTCGGCCGCCCGAGGCCGCAAAGCAACCTAAGGAGAGTGCTTTTACCGGCTCCGTTGTGTCCTATAATCCCTAGCGTACGACCATTCTCGAGGGAGAAGCTAACGTCACGTAAAGCCCAAATCGCCGTTTCTGGCTCCGCATGCCCCGTCAGCTTTCGCACTGCCAACTCCTTCAATGTTGAAGCGGGATTGCGCTGAACCCGGTACTTCTTCGAGAGGGACTCCGCGGTCAGAATAGCAGGCATGGTGTTTGGGTTAGAAACGGGCTGGCAGTAACGATAGGACTTCCCTGCGTAAGTACTATCAGATCAGATCCTGTCAATAACTTCATGGATCCTGCGGCGGTAAACGAGAGATCCAAGAACACAAAAGGCAATACTTATTATCGCTGATAACAGCAGCGGAGCTGCATCAGGAGCCTTACCGTCGTAGAAGATCATCCGGTAGCCCTGGATGAGACTAGACAGCGGATTCGCAACATAAATAAAATAAAATTTCTCGCCGGCTACCGGAGGCTGATAAAAGACCGGAGTCAGATAAAACAGAAGCAAGAGGGTCAACGCCACGACGTGCGCTACATCACGATAAAAAACGTTTAACGTAGCAACCATCAATGCCAGACCGATTGTAAACAACGCCTGAATAAACAGCAACAGCGGTACCATTGCAAGAGCGGGAGCCATAGCGCGTCCATACAATAACAGAACAGTAAAAAGAATTGGCAGCGCTAGTAGGACACTGAGCAGATGCGCCAAAACGTTTACGATAACTATCATGGCCGGCTCAAAATTAGCGCGCCGCACGAGATCCCGATTATTAATGAAATGGTAACCTGCCGAGCTGAGACAATTACTAAACCAGGTCCATGGAAGAAGCGCGCTGAAAACAAAAGCTGGATAGGCTTCGATATCTAAAGGAACTACTTGTCGGAAAATGAAGATGAGAACCAGTAGTTGCGCCAGCGGTGGCAGCGGAGCCCAAAGGATACCCAGTAACGATCCTTGGTAGCGCAAAGCCAAATCGCGCCAAACAAGGTGGCACAAAAGATCAATACGCTGGATCAACAATCTCCAACCGACGCAAGTCTTGCCGTCCCCGGCTACTTGACTACGGGAAAAAGGGCGCTCGAACGTCTGAGCAGAGCGTGGGTGCGACGTCAACCATGTGTCCGGCCTCAGCAGCTTTCGGTGATGTAACATAGGCTCACGACCTTGAAGAGGACGGCGTCCGTCTGACAACGGGCCCTTCCGGCCCCTTAGCTACAGCCCTGAGCTGAAAATCGATCGGGACGTATAAGCAGCTTAACCCAGCCAAAATTGCTCGGCTTATCGGCTGTGGCTCTATTCCAGCAACAGGTGGGCAATAGAAATTTGCTTGACTGGACAACTGTTCGTTACGTTCCCCAGTTTGCGCGGCAGATCCTACCTAAGGGGAACAGAATCTCGCCGCAGTGGTAGCGACCCCTTTGCGAACGCTGCCCCGGTGAAGGCTCCAACCACTGCAGTAGTGACTCCGTAACCAAGGAGGGGTAAATCAACGACCCTAGCGAAGGTGTAAGCCTGGAACAGCTCCGCGATACTCAAAAGACTCACGGCCATTGTTGCCGGCAGGAGCAACGTGACCATCAAGCCCCCAAACCGTTTTGAAAACACAAATGACAAGAAACCACTGACAGGAACAAAATAAAGAAAGCAATAAGCAATTTGGGCGATTACATTGTTTTTGGTACCGAAGGCAACAATGAAATCTGCTTTTTTCAGATCGACCTTATGCGGGTGCTGGCGTCCGTCAAAGTATAGCTTCTCAACACCCCTCTTATATGTAGCGACGAGATGGGTTTTTCTGAGCGCGACGGGCCCGTTCTGTGTTCTGAGGTTGATTGCCGTACCATTTGCGCCTGAAATTGGAGTGCGAAGTCGAAAGTCAATATCAAGACCATCCTGACCGACTGTAAAATTCCGCGCCACAGGGTCATGTGACAGAGACACAATCCGTGCAGGTCCTTTCTGTTCTGCATTAGCCGGCATCATCCACACCTCAATTGACAACTCGTTGCTAGCGCGAACTCCGTCAACCAGTTTTTCTGCGGGTCCTTCACTCTTGAGAATGGCCGGTTTGAGAATTTCAATCCCGTTGTGGCCCCGAAGCCACCGGAAATGAGAACTCGGGGACAGAGTCAGGTTAAGACGCGGTTCGTAACCGGAAACGTCACGAACCTTAGTACCACGGCCCTCGTCAAACATGTACAATGCTATGAGGTTCTTGTTTCCGTGCCCCCGCAAAGGCTTCTGGGACACACCCAGTTTGTAGTGCCGTGCCACCTCCTCCGGGGATAGAGCTCGATTGTAAATAGCTGTACGGTATATCGTCCCGAGCCACGGCCGGTCCAAGGTGGCCTCATTTCCAAGTTGAAATGTGAAGTCACGATCCCAGTTGTGAAAGTCGAACCACGGAGACTTACTAACGAAGACAATAAAGGGTACCGCCCCGAATAGAATGACAATCAACCATAAAACCCGCGATTGTTCCGCTCTGGCCAAAAATCGCCGCGCGACACTCCGAACGTCCATCGGGCTAATTGCACACAGCATAGCGCCCAACACCGCCCCGAACGTGTTCGCAAGCACGTCGAAAACCGAAGGATGCCTAGAAAAAAACAGCTGGCACAGCTCGATCGCGAAGCTGACCATCCCCCCAACCAACACCGCCGAAAGAACCAGACTACTCGTTCGGTCTTGCGGCGATCCCAAAAACAAATAAACAAGAACTCCCCAAGGAACAAAGTATCCAATGTTTTGCAGGAAATCGCTTACGCGAAGCTGCTCAATAGGTGGAAAGAAAACAGTAATAAACCACCATGGGAATTCAGAATGAAAATGCAAGGTTCCGTCCGAAAGCTCGTACGGATAGAGGCCTGCCATAATCGAATAGATCGCGCACAAAACGAGAACAAGGTTGTTGCCTCTCGACCAGTTCATCGTACGTACTGCTTAAATATGGACGAAGGAAAGATCACGACAAAGTGAGATCTGGATCGGCATGTCCGAGCAGTCGTTAGCGTCTCCGGATCACCCTTACCGGCATCCTTCTGCGCTCTGAAAGTTGCCAACTAGCTCCCTTAGGTCCCTTGCATCACTTCTGTCTAACGGAACGCAAGCCACATCGCCGTGGGAGGATTCTTGTCGCCGATGACGTCTACGGGGACCGGGGCCTTTCCAAGCAACCTGATCGCTGCAGCAGCGGCTTCATATGATCCCGGTCGCAACCATTGAAAAAAGCTTTTGGCCGCGGCTGGGAGGGGCGCCATTTACTGTCTACAAGCCATCGGCGAGTTCTCGAAAAACGCCGCAGATTCCCCGAATGCTATCTTCCTTCAGAAGTGGAGACGAAGGCAGGCTTAAGCCTTTTTTTGAAACTCTCTCCGCCACCGAAAATCTCTGATTCCTGGCGTTACGATACGGCGGCATGCTGGTGATCGGATAGAAGACGGGTCTCGTTTCGATGCCTCGAAGAGCCAGCTCTTTCATAACCCTCTTTCTCGAAATCTTAAAGCGATCTTCTATGAGAACCGTGTAAAGCCAGTACACGTGCCTCGCCCACGGAGCCTCGTGCGGCAACGTGACCCCGGGCAGTTCTTTGAGCAGAGAACCGTAGATTTGCGCATTTCGTCGTTTTCGATCGACCACTTGCTCGATGCGCTCCATCTGGGCCACACCGAGTGCGGCTTGAAGGTTGGTCATCCGATAGTTAAAGCCGATGCGCGTATGCCAATATTTTCTCTTTTTGGACATTCCATGATCTCTGAGGACTCGTGCATTATCTGCCACGGAACCATTGTTCGTTACCAACATCCCGCCCTCCCCGGTAGTGATAATTTTATTTCCATAGAAACTAAAGCAACCGACGGCGCCCAGGCTTCCAACCTTATTGCCCCGGTACTCGGCTCCATGCGCTTCACAAGCGTCTTCGATCACATAAATGCCATGCCTCTTTGCAATCGCCAAAATCTCATCCATCTGAGCAGGGTGACCGTAAAGATGGACCACGATGATAGCCCGCGTGTTCCGTGTAATGACTCTTTCCACCGCCTTTGGATCCACATTCCAAGTCTCGATATTCGAATCCACGAATACAGGAGTTGCTCCCACATAAGTCACTGGATTGGCTGTCCCGATGAATGACAATGTGGGCACAATCACTTCATCCCCCGCGCCGATATCGAGACAAGCGAGGGCTAGATGGAGCGCCGATGTGCCGCTACAAGTAGCCACTCCATATTTCACTCCGCAATAAGTCGCAAAAGCGTGTTCAAACTCGCCGACAAACTTCCCCTGGGAAGATACCCAACCGCTTCTTACGCACTCATTGACCAGCAGTCGTTCTTTGCTCCCAAGCCACGGCTCCGCAATAGGGATCGGTTCAAGACTCGGCATAGATCTTCAAGAGCCTTTGCGTCACCCGATCCCACGTCAAATGAGCTTCAAGAAACTTTTTCCCGTTGAGCCCGTACCGCCGCCTTTTATCATCATCGCCAAGAAGCGCCTCGATGGCGAATGCTAATCCTTTCGGATCTTTCGGCTGAACGATGACCCCGGTCCTTTCATGAATAACCAGCTCCGGCAAACCTCCAACATCTGTGGCTACGACGGGAACAGAATGCAGGTAGGCGGTTTGCGTGACCCCGCTTTGGCCCGAAAACTTTACATATGGCTGGACCAGCAAATCGGCGGCTCCGAAAAAGATCGGAACTTCTTCTAAACCTATGTAGCGGGAGAAGAGATAAGTCTTTTCCAGGAGACCTTTGTTTCGTAGTTCTTCACGGCATTGGGTCAGTCCACTAAAAAACTCCCCGGCAATGAGCAGCGCAACGTCGAATTTTTCTACGACTATCTTAAAGGCTTCGATGAGATCATTGAGTCCTTTATAAGGCCGCACGAGGCCAAAAAACAGAAGAACGTGTTTTTCCTTAATACCAAGATGGGCCCGGGCCTCAGTTTTTCCATGGGAAACTGCTCCATCAGCACAGATCCCGTGAGGAACAACCGCAATCTTCTGGCGATCCGCACCGAAGTGCTTCACGGCATCTTCGCGAAGTTTCTCGGCATGGACTAAAAGGCGATCAGAAAACCGAAAAGCCAAGCGCGAGAACAAATGATCGAAGAGTCGCTTCTCATGGGGCAAGACATTGTGGACCGTGAGAAAAATTTTTGCTTTCGATCGAAACCAGAATCTAAGCAGGAGTATCAACGGAATAAGGACAAAGCCATGCTGCGGCACGAACCATTGAATATCCACGACGTCAGGCCCAATGCCATTTTTGATGACACGGGCCGCTCTAAAAGAAGAAATTACGGAGTGGTACTTCAAGATTTCATGGACCGCTATCCGCCCGCATACGGGAATTTCTCCTGACATCGTTTTTGATTCACCCGGATAAAACCATCGCGGGAATATGATTTTATAGCTAACGACATGCACCTCGTTCCTTTTTGCGAGGTTGTTTGCAAGGTGGACTGAGTATTGGTGTATACCTCCTCGCCAACGGGATATTGGAGCCACTAAGCAGATCTTCATGGTTTGCTTACACTAAGCGCTTTGACTACGTGTCTTGGCCGGGAGGAAAGTCGCAACGAGCATCTGGACTTCGCCGTTCCCGAGCTCGCCCATTAGCCTGAGCAGGCCGAAGTAAACGAAGTAGATCAGGGCACAAAAGCCGAGTAGCCAAAGACCCGATGGGGAGCCCCATAGGGCAACATAATAGCTGGAGAGAGAAGCAATGGCGATCTTGAGAAACGTCGTCCACTTGGGTAGGACGAGATAGCCTGCACGCAGCATATAGACGCACCCGATGAGGACTCCCAATGCCCAGGATGCGGTCGTGGCGAACGCTACCCCGACCAGCCCGCCTATGGAGATCCACTCATAAGTAAGGAAAATCTGCACGGGGAGAAGGCAGAGGCTTAAACCCATGCTCAACCGGGGACGATCCAAGGCCGCAATCAGACTTGTGAGAACGTGGTGCAGAATCATGAAGACAAAGCAGAAGGTCAAGATCTTGAAAGCCGGGGCCGCGGGCAGATAGTTGTGACCGAAGCTGAGACCCAAAATCGGTTCGGCGGCAGCGGATAAGATGAACGGAACGGGAGCGAGGACCAAAATATAGTAGTAGATCGTCCTTGAGATAAATCCGCGAACCTCTGAAGGGCTCTTGGCCTTGAGTTGGGCAACCGTCCGGAACACCACCAGTCCGGCGCCGTGACTGAGAAAATAGGGCCCTTTGATAAGCGCGGAGGCCGAGGCATAGAGACCGGTAAGAACACGATCGCTCAAGAGAGATTGGATCATAAAGAGATCCATGCGCATCAATAAAGAACCTGCGAGAGCGGAGATGAAGAGCGGAAAGCCAAAAGCAATAATATTCTTCGCCTGCACCCGTTCTTTTGCGTCGCCGCGGTCCGGGCGCGACGCCCAGATACCATACGCGGTAGCCACCAGGGCGCTGGCCGTGTATGCGACAATCACCCCGTAGATCTCCATACCGGCGGCCAACAGAATCACGATAAAGAGGAGCCTTGCAACGCTTATGATCACCGCTATCGCGCCCTGCTGGCGGAAAGCGCCCGCGCCGTTGAGGAAACCGGTATAAACAGGGACAAAGGCAAAAGTGAGAATGAAAAACGCGCCCCAGCGCAGGTAAGACGAGAGTCCAGGATCCCCCAAAATCACCGCGAGTCGATCCGAAAGCGAGAAAAAAACAAAAAAACAAGTGAGGGTGTAGACCGTTTGCAGTTGCAGGGACTTTTTCAGGACTTGCTGGGCCCCCTCTCTATCCTGAGCGACATAAAAGGCAACTGCCCTACCGAGTCCCCATCGCAATAGGGTCTCCATGATGGAGAAAGTAGAGGCGATGATCCCGAAATAGGCGTAGGCGGCAGGGGCAAAGAAGCGGCCTAATCCGATGTGGATGCCATAGTTGATTACCTGCGAAATAAGGCTGCGCAGCGTAAGGGAAAAAGCACCCCCGATTAAGGTTTGAGCGTTTGCCTCTCTACCTACTGCTAGCGACGGACTTGAAGTTATAGCTTCTGTGACCATCTAACCTAACCGCGAAAAAAATTTCTGAGGGAGGTTTTCCTTTCTAGCCGAGAGTTGCGCTTTGTCTTGTCCGAGTTGACGCCGGATGGTCTGACTGACCGGCTGGAGTTACGACTCCCTTCTTCTTTCCCTCTCGCCAGATCTGCTCCTCAGGGCCCATCTTGGTCTCCCAGATCCATCTCTTTCCGTTTCTTTCGTGCCATTCGATGGTCTTCTTCAGGCCAGCAAACAGAGAGGTCTGCGGCCCCCACCCGATCATCTGCCTGATCTTGGTGCTGTCACAGCAAAGTCTATCCACGTCCAGTGGCCTAAGTCTTGCCCTATCGATAGTGATATCTATTCTTTTCCGGCCAAAGAACTTACCTAAGGCATGCGCGAGCTCTGCTACCGACCAATCCGATCCGGATCCCAGGTTAATAACCTGTCCCACAGCATCGTCGCACTTCATTAACCGCACCGCCCCGTGTACTGCATCGTCCACATAAGTCAGATCTCGTCTCGCCTCGATGTTCCCAAGTTGGACTGTATTGCCCCGGCTCAACTGGGTTATGAGTTCTGGAATGACGTAAGGGTGGGTTTCCCTGGGACCGTAAACATTAAACTGTCGAAATATGATAACGGGAAGTCCCTGCTCGTGGTGCAGCGTGTAGCAGAGGCGATCGGCAGCTAGTTTGCTCGCGGCGTAGGTGGAGTGTGGGCATGTGGGGTGCTCTTCGTCCATGGGTATGCGCTTCGCGGTGCCGTAAACTTCCGAGGACGAGTAGTATAGAACCCGCTTGATTCCAGTCTCCACACAGGCCAGCATCACGTTCAGGGTTCCTACAGCATTGACCTCAAAGAAGTGTCTGGGCCGGTCAAAAGCGCCCGGAATGTAAGGCTCGGCTGCAAGGTGAAATAGCGCGTTGGGCTTGAAGGCTGCGAGCCTTGCGGTGAAATTTGGATCACAGACATCCCCTTTGATGATTTCGACCTGCGTCCTTACCTCTTCTAGGTTGGCCATGTCGCCGCTGACGAAATTGTCGTAGACGACTACCCGACACCCTTCCCGAAGGAGTTCCCGCACCAAGGCGGAACCGATGAAGCCTGCCCCACCTGTGACGAATACAGTTTGATTTTTGAGTTTCATTTTACTTACCGAGTTGCTTCGCACCCCTTAACACTAAAGTAAAAAACTGAAACCACCATATAATGGACACCAGTGGGTCTTGAAAAAAATATTTAAAATAGGGGTTAAAAACTTTCTTCTTACCACTGAGATACGTTTGCTTATAGGATTGAATAAGCTCATTCACAGTCATCGGCGGATTGACCGGGGCGATGGGGGTCTTTGCTAGGAAACCGATGCGGAATTTGTAGATCAGGAGATCCAAAAGCTTAAAAGCCAACCCCACCAAATCCTCCACCGGTTGAATGAGCAGTACCCCAACTGGATAGTTTTTTACCACTTCAACTTCTTCTCCTTTGGCGATTTTTAAACACATCCAGGGTTCATTGATGCCTAGCTCTGTCCGTTGCCACAACCCGATTCCCAGCCGGGGATTGATTTCCATCAACTTCGGCATACCGTCCCTAGAATCGATTCTACTCTGCACTGTTGCTCCTCCCCACCACCCCAAATTTCGCAATAGCCTTGTGGCATGTGCCACATAAGGATGGGGATCACAAGACTCGGCCACTGTAGCAGTGGCCGAGAATAACCTTAGAGAACCACGGCGTACACTTACCGAAAAGGCCGCTTTCAATTCTCCGTTCTTATCGATTACGAGATTGAAATTCGCCCTCTCTTCTCTTTTAGCAGCTATGTATTCTTGTATCATGGGTGTACCTTGGTTCTTTCTAGTGAGCTGTGTCTTTTCCAAAAGCTCGGGAAGATCCTTCGCCACGTCAGTTCCGCGTCCCCCAGCGCTGAATCGCGGCTTGATCACAAGGGGAAAACCGACCTCGTCTGCGACGCGCCTGAGGTCATCGTTACTTTCCGGTAGATAAGTTTTGGGGCAGGGAAACCCCACCTCCTGCGCAGCGCGAATCGTCCGGTATTTGTCCAGAGGAGTAATCACTACCTCATAGTCAGGCACGGGAATGAGAATTCCCATGCTGTCAAACCGCTCCTTGTTCTTCGAAAAGACGTAGACGTGGGGGTCGAAGGACGGGAAGATGGTGTCGATCTTCTCCTGTTCGCAGATCTTTAGGACCGCTTGAATATAAGCCTCCTCTCGCTCTGTGTTCTCTCTCTGAATCCTGCCTGCCCTCCAGTCCTCCGCAGGCGAAGGGGTGTAGTAGCGTTTGTCCACCAGGCGGGAGTTGGCTGCGTGCGAGAGCCTTGCTGCAAAGCGGTTATTCCCCTCCATGGTAGCCACGATCTTTTGGGCATAGGGTCTTAGAGCTCGGATAATAGCGTAGGCCTGGGCATTACGGGTATTGGTGACGAGGAGATTCATCGTTGTCGCTTATCGTCCAAGCTGCTTCGCACCCCTTAGTACTAAGGCGGAGAACTGAAACCACCAAAGGATGGATACTAGTGGGTCTTGAAAAAAATATTTGAAATAGGGATTAAAGACTTTCTTTTTACCATTGAGGTAATCGTCCTTATAAGACTGGATTAGCTCTTTTAGAGGCGTCGGCGGATTGGATGGGTCCATAGGGGCCTTTCCCAAAACACCGATGCGGATTTTATAGGTCAGAAGGTCCAAGATGTTGAATCCAAGTCCCAGCAGATCCTCTATAGGGTCTAGGAGCATAGTCCCTACAGGGCAGTTCTCCACCGCTTCAACCTCTCCCCCCCGAGCGATCTCCAGGCACATCAAAGGCTGATTGATGCCTAGCTCCACCCTTTCCCACAGTCGGTAACCAAGTCTGGGATTGATCTCCATCAGCTTAGGGAGGCCGTCCCGAGAATCGATCTTCGTCTGCACATTTACGCCTCCCCATAAACCCAGTCTTTGCGCGAGCCTTGCGGCATGCATGGTATATGGGTGAGGAACAATGGCCTCCCTGGCTGTGACAAGGCTTTGAATTATCCGAAAAAGGTGCCGATGGCTTTTCCCACCAAGGGCGACTTTCACATTCCCTTTTTTATCAAGCAGAAAACTAAAGGATTGTGTCCGGTTACCCGGGATGTATTCCTGAATTATGGGCATCCCGTGACCTTCTCTGACATGGCGTGTCTTCTGCGAAAGTTCTGAGAAATCCTTGACCATCTCCATTCCCCGGCCCGCCGAGGTAAAGCGCGGCTTGATCATCAAGGGAAAACCCATCTCGTCGGCAATCCGCCGAAGATCATTCTCACTCTCCGGTAGGTAAGTCTTCGGGCACGGAAATCCCACCTCCTGAGCCGCCCGGATCGTCCGATACTTGTCCAGAGGTGTGATCAGCGTCTCAAAGTCAGGGACGGGTATGAGAACTCCTGCCCTCTCAAACCTCTCCTTGTTCTTAGAGAAAACATAAACCTTGGGGTCCCAGGAAGGAAATATAGTGTCGATCTTCTCTTTTTCACAGATCCTTAAGACCGCCTGGATATAGGCTTCCTCTCGCTCTGTGTTCTCTCTCTGAATCCTGCCTGCCCTCCAGTCCTCAACGGGGGAAGGGACATAGTAGCGTCTGTCCACCAGGCGGGAGTTGGCCGCATGGGACAGGCGGGCCGCCAGGCGGTTTTTCCCGTACATGGTTACCACGATTTTCTGTGCATAGGGCCTCAAAGCCCGGATAATCACGTAGGCCTGGGTGTTGCGGGTGTTGGTGACGAGGAGATTCACAGTTTCATCGTCCAAGTTGCTTGCTTACGTGTGTGCATCAGGGCAGTGTCCGCCGCTCCGTATATTCAGCATCATACTCGCGGGATTGTGAGTCTTCGAATCCCCCCTACGATCTACCATCACATCTATATGTGAGGAGCATCACGACCAAGTGAGATCTGGAAAAGTTAGATCAGTGACATCGAGAAGATGAAGGCTGGTGCGATGGGAAAAAAGAGCGTTATTCTTCCGGACGGGAAATAGACAACGCCGCGGACATACGCTTTTGCTGTTTTTCGACTTTTAACAAAAACCGTCTTGCAAACAAGTATTCGAGAATTTGGCGTGCGTTGTGCTCAGGTGCACAGTGAGTGGTAGTCATTCGAATTTCGGGACTGAGCGGCTCTTCATAGGGGTCGTCTATCCCCGTAAAGCCTTTTATCTCTTGCCGCCGTGCCTTAGCGTACATACCCTTGATATCGCGCTGCTCGCAGACTTCCAGGGGCGTATCCACAAAAATCTCAACAAAGCGATGATTCCCGACCATTTCGCGACACTCATTACGGGTCGCCCGATAAGGGCTCACTGCCGCGCAGATGACCACCCCGTGATGACGGACAATTTCGGAGGCTACAAACCCGATCCGAAGTATGTTCGCATCTCGGTCTTCCTTGCTAAATCCCAAGCCCTTGGAGAGATGTGTGCGAACAACATCGCCATCGAGCATAGTTATCTGCCTCCCATGCTCCATCAGCAAAATCGCCAGAATTTCGGCTATTGTGGACTTCCCCGCGCCACTGAGTCCCGTAAACCAGACGCAAAACCCCTGCTGGTGCATCGGCAAAGAGATCTCTGTCAAAATGGCCGCGGTCTCCGGACGCGTGAACCACTTGGGTAATCTCTTGCCACTGCCTAGATATTCATCCCGCACTTGCGTCCCTGAAAGCGTGGCGACTCGAGTCCCTGCTGCAACCTGGTGGCGTTCTTCAAACCGGTCCTCGTCAGGCAGATAAACGATCTCCTGAAATGGGACCATTTTCACGCCGATCTCAGAACCAACTTGCCGAAGAAGCTCTTGGGCGTCGTAGGGCCCGTAGAAGGAGCGACCGGATGAATCATTGCCGGGGCCCGCATGGTCCCTGCCGACGATAAGATGGTTCGCGCCATGGTTACGCCGAATGATGGCGTGCCAAACAGCCTCGCGCGGCCCGGCCATGCGCATTGCCAGCGGCAGCAGGCTCAGGACTGTTCTACTTCTATCGTAGTATCGCTCTACCAATTTTTTGTAACTACGGACACGTGTGTAATGGTCGACATCTCCGGGCTTGGTCATGCCGACCACGGGATGGATCAACAAAGCCCCTCCTACCTCTCGGGCAGCACGCTTGGTCAACTCCTCGTGAGCTCGATGGATGGGATTTCTTGTCTGAAATGCGACTACGTTTTTGTACCCTAACAGGCGAAGTACGCTGCGAATTTCCGCCGGAGTGCTACGCAGATCAGAAAAATCATAATGCTTAGGCAAGTTAAGAACTTTTAGCGGTCCTGATATACACAAGGGTCCCCACGAAGCCATCTCCGCCACTAATGGGTGCCGCGTGTCAGTGGTCCCCAGGACCAAGCTCGCTTCCTTAGACGCATTCCATTCAAAGGCCTCCTCTACGGTCATAATGCCAATGAGATCGTTTCTAGGGCTCCTGAGGGCAATGTCTTTTCCCACATCGATGGATTGGCTGGCGGCCGTTGGAAGAGTAATCGGGATCGGAAATAGAGTGCCGTTCTCTAACCGCATCTCCTCAAGAACTCGGACGTAATCGGCCTTCCCCATGAAGCGATCCAAGGGAGAAAATCCTCCTGTAGCTAAGAGCTCGATGTCGCACATCGACCGCGAAGATAGCTGTAGTGACGGAAGCCTGCTCGCATATTCGCCCAAGGCCAAACGCTCCTCGTCACCAACCACTAAGTTAACCAGCCCGCCGCCATACGGCGAAATCAATTCCTCCGTGGCTTCCTTTTCCGCGTCAAATACCAGGGTTGCATCTCTCACGGTACTCACCTCCTGAAGTGTTGTTTTAATGTTTACGCTCTGTTGGGTCGCTCAGTTTGGAACGAAGCTGAGATCGTTGGTCAAGATGACTTGATCCAGTTGGGTCCCATCTTCACGTTGCCTAAACTGAAGAGTATGAGCCCCTGCCGTATATGATATGTTGGCAACTTTGTTCCATTGCCAAGTCGTGCTCAGCGGCACCGACCATTCTTTTATGAGAACGGTACTGTTATTTCTGGTCACATAAAAGGAATCACTTCCGCCACCTGGGGCGATCGTCCGCGCCCATAACGCGTAGGTTCCTGCCTGAGGGATATTGATCGAAAAACTCACCTCTCCAGGGCCGCCAAAGGTGGCATCATTCTGGTTATTACCGCCACCGTTTGGGACTTCTACGTACTGTCCGCCAGAGGCTATAGGACCAGTTCGGATTACCATCGGAGCGGTCGGAATAACGCTTTCGGCCTCTATAGTAATCGTAATCGCCCCCGCCGCCGTCACCACAATCGAGTCGTTGGCCGGATTGGTAAGCCCCGCATTGTTCGTGAGCGCGACCGCAAAGGTCTCGGCTACGTTGTCGGTGAGCGTCACCGCTGCTACGCCACCGGCCAC